>ENA-OZVM01000912-OZVM01000912.1-human-gut-metagenome-genome-assembly--contig:-NODE-912-length-9928-cov-6.185557_pt1 | contig 9928 bp, 9 predicted proteins | sample MGYA00243445_ERZ654045 | MGnify/ENA primary metagenome ERZ654045 (study PRJEB26926, sample SAMN06164891) | human gut metagenome | biome: ENVO:00009003; feature: ENVO:2100002; material: ENVO:00002003... | reverse complement strand
ACGAGGTTTTCCCTTGTCGGCGGAAAGGTGATTCCAAAAGAGGGAAACCGCCGAAACGGTTTCTCCTCTTTTGATTGAACATAGAAAATTTTATGAAAAAATCCAAGAAGCAGTATGCTTCATAAAAAGAAACGGTACGTTTCAAATAAAAAGAGAGGAAACCCATATGAAAGGTTTCCCTCTAAAAGCAGATTGTTTTCTACAAAAAAGAAAGCGTAAAAAGAGGGGGAACACCGAAATGTTCCCCCTCTTTTATCATAGAAACTTTTTGAGCTGTGTGATGTTTTCTTCCTCAATACCGCAGAGCTTCTGCATCAGGGCAATCACGTTCTCGTCCGCGCCGTTACACTTATGCACGTCGCGTATCGCCTTGACTACGCCCATCGTGCTGCCGACAATCATCATCTCCGCAATATGGGACGGGGTTTTATCGGTAAGCGTCTGCATGTCAATCATCAGGTATGTCCTGACCTTTTCGTAAGCGTTCAGGCCCTTTTCATCTGTGCCGAATTTATTGAGCATCGCCTTCGCCGCGGTGTTAATCTTGCGGTATTCCTCGAGCTGCGCCTCCATATGCCGCTTGAAATCCTCGCCCTCGATGATGCCGAGCAGCTGGTTGATGGTGTTTACTCCCATCTGGGAGTTCTGGTAGACAAAATTTAATAGGGTTATATTTTCATTTTCTGCCATGTGTAATCATCTCCTTACAAACCAGTATTCCCATCAATCACCAAAAATACAGCGTTTTATTCTACTTCTCTTATGTAACTGTACAATTTTGCGGAAAATTCTCATTTATATAGAAAACGGCAACAAGATATGCTACAATGAACTCGTCAAAGCACAAAATATGGTTTTTATTGCGTTTTTGGAACTTCACGGCACGCGGCAAAACTTTTTATTCTGTTGCTTTTGCAACCTGTATTTTCCAATTTATTTGTTACAATGGAATCAGCCTTTTACGCCTGACGGGTAATTGTGGAGCACCACAGTGGCGCAAAGGGAGAGAACAAGCCGACCGTCTGGGCAATCCTTGAAAGGGTTGCCCTTTTTTATTTGGATAGGAGGATGTCAGATGAGAGAACAATGGACTGGATTTCACGAGGGAAGCTGGGTGAACGAAATCGACGTGCGCGATTTCATCCAGAAAAACTATACGCCGTATGAGGGCGGTTCTTCCTTTTTGGCGCAGGCGACGCCCCGCACCAAGGAGCTGTACGGCAAGCTCAGCGAGCTGTTCCGGCAGGAACGGGAAAAGGGCGGGGTGCTCGATATCGACACGACCACCGTATCCTCCCTGACGCACTACCAGCCGGGGTACCTCGACAAAGAAAAGGAAATCATCGTGGGACTACAGACCGACGCGCCCTTAAAGCGCGGCGTCAACCCGTTCGGCGGCATCCGCATGGCAAGGCAGGCATGCGAGGCCTACGGGTACAGGCTGTCTGATAAAATCGAGCAGGAGTTCCAGTTCCGCACCACGCACAACGACGGTGTGTTCCGCGTATATACCGATGAAATGCGGCTTGCAAGGAAAACGGGCGTGATTACCGGATTGCCGGACGCGTACGGCAGGGGGCGCATCATCGGAGACTACCGCAGGGCCGCGCTCTACGGAATCGACCACCTGATTGCCTGCAAAAAGCAGGACAAGGCGCTCATCGGCGCGGGGGTCATGAACGTCGAATCCATCCGCCTGAGCGAAGAGCTGTTCGAGCAGATTTCCTTCCTCGAAAAGCTCAAGACGATGGCGGGCATGTACGGTTATGATATCAGCGCCCCCGCCAAGGACGCGAAAGAAGCCGTACAGTGGACGTATTTTGCCTATCTTGCTTCCATCAAGGAGCAAAACGGCGCCGCCATGTCCTTGGGCCGCGTGAGCACGTTCCTCGATATTTACATCGAGCGCGATTTGAAAACAGGCGTCCTCACGGAAGAAGCCGCGCAGGAGCTGATAGACGATTTTGTCATGAAGCTGCGCATGGCGCGCCACCTGCGCACGCCCTCCTATAACGAGCTGTTCGGCGGCGACCCGATGTGGATTACCGAAAGCCTCGGCGGCATGGGAAAAGACGGCAGGACGCTCGTTACGAAAAACTCCTTCCGGTTCCTCAACACGCTTTATACCATGGGCTCTTCCCCGGAGCCGAACCTAACGGTGCTCTGGTCGAAGGCTTTGCCGGAGGAATTCAAAAAATTCTGCGCGAAGGTATCGGCGGACACCGATTCCATCCAATACGAAAACGATGATTTGATGCGCCCAATTTACGGCGACGACTACGGCATCGCCTGCTGCGTTTCCGCAATGGAAATCGGCAAGCAGATGCAGTTCTTCGGCGCGCGCTGCAACCTGCCGAAGCTTTTGCTGCTTGCCTTGAACGGCGGGTACGACACGGTAAGCGGTATGCGCATCGGCCCGCAGCAAAAGCCATACGAAAAGGAAACGCTCGATTACGATGACGTCGTAAGCCGGTTCGATTCCTACCGCAAATGGCTCTGCGGCCTTTATGTGAATACAATGAACGTCATCCATTACATGCACGATAAATACGCCTATGAAAAAACGCAGATGGCGCTGCACGACACAGACGTCCACCGTTTTATGGCATTCGGTGTGGCGGGCCTTTCCGTGCTCGCGGACTCGCTGAGCGCAATCAAATACGCGGAGGTCCGCCCTGTGCGTGACGAAAACGGCTATATTATCGATTTCACCCGTGAGGGCGGTTTCCCGAAGTTTGGCAACGACAACGACCGCGTGGACAGTATTGCCGCAAACGAGCTGAAAAAGACGTATGAAGAGCTGAAAAAAACGCCCGCCTACCGCGGCGCGGAGCATACGCTGTCGGCGCTTACGATTACCTCGAACGTCGTGTACGGCAAGAAAACAGGCGCGACGCCCGACGGAAGGAAGGCCGGCGAGCCGTTCGCGCCGGGCGCCAATCCCATGCATAACCGCGAGGAAAACGGCGCGCTCGCTTCTTTGAACTCGGTAGCAAAGCTCCCCTACCAGTACTGCCGCGACGGCATTTCCAACACGTTCTCCATCACGCCGGCCACGCTCGGCAAAACAGAGGAGGAACGCGAAAAGAACCTGGTATCCATTCTTGACGGCTATTTTTCAAACGGCGCGCATCATATCAACGTGAATGTGCTCGACCGTGAAAAGCTCGTCGCGGCCTATGAAAACCCGGCCCTGTACCCGAACCTTACGATACGTGTTTCCGGGTATGCCGTCAATTTCCATAAGCTGTCGCGGGAACAGCAGAAAGAGGTCATCAGCCGTACCTTCCACACGGCGATGTAAGGAGGCGCGTTATGGCGGAGACAGGGCATATCCATTCCATCCAGACGCTCGGCACGCTCGACGGGCCCGGCGTGCGCTGCGTCGTATTTATGCAGGGCTGCCCGCTGCGCTGTAAATACTGCCATAATCCCGACACGTGGGATTTAACCGGCGGCACGGAAATGGAGGTACGGGAGGTCCTGCGGAAAATCCTGCGCTGCAGGGCGTATTTCGGCAAAGACGGCGGTGTGACCGTATCTGGGGGCGAAGCGCTAATGCAGCCGGAATTTGTAGCCGCGCTGTTTGCGCTGTGCCGTGAAAACGGCGTGCATACGGCGCTCGATACGTCCGGCTGTGCTTTAAATGAACAGGTCCTGAGGCTCTTGGATTTTTGCGATTTATGCCTGCTCGATATAAAGGCGTGCGGCGAGGAAGCATACCGCAGGCTCTGCGGCGGCTCGCTTACAAAAACGCTCATGTTCCTAAGCGCGCTTGAAGAAAAGCAGATTCCCGTATGGATTCGGCAGGTAACCGTCCCCGGGCTTAACGACACGCCAAAGGATATGGCGCAGCTGAAAAATCTGCTTTCCCCTTACCGGTGCATCGAAAAAATTGAGCTGCTTCCCTTTCGCAAGCTCTGTACGGAGAAATATGAAAAGCTCGGCATTCCTTTTCCGTTTAGCCATGTGCCGGAAGCACAGGATGAGGCGGTTGCCGCGCTGCAGCTGTTACTGGCAGAAAAATAGAACACCTGTGAAAAGGCGCGCGGAAATGTTTTTATTGCAGTTTCTGCCGCCTTTTGTTATAATAATATGGAATAAAACGTATCCCTAACGATTGGAAAGGGGAACCTGCATGGATTACAAGGGTTACGAGTGCCCTGTCTGTCACGAGCAATTCCAGGACGGAGAGGACATCGTGGTTTGTCCCGAATGCGGTACGCCGCACCACAGGGCATGTTATGAAGAAAACGGCGCCTGCGCAAACGCGCAGCGGCATCAGGAGCATTATTCCTGGGCGAAGGACGCAAGCGAAAAAGAACAGGCCGCGCAGGACGGCGAGGGGCTTCCCTGCCCGCAGTGCGGCTACAGGAATAAAAAAGACGCCTTGTTCTGCAGCCACTGCGGTACGCCGATGACAAGCGCGGGCGCTTACCAGCAGCAACAGCCGCAGCAGGGGCCGGCCGGGCCCTTCGGCGGCGCAGTGCCGGGCGCCCAGGTTATTTTCGACCCAATGGCGGGGGTCAACCCCGACGAGGAATTTGCCGATAACGTCAAGGCTTCGGACCTTGCCGCCGTTGTCAAGGTAAACACACCATATTACCTGACGGTATTCAACCGCATCCGCCAGTTTGGCAGCAGCCGCTTCAACTTTGCGGCGTTCCTGTTTTCCGGCGGCTGGATGCTTTACCGGAAGCAGTACCTTGCCGGTGCGATTTTTACGGTTATCGTCTTTGCTACGACCGTGCTGTCGAACGTATATTATCTCGATTTTGTCAATATGTCCCAGAGCCTTTCCCAGTCGCTCGGGGACAGCGCCTCTGCTTACAGCGTAATGCAGGCCGCCTTTTCGCTGCCCGCGCAGCAGTTCTGGCTGTTCTGTATCTCCCCGCTGATGGATATCGTGCGGTTTGTTACCATGCTCGTAAGCGGAATCATCGGCAACCGGCTTTATTACAAGCACTGCGTCAAACGGGTAAAAATTACGAAGGAACGCGTTGATACGCCCGCCGAGGCGAAGACCGTGTTTGAAAAAACAGGCGGCGTCAACAAGGCTGTCGTGATTGTCCTTCTGATAACCTATATGGTTTTGAGTTTTGCCACTGTATTTTTTACAAGCAACAATTATATAATCAATTAAGTCATTCAGAAAGGAATTGTGAAGTATGAAAATTAGGAAAGCCGTTATCCCCGCCGCAGGCCTGGGTACCAGGGTGCTTCCCGCTACAAAATCGATGCCGAAGGAAATGTTCCCGATTGTGGACAAGCCCGCAATCCAATATATTGTGGAGGAAGCGGTCCGGTCCGGCATTACCGACATCCTTATCATTACAAACAGGGGCAAGGGCCTGATTGAAGACCATTTCGACAGGGCTCCGGAGCTTGAAGCGAATCTTACAAAGAGCAATAAAAACTCCGTGCTGGAGGATATTATCGATATTACGCACCTGGCAAACATTTATTTTGTCCGCCAGAAGGAAACAAGGGGCCTGGGCCACGCAATCAGCCGCGCGCGCTCCTTTGTCGCGGGCGAGCCGTTCGCCGTGCTTTACGGCGACGACGTGATTATCGGCGAAGAACCGGCCTGCGGGCAGCTGATTGACGCGTATGAGGAATACGGGCTGGGCGTACTCGGCGTCAAAAAGGTAAAGGAAGAGGACATCCACAAATACAGCTCCCTTCAGGTGGAAAACCTGCGCGACAATATTTTTAAATGCACCGATATGATTGAAAAACCTGATAAAGACCATGTGATGTCGCTGTATTCGATTCTTGGCCGATGCGTTCTGCCCCCTGAGATTTTTGATATCCTCGACGAAACGCAGCCCGGAGTTGGCGGTGAAATCCAGCTGACGGACGCAATGCGCAGGCTTGCCGTAACAAAAGGCATGACGGCGGTGGATTTCAAGGGCAGAAGGTACGATATGGGCAACAAGCTCGGTATTTTGCAGGCGTCTGTTGAAATCGCGCTGCAGCACCCGGAGGTCGGGGACGGCTTCCGCTCCTATTTAAAAGAGATTTCCAAAACGCTTTGAATTAAAAACGAACATAAAAAAGGGGACCGCTTAGGCGGTCCCCTTTTTAATTATCCGTTTCATTATGAACCGAAGCTTGCTTTCAGCCTTCAAAAAATCAATCTTTCAGGAAAGCAAGCCACGCTTCGATTGCCTGGGCTAAAATGAGCTGCTGTTTTAAAACTGCCTTTCCTGTTTCCGGAATCTCAGGCAGGGTTTCTTTTTCCCGTATGTTTTCTTCCAGGTAAGCCTTTAAGGTTTTCACATTGTCCTCAATGCTTGTTAGACAAATTTTTTGATTTTCCGGAGAAAGGCTTGCCAAGTTTACAATTACCGCATTGAAATCAAGGAAAAGCCGGACGGGCTGGCAGGAAATTGCAAGCATCAGGCGTTCAAACTCCTTTTCCCCTGCATCCGTTAAAGAATAGACGGCCTTCTCCGGCATTTTCCCTTCTTTTACCGTATTGCCTCTTATATAACCCTTGTGCTCAAGCTGGATTACCTTTTTGTAGATTGAGGGCGTACTGATTTTCACCCACTTGGATATGTTTCGGTATTCCACCAGTTTTTGAATATCATATGCGCTCAGTGACTCATTTTTTACTTTTTGGCTTCTATACTGTCTATTCATCGCTTTTCCTTGCAATGGGAAAGGCGAGAGAGGGCTGTTTTCTCGGCGCGTGCCGGCAGGGGATTTGCTTTGTACCCGCCATCCTGCTCCTGCCTATGCTTTGGGGACTAAACGGCATTCTTTACGCGCAGCCGGCAGCCGACGCCATTTCTGCATTGATTGCTGTGTTTATGGCCGTGCGTCTACATAAAAAACTGGCAGCAGAAAAGAAACAGTTCCTTTCTGCCGGCGCAGCGCAGGTTTAAAATAATCATTGTATTTTTATAATCCATGAAACGGGAAGAAAAACGTTTTGATGAAGCTTAAAGGTCTTAACAAGATACGGTTGCGTTAAGCATCAGCACAAGAAAAAAGCGGATGAAAAAGGAGGAACCAAACGGTTCCTCCTTTTTGTCAAAGCTCAAATAAAACAGGCCTATGCTTCTCATAAACCGTATAATGCGTAAACCCGCAGCCGCGCAGGAGCGCGTATGCCTCCCCTACCCCGCTCGCTAAATCTTCACAGCAGTGCGCGTCTGAGCCGACCGTCACATACTTTCCGCCAAGCTCTTTAAACCGCTCTATTACCTCCCGGCCGGGCAGCGTCTTCCCCAACTCCTGCCGCAGCCCCGAGGAATTGACCTCCAGCGCCTTGCCGTTGATTGCAAGCGTACGCAGGATTAAGTCTATCTGGTCTTTGAACAGTCCCGTGTCCACGTCCAGCCCAAGCTTTTTCTTAATATACCGCAGCGGATAGGTCAAATGCGCAAGGCTGTCAAAATGGTTCCATCTGGCGGTCTGGAGCACCTCTGAAAAATAGCGGCGCAGCAGCTCCTCCAACTCGTCTTCCCGGTAATCGAGCCAATAAAAATCCTGCTCGCCCGCGATATTGTGCACCGACGCGAGTATAAAATCGAAATCCGCAAGCCTCAGGGCACGCCCGGTGGCCGATAGGTCCTGCATCGGCTCCCCAAGCTCCAGCCCGCAGTAAAGCCTGAGCTTTCCCTCGTATTTCTTTTTCGCCTGCGCTATATCCTTTACGCTCTGCGGAATCCGTTTGCTGAAATCCCCAAATTCGCTGTGCTGCGGGTCGTCGTAAATATTTGCCTCGCAGTGGTCTGTTATCGTAAGCGCGTAAAGCCCAAGCCCTATCGCGCTTTCGCAAAGCTCCTCCACCGTATTTTTCGCGTCAAAGGAATTGCTGCTGTGCGTATGGCTGTCACAGATTTTGCGTTTGTCCATTTAATCACCTTCCGCGTAAAGCTGCATAAAATATGCTGGCTTTCATTTTATCATATGCGGCCGCGGTACGCAAATCGCGCGTTATGAACGGACCGGCTGATTTTGGTGAAATGGGCGTTTTCTATTGACACCCTGTCATAAAACGGTCATAATAATACCCGAATCATATGAATGAAAAGATGGAGGTATTCCCTATGCGTGCGTTTATAACAGTGATTGGCAAAGACATGGTCGGCATTCTCGCTAAGGTGTCGCAGAAATGCGCCGAGGTGGGCGTAAATATTACGGAAGTCACACAGTCCGTTTTACAGGATATGTTTGCGATGATTATGCTGGTGGATATTGAAAAATCCACCGTGCCGCTCGACCAGCTTTCGGACGACCTGGAAAAGCTCGGCGACGGGCTGGGGCTGAAAATCCACGTGATGCACGAGGATATTTTTAATTCGATGCACAGAATATAATAAAAAAAGCCGTATATATATGAGTAGTGCAAAAGGAAAGTGAAACCGGAGGAATAACATGATTAATTCCCATGATATATTGGAAACAATCAACATGATAGACAATGAAAATCTTGACGTGCGCACCATTACGATGGGTATTTCCCTGCTCGACTGTATCGACAGCGATATAGATACCGCATGCGGCAAGATTTACGATAAAATTTGCAGATATGCGCAGGACCTCGTAAAAACGGGTGAAAACATCAGCAAGGAATACGGAATCCCAATCATCCATAAGCGTATTTCCGTTACCCCCATCGCCATGGCTGCCGCTGCCTGCCAAACGCACAGCCCCGTAAAATTTGCGCACGCGCTGGAAAAAGCGGCGCAGAGCGTCGGCGTCAATTTCATCGGCGGCTACACGGCGCTTGTACAGAAGGGCTTTGCGGCGGGCGACTACGCGCTGATTGAGAGCATCCCGCAGGCGCTCGCCGAAACGGAGCACGTCTGCTCCTCCGTAAACATCGGCAGCACGAAGGCGGGCATCAATATGGACGCCGTCGCGAAAATGGGCAGGGTCGTCAAGGAAACGGCGGAGCTTACCGCCGACCGCGACTGCATCGGCGCGGCCAAGCTCGTCGTATTCTGCAACGCGCCGGAAGACAACCCCTTTATGGCGGGCGCGTTCCACGGGCCGGGCGAACCGGACTGCGTGATTAACGTGGGCGTTTCCGGGCCGGGCGTTGTGCGCGCGGTGCTTGCCAAAAACCCGGACTGCGATATTACGGAAGTGGCAAACCTTATCAAACGCACGGCGTTTAAGATTACAAGAACCGGCCAGCTCGTTGCGCAGGAGGCCTCGAGAAGGCTTTGCGTCCCGTTCGGCATCGTCGATTTGTCCCTCGCCCCCACGCCAGCCGTCGGCGACAGCGTAGCGCATATTTTGGAGGAGATGGGCCTTGAAGCGTGCGGCTGCCACGGTACGACGGCGGCGCTCGCGCTATTAAACGACGCGGTCAAGAAGGGCGGTACGATGGCCTCGTCCCATGTAGGCGGCCTGTCCGGCGCGTTTATTCCCGTTACGGAAGATGCCGGCATGATAGCCGCGTCAAGGAGCGGGTGCCTGACGCTCAACAAGCTTGAAGCAATGACGGCAGTCTGCTCAGTCGGCCTCGACATGATAAACATTCCCGGCGACACCACGCCGGAGATTATTTCCGCAATCATCGCGGACGAAGCGGCCATTGGCATGGTGAATTCCAAGACGACCGCTGTAAGGCTTATCCCCGCTATCGGCAAAAAAGCGGGCGACGAGCTAAACTTCGGCGGCCTGCTGGGCGGCGGGCCGGTCATGCCGGTAAACACCGCTTCCCCCGCAAAATTCATTGCGCGCGGAGGCCGTATTCCCGCTCCTCTGCAAAGCCTGAAAAATTAACAAATACGACAAGAATCCTGTAAATTATCATCAAAAATGACGACTCACCGTGTAAGGTTTGTTGGTATAAATTAACATTGTCAAATACATCAAACAGGAATATAATAACGTTTAGATTTTTCCGAGAAAAGGGCACAATATATAAGCTGTCTCTTATACACATCTCCGAGCCCACGAG
>ENA-OZVM01000909-OZVM01000909.1-human-gut-metagenome-genome-assembly--contig:-NODE-909-length-9953-cov-6.214993_pt1 | contig 9953 bp, 9 predicted proteins | sample MGYA00243445_ERZ654045 | MGnify/ENA primary metagenome ERZ654045 (study PRJEB26926, sample SAMN06164891) | human gut metagenome | biome: ENVO:00009003; feature: ENVO:2100002; material: ENVO:00002003... | reverse complement strand
TTTTTACTTTATGATAATATTATATTGACTGTTTTTTCACAAAAATTATGAATTTCATGACGAAAAACAAGGAAAATAAAAGGAGTGACCTCCTGTATGGGGCAAGACGCTCTTATAAGGCTGGAAAGCCTGCCGCTATATAAACTGCTTCTGCAAAAAGAGGGGAAAGACCACGCGCCGTCGGAGCTTGTCAAAAAGGCCGTGGCGGCGGCCGCGCCTCTTTTAGAGACGGTGTATGCGAATATGCCGGAATTCACGCTGCACGACGCGAACCACAGCGCGAATGTCGCAGAGCTGATGGGCAAAATAATCCCGGAGGATACGCTGAACGAATTGAATGCGGTCGAGCTGACACTTTTGCTTTTGGCCGCCTACCTGCATGACGTCGGGATGACCGCCTCGCGTGATGAAATTAAGGCAATCATAGAGGAGCATCCCGATTTTCAGGGCAATTCCGAAGAGGCCAAACAAAAGCTCACCGACTATCTCCGCTGCAATCACGTGGAACGGAGCCATAAGATTATAAAAAACTGGTTCGAAAACGGTTTGATTGTACCGCCGGTCAAATGGGGCGGGGAGCTTTTCATAAGGTTTCTCACCGCAATCTGCGACAGCCACGGCCTGACGGCAAAAAAACTGAATAATGAAAATGATTTTCCGCGAAACGCGCTTTTTAGCGACGGGCTGCGCGTAAATGTACAATATCTTGCGCTTGTTCTGCGCATGGCGGACCTAATGGATTTTGACCCCAGCAGAACGCCGGAAACGCTGTACCACTTTGTAAACCCGCAGAACCCCAAGAGCATTGAGGAATGGAAAAAACATCTTAGCGTCGTTGGACACGACATTAGGCCAACCCATATTGAATACAGCGCGTATTGCAGTTCCCCGCAAATCCAGCGCGCGACCCTTGGCTTTCTCCGCGTGATTGAGGAGGAACGGAAGGAAACGCTGGCGCTGTCCAAGCGAATTAACGACGATATCGCCAAAAAGTACCGCTTTGATTTTGAAAACTGTGTTAAAACGGAACAGATTGAATCGGACGGCAGCTATATTTATTCTGATTTTAAATTTGCGCTCGATTACAAGCGGGTTATGGAGCTTTTAATGGGCGAGCGCCTGTACCGCGACCCAAACGTTGCGCTGCGCGAGCTTTTGCAAAACGCGTTCGACACCATCAAGCACCGCGTTTGTGCGGAGAAGCAAAACGGCACGGCAGACGATTACCGCCCCTGCGTCAAGGTCAAGATGAAGGACGGCCTTTTAACGGTGGAGGACAACGGCATGGGGATGGACGAGTATATCCTCACGCGTTACTTTATCAACATTGGCAACAGCTATTATTCAAGCGCGGACTTCCCTTATGATAAAGAAAAGCTCGGCGTCACGAGCGAATTCGGCATCGGCATCCTGTCTGTCTTTATGATTGCGCAAAGCGTCACGGTGGAAAGCCTCCGCTTCCCGGAGGATGCGGGCGGGTATCTTCCGATTTATGTCGAAATACCTAAGGCGCAGGACTATTTTATCCAGCGCGGCTCCAAACGGATAAATTACGGCACAAAAATCACGCTTAAATTGAAAGAAACCATCAAATTGACGGAAGATAAGCTGGTTGAAACAATCAAAAAGCTTACGCCGTTTCCCACCTTCCCTATCGACATTACGGCGGGCGGGGAGAGCTGCCGCTTTGAAAAGCCGGAGTATCCTGAATTTGATATTCCGCCGTTTTATACCATCGACCTTGACGATGAAAACCTGGAGGGTAAAATTTATATCGGTGGCGCCGTAAGACCAGAGGTTATTGCACAAAAAGGGTTTGTAATTCTATCCGAGGGTCTTGATATATCTCGTTTTCCCTGTTTAGTTAAATTCGGTGTTTATCTCAATATTAAGCGGAAATATCAGTTGACCCTGACGCCGGACCGGGCAGACGTATTAGATGATGAAAGGCTGCAACAGCTGAAATCAAAAATGGAACATATTGTTTTGACATGGCTGGAACAGCATCTTACTGAAAAATGGGAACAGTTGGAGCGCGACCGGCAGCGTTATAACCTTTATTTTTCAGAGCTGGCTAATCGCGTTATGCAGGAAATTGATGATATGTCTTCGACAAAAACGGAAAGCGCGTTTTTAAAAAAGTGGGTTCCCTTGAATACCTACGATAATAAGGGCTGCCATAGAGTTTTATTTTTTTATGAGCTCGAAGATATCCCATATAAACTGGTACTGGACGAGAAACTTTGTGGCTGGCATGGTGATTACGGCCAAACCGCCCGGGAATTACAAAAGCGTTTTGATAAAGAAATTGTCTTGATTGTCGCCCCGGCTTCTGACAAATCTATCCGAGCGGGGGTTATATCGGCGCTTTTGAACAGGGTTGACTGCAAAATTATCCTGGGAAACGCAGTTGATATAACATTACGCTCCTTCAATGAAAAACAAAAATTTATGGATCCTTCTTTTAGAAGTGGGCTGGGAATATTTTGTCGGGAAATCATGCAAAATTCAAATTTAAACCAAATTCTTTTTACAGTCTCTACTGAAAAACAGGGCTTTTTTTTTAGTGAACTTATGATATTTTATAATCGAAACCACAGATTTTTAGCCAGTGTGATTGATATAAATTTTGGTGAAGAAAATGATTTATTTATTGGAATAGCAGGATTACTGAGGTCTTCAATTGCATATATAAAAGATAATGTTATTGATGTATATTCCAATGACCAGATGCTGATAAAAGCTTTAAAAGAACAAAAGAATTACAACTTGATTCTCTTCGGCGTCTTTCAACGACGCCCGGAATTTCTCGAAGAAATCATCGAAGTTTTTAAAATTTTTTGGAAGAAGCTAAAGCAGGCGGGGCTGGTTCCCCAAAATAAGCGCATGCCAAAACTTACGGCTGACGATTTCCCGTGGTTTTGGAACGCGCCGCCGGATGACTGGAAAAAGTATTTTCTACACGACAACCAAGGGGAATAAACAAAAGCCCGCCGTACGGCGGGCTTGTCTTCTGCTCAAATTGTTTTCTTCTTTCCAATCAGGTCGTTCGGCTCTACGCCGAAATATTCGCATATTTTTAAGAACGTTTCCATGTCCATATTCCTGCGGCGTGTTTCATACAAGCCATATGCGGACTTGCTCAATCCCAGGGCTTTACTCAAATCGACTTGCGTGATTCCTCTTGCCATTCGCAAGTCCTTAATTCTGTCGATGTAATCCATATTCATCACCTAGCAGAATTTTACTACATTTTGTATGATAAAGTCTTGCGTTCATACAAATTGTATGATACAATCATACAAAATGTATGACTAGGAGGACTATATCATGAAATCACTGCTTGAAGAATACTACTTTAGCGAGGTTATGCCGAACAATGCATCTGTTCCCAAGGACAAGGAATACATAAAGCTGATGAAACGGCTGTTCAGTTGCGAGGAGCACTTTTACGAAATTTTAGATAGCGCTGAGCGGGCACAGTTTCAAAGCTATCTGGAAGACCAGAGCGAAATGAATGCCATAGATGGGCTTGATAGCTTTGTTGCAGGCTTTCGCCTCGGCGTGCGGATTTTGCTGGAGGCGCTGGAACAGGCCAAGTAGCTTTTGTTCCGCGAACGGCCTAGTTCTGTTTTTTTTGAAGCCTTCTGCTATTTGCATTTCTTTATAAAACTTTTTATGTTATCTTTTTCAAAAGGGGGGAACCATTTCGTTGGTTCCCTCTCTTTTGAAATCCCTTTTCCGACGGCAGGGAAAACCCCGCCGCAGCTTTCCCCTGTCCCTTTCCAGCCGGGCAGGGGGCTGCGCCCTTGCAATCCCCGTTTTATAGAAAACTTGGCCGTTCCCCGTTTTATGTACGGGGTGTAGAAATGCCAGCGCGGGATGCGTCACCGCCGCGCCTTCGCGCGGAATCCTTCGTGGGAATGGTACCTTGCACGCTTTCAAAAAAGCGGCTTCATGGGTGTAGCGCTTTATGTGTTTTCTGATGAAGAAACGACGCGATGCGGTATTTTGTGACATTGAGCGTGTGGTGCTGGTACGCCCTCTGGCCGGCTGGAAAACGGCTTATTAACAATTGCGGAAAAAATATCCTTTTGAAGTTGTGAATCGCGGCGCGGGATGATATAATAATAAAATCGGCAGATAACGGCGGGAAACCGCCGTTTCAATAAATCTTTGGAGGAAAAACCCATGTGTAAAAAGAAGTTTTACATCACAACAGCAATCGCTTATACATCACGTAAGCCCCATATCGGCAACAGCTACGAGATTGTTTTGACCGACGCCATCGCGCGGTACAAGCGAATGCAGGGCTGCGACGTTTTCTTCCTGACTGGTACGGACGAGCATGGGCAGAAGATAGAGGACTACGCCAGGGAGGCGGGCGTTTCCCCAAAGGAATACGTTGACGGCGTAGCGGGGGAAATCAGGCGCATCTGCGATTTGCTCAATACCACCTACGACAAATTTATCCGCACGACAGACGATTACCACGAGCGCGCCGTGCAGAAAATATTCAAAAAGCTTTACGAGCAGGGCGACATTTACAAAAGCGAGTACGAGGGCATGTACTGTACCCCGTGCGAAAGCTTCTGGACGCCGTCGCAGCTGAAGGACGGCAAATGCCCCGACTGCGGCAGAGAGGTAAAGGCCGCGAAGGAGGAGGCGTATTTCCTGCGCCTGTCCAAATACCAGGACCGTCTCGAGCGGTTTATCGAGGACAACCCCGACTATATCTACCCCGAAAGCCGCAAGAAGGAAATGGTCAACAACTTCATCAAGCCCGGCCTGCAGGACCTGTGTGTTTCAAGGACGTCCTTCAAATGGGGCATCCCGGTCGATTTCGACCCCGGCCACGTCGTTTATGTCTGGATTGATGCGCTGTCGAACTATATCACGGCGCTCGGCTATGACCCGGACGGCTCCGGAGAGCTTTACAAAAAATACTGGCCGGCCGACGTACACATTATCGGCAAGGACATCCTGCGGTTCCACACCATTTACTGGCCGATTATGCTTATGGCGCTGGGCGAGCCGCTCCCAAAGCAGGTGTTCGGCCATCCGTGGCTGCTGTTCGGCGCGGATAAAATGAGCAAGTCGCGCGGCAACGTCATTTATGCCGACGATTTAATAAAGCTGCTGGGTGTGGACGCGGTGCGCTATTACCTGCTTTCTGAGATGCCCTATACCTCGGACGGCTCTATCACGTACGAAACCATCTTTGAGCGCTTCAATTCCGACCTTGCCAATACGCTGGGCAACCTCGTCAACCGTACGATTGCAATGAGCAACAAATATTTCGGCGGGGAAATCATGCCGCCCGCCTGCAAGGAGCCGGTGGACGGCGAGCTTTCGGGCCTTGCGCTCCAAACCGTGAAGGACGTCGACGATTTGATTGCGCAGTACCGTATCAGCGACGCGCTCGACAAAATCATGAACCTTGCGCGCCGCAGCAACAAATATATTGACGAAACCGCGCCCTGGGTGCTCGCTAAGGACGAAAAGGATAAGGCGCGCCTTGGCACCGTACTGTATAACCTGCTGGAAAGCATCCGTTTCCTGGCTGTGCTGCTCACCCCGTTTATGCCCGATACGGCAAAGGCAATCCTGGAGCAGATGAACTGCTCCGTTTCCAGCTATGATTCCTTAAGCGCGTTCGGCGCGCTGAAAACCGGCGAACGGGTCGGCACGGCTGCGCCGCTGTTCTCGCGTATTGACGCGCAGAAGCTGCTCGACGAAATCGACGCGCAGAAAAAGGCGGAGGAGCAGCAGGCAAAGAAAAACGAACGGCCTAAAATCGAGGGCCTTGCGCAGATTGGTATAGAGGATTTTATGAAGGTCGAGCTGCGCGCGGCCAAGGTGACGGCGTGCGAGCCGGTCAAAAAGGCAAAGAAGCTTTTGAAGCTGACGCTTGACGACGGCGAGCGCGAGCGCACGGTCGCTTCCGGCATAGCAAAGTTCTATGCGCCGGAGGATTTAACCGGGAAAACGGTCGCGCTCGTTGCAAACCTGAAGCCCGCCGTGCTCTGCGGCGTAGAAAGCGAGGGAATGATTCTCGCTTCCGACTGCGGCGAAGGGGTCAAGGTGCTGTTTTTGGACGATTCCATCCCCGCGGGCAGCAGGATACGCTGATTAAAACGGACACAGGGACGGGCGCGGGTTCATGCGGGGATATTTGTCTTAGCGTTACCGCGCATGGCTTTGGCTCCGTCTGCTTTTCCTGTGAAAAAATAAAAAAAGCTTGGTAAAATGCTGAAAAGAGGGAGAAACCATTCGGTTTCTCCCTCTTTTGCTGGGAAATACACATACTGTCAAGAAAATGTGTCCGTCCCGTCCCGCTCTTTCCGGCAGAAAAAAACAATGCAGCCTGAGGCAAGCATACACGGGAAAAGCAGTACGGCGGAAGCGGCGCCCGTACCAACCGGTTTCCCGCCGCCCTGCGGAGGGTCAGGGACGGCAGGGGTGGAAGGGCGATTTGATGGCTGGGCAGCCGTTTCAGTAAAGGTAACGGTGACGGTCTCTTCTTTTGTAAAGCCGGGCGTCGTTAGGAGCCCGTCCTTGATTTGCCCCGCCAGCTCCGCCGTTCCAAGCAAAACGCTTGCTGCACGGAAGCCTTCGTCGGGATTAAACCGGATGATAAGCGGCTCGTTTTCCTTTACAACAATTTTTTTGCTGTCCGTCACGGCAAAGGCGCTTTCCGCCCGTTCGACCGAAATACTGCCGCCGCCCGTTACAAGGAACGTAATCCCGTATTGCTTCGGCACGGCAATGGTCAAATCCGTCGAAAAATCCGCCGCCCGCGCCGCTCCCATAAATAGGACAAGGGATACGGCGCATGCTATGGCAAGAAACGCTCGTTTCATGTTAATCTACCCAAAGCGCCGCCGGGCGGCGCCCCTTTCTCTCTTGCTGGACGGGAAGCCCCGCCGCCTGCGTCAGAGGTTTATTTATCCTCCAGAGAGATGCTGTAGTTGATAAAGCCGCTGTAGGTACCCGCTTCCAGCGTTTCAAAGTCCGTTACCTGGATTCTCCTTGTCAGGGTACCCCAGTTGCTGCCCTCCCAGGAAGCAATTTCGTCCCCAATGTTATAGGTGTGCCTGGCCGCGGAATGGTCGGTTTCATAAACCTGGTATTCCGCCTCGTTCAGGTTGCGGGAATCCCACAGGGCGAACTTGTTGTTGACCGTCGGATAGCCCGCGCTTTCGATTTTAACAGACACCTTCTTGCCGTTCGGGACAAACTCCGAATGGTCCTCGAGGTTCATCGAGAAGGTGAGGTCTTGGGCCTCCCTCGATAGGGATACGGTTGCGGGAATCGTCACGGTATAGGAGGGGACAACCTCTTCCGCCGTCTTTGTGAAGCTTACCTTCTGCTGTACGCTGTCGGACGGGGCGTTTTCGTCCACAACCGCGGCAAAGGACGCGGCTGTGCTGCCCGCGCAGAGTACGCCTGCAAGCAGCAGGGATGTAAAAATTCTTGCTCTTTTCATTTGAAACACTCCTTTTTTTCATAACCTTTTGTTTTTCTATTTAAACCCTGTTGGGGAAGGGATAGCTTATGCGTTTGTAACGGTCAGCGTGGTTTTTGTCTGCGCCCCGTTCATTTGTGTTTTGCCGCCAAGCGAATAGGTATCGATTTGAACGGTAAGTTCATGCGTGCCGGAGGAAAACGTGCTGCCGGCAGAAAAACCGCGGATAGCCTTTCCGGGCTCTACAAGCCCTGTCTTGTAGCAGGACGCCCCGTCAATCAGGACGGTAAACGCAAAGTAACAGGGATTGCTCTCTGGATTGAGCAGCGTGAGCGGGATGGAGGATTCACCCGCCTTTATGGTAATATCGGGATAACCGGGGATTTTAATGCCCGGCTGGCCGCTTTCCTCTCCGGTATTGTCCGGCACGGCTGTGTTGTAATCGACCGCGCCCTTCTGAATTTGCATACCGCCGGCGGCCGGCGCGCTTTCGTTGCTTTGAAACGGCTGCCATATAATAATTATAGCGGTAATGATAAGCAGGACCGCGCCCAGAATAGACAGGATAAGGACAGCCTGCCGCTTTTTTTCTGTTTTTGTTTCAATCATGGCGCACGCCTCCGTCGTTTTCTGTACAACATCATACTCCCCCGAAGGCTTGCTGTTCTATCATGCTTTGAAAAAATTTCTGTAAAAAATAGGTAAGGGCTTCCGCCACACCTTGGTACAAGCCAGCCGCCGCGATTAAAAAACGAGAACTCTACGGAGCGTTTGTTGCATTTATCTCATGGTGAAGGTATGATTTGAGAGGGAGGTGAAGAAAATGGACTGCGGCAAAGTCGGCGCGCTGATTCAAAGGCTGCGCCGCGAAAGTGGTATGACGCAAAAGGCCCTTGCGGATGCGCTGCATATCAGTGACAGGACGGTATCGAAATGGGAACGCGGCGCCGGCTGTCCCGATGTGTCCCTGCTCGGCGGGCTGTCTGCCGTTTTAAAAGTTGATATGGAAAAAATACTCAAGGGCGATTTGGAACAAAACGCCGTGGATGGGGGAAATATGAAAAAAATAAAGTTTTATGTCTGCCCGGATTGTGGGAATATTTTATTTTGTACAGGGGAAAATGAAATTTCCTGCTGCGGCAGGAAGCTGGCTCCTTTGGCGCGGCAGCAGGAGGATTCAGGGCACAGCATCCAGGTGGAGGAAATTGAGGATGATTTCTATGTCACATTACAGCATGAAATGAGTAAGCGGCATTACATCACTTTTATAGCGTACGCTTCCTATGACAGGGTGCTTTTTATAAAGCTGTATCCCGAACAGGCCGCACAAGCGCGGTTCCCTAAGATGCACGGCGGCGTACTGTATGCCTGCTGCAATAAACACGGGCTTATAATAAAGGGAAAGATATAAAAAGCACAAGGGCAGGTGCTCTACCTGCCCTTGTGCTTTTCTTTTTTCTTTTGCCTGCGCAGCTCAAACCTTTGCTGCTCTTCAAGCGCGCGCCGCTGTTTTTGGCCGGCGCGCCGCGCTGCCTTTGCCTGCTCCTGCTGGAGCTTTAAGGCCTGCTGCGATTTTGTACCGGCTGCCATTTTACCTGAAAGCTGCCGGTGGATTTCCCTTTGGATACGCTTCGGGTTTTTGCGTATGTCCAAAACAGTACCCGCAGGAACGGGCGGGCTGAATTTCAGCCTCGGCCAGTTTTCAAGGAAATACTCGTATATCTCGGCGTCCGTCGGCTCTTTGCCGAACACGACCCGGCATACCTGCGTATAGCCGTCCTGTGTGCGTTCATACAGCGCAATGTAAAACGGGTCCTCGAAAAACACGGTCAGCCTGGCGTTCGTTATGCCCATAATGATTCCTCCCATTAAAAAATACGCAAAGAACGGACAACCCATGGGAGGGCAGGTTACTGGCCGGAAGCATTTTCCGGCGCGCGGACTACCAACCGCGCCGTGTTTTTATCCTTGTGCCCTTATATTAGACGCTTTGCGCTTTGATGTCAACACCGGTTTTGCCAGGAAGGATATTCCTGCAGGGGCGGGTTTGACAAAGCAAATCGTGTGCGTTATAATCAGGCCATGCCAAAAGGAAGGTTTGCGTTATGAGACTTTGCATTGTAAATGCTCCTGCAATGGAACCGGCGAAACATTGCACGGGGCTTTACGGATAAGGAATCCTTATCCCGCTTCGCCGGCAAATGGTGTGAAAGGCGGCATGGCACCCCCATGCCCTGCTTTGCTGTACCGTTTGCCGGGGAACGCGCGTTTAAAAGGCCGCGGACGATGCTTCGTCCGCGGCCTTTTTGCGCTGTTTTAAGTGCGGGGGGCAGGCACATGTCTGCCCTTTTTACAGTCTTATTCATTAGGAGTGAACCAAAATGGCACAGGATTTTACTTTTGGAAGCATACCCAACAAGCTGTTGGCGTTTGCAATGCCCATCTTTTTTGCAAACGTTTTACAGGCTTGCTATAACCTCGCGGA
>ENA-OZVM01000906-OZVM01000906.1-human-gut-metagenome-genome-assembly--contig:-NODE-906-length-9976-cov-6.609918_pt1 | contig 9976 bp, 10 predicted proteins | sample MGYA00243445_ERZ654045 | MGnify/ENA primary metagenome ERZ654045 (study PRJEB26926, sample SAMN06164891) | human gut metagenome | biome: ENVO:00009003; feature: ENVO:2100002; material: ENVO:00002003... | reverse complement strand
AGCGTCAGATGTGTATAAGAGACAGATATGGCGGTTGTCGGGCATTTTGTCGGCAGCGCTGGCCTGTCCGCCATCAGCAGCGCCGCTATGCTCTGCTTTATCATCAATTCCATCTGCACAGGCGTCACGATGGGCGGAAGCGTCCTGGTCGCCCAATTTAAAGGGGCGAACAATGGGGAAGCCGTCCGCCAGACGGTGGGAACGCTGTTTTCCGTATCGTTTATCTCGGCCTTGGCCGTCACCGCGGCGGGCTACCTGCTTTACGGCCCTGTTTTGCGCGCGATGAACCTGCCGGTGCAAGCGCTGCCGCACGCGGAGCAGTACATGGCGGTTATCTGCGGCGGCACGGCTTTTGTATTCGGCTACAATGCCGTGTGCTCCGTGCTGCGCGGCTTAGGGGATTCGAACGGCCCGCTCGTGTTTGTGGCAATCGCGTCTGTGCTTAATGTCGGGCTTGATTTCCTGCTTGTGGGAGCATGCTCGATGGGTACGGCGGGCGCCGCGCTTGCGACCGTTTTGTCCCAAGGCGCGTCCTTTGGGATAGCCGTACTTTTTTTCAGGAAGCGCGGGAAAGTTTTTGACTTTCGCCTTAGGAGCTTTCGTATTTATAAAGACAAATGCACCGCGATATTAAAAATCGGCCTGCCCTCCGCTGTTCAAATGATGGTGCTGAACCTCTCTTACCTGCTTGTCACGGGGATGCTTAACGTCTATGGCGTAACGGTATCCGCGGCGGCGGGGGTCGGCCTTAAAATCAACAGCTTTGCCGTTATGCCCTGCTGGGCGGTCGGCCAGGCGGTCACGACTATGGCGGGGCAGAATATCGGCGCGGGCAAGCTCAAACGCGCGGGCAAGTCCTGCACGTCGGGAATTAAAATCAACGTCGCGGTACAGATTGCCGTTACCGCGCTCATTCTTATTTTCGCCCCTCAAATCGTAGCCCTTTTTGACCCCAACCCCGCGGTAATTGAGGAAGGTGTACGCTACCTGCGCATCTGCTGCAACGTAAACTGCGCGTTTTACGCCGTAATGTACACAGTGGATTCGTTCGCGACGGGTACCGGGCACGCCGCTTTTGCGATGTTCAACTCGATTGCCCAGTCGATTTTCATGCGCCTTGGATTAAGCCTGCTTCTCACAGAGGGCTTTGCGCTTGGGCACATGGGGCTGTATTGGGCGGAATGCTTTTCGCCGCTTCTTCCGGCGGCGGCCGGCGTGGTGTTCTTCTGCGGCGGGTTCTGGAAAAAGCGCCTGCCTCCTGGGGAACCGTCTTAATATACGGGCGGCTGTTATTACTGATTATCTTTGCGGCATCTGAAACCCCGCAAGCGCGCGGTTGAGATAGTCGTTAAACGGCTTCATCTGCCTGAAAATCTTAACGCAATGCGTAAGGAAGCTCTCCGCGTTCAAAAGCTCCCCGTCCCCGACCGGATATTCTAAATACCAGCTTTTGTGCTTCAGGTACTGCGCCTGCGGATGCTCCTTGTCATAACCTTTCGGAACATTTTTCAAGGCGGTTCCCCGCACACTGAAAAGCGCTCTGAATTCCGCGCCGCTGATGATTTCCTCCCATTCGTCCGGATGGACTGCGATATAATCGCGCACCATGGCGGTTGCGTCCTTGAACATGTCCGCAAAAAGGCCGCCGCCCAGAAAGGATTCCCCGCCGGGTTTTATCATAATGTAATACCCAACGGGAACAGGCAGCTTGCCCTTTGATGAAATATGTGTGCGAAAGGCCGGGTTATAGGGGGATTTGTCGTGACTGAAGCGGGTGTCCCGCACAAGCTTGAACGTCAGCTCTTTCGGATTGTTATGTAAAATACTGCCGTCCGTTTCCCCAATTCTGAAAATCAGTTCCTGAAGCAGCGCTTCAAATTGCTCATTTGCCTTACGGTATTCCGCTTTGTGGGCATGGTACCACTCACGGTTATTGTTTTCACGCAATTCGGTTAGATATGTTAATATAGCCGAGGTATCCATATATCAGCCCTCCCGCGGATTTGTTACGGCCGAGAACGCGGCCGATTCCAAAAAGCTCTTAAAAAACTGCTTTATGCGCTCCGGGGATTCGTAGAGCCTGCTGAACGAAAACTGTCCGGACAGACCATCGATTTCCTCCATCGCGTTTTTGAACTGTAAAAGCGTTTCCTTTGGAAGCTCTTTTGAAGACGTATAGTCCAAAGCGCCGGGGTTCAGGCGGCGGCTTTGTATGGCATAGTTTACCCTGTTTTTACAACGGCATTTGCCGTTTCCATATTCGCCGCAGTAAGCGGTCAGGAAGTCCGCCATCCTACGGCGCACGCGGGAAAGCCGCTGGCGGTATGCCTCCGGTGTGATGCCAAGGATATCGCCCGCGACGCGGCTGTCTGCCTTAAACATGGTTCCAAGTACAAAAATGCAGCGGTCATCCGGGCTGAGGCACTGAAGCATCACGTTCGTACAGGACATTTTCAGCTCTTCCGCAAGAAGCGCGTTTTCCACATTCTGCGTCAAATCGGGTACGCCGCCGATATCCGCGTTCTCAATATCGTCCCCGTAAAACTCAAAGCTTAGGGGAAACTGGGCAAACATGTGCTTTTTGTAGTTGATTAAATGGTTGGTGGCTATGCGGAACACCCAGGTAGAAAAGGAGCTTTCCTTTTTAAACGACGACAGATGCGTTGTGATTTTCAGGAGAATATCCTGGGACGCGTCCTCTGCGTCGGGGAAGGTTCCCAGCATCCGCAGGGAGAGGTTAAAAACCAAATCCTGTATGCTCGTGATAATGGTTTCGAGCGACTCTTTGTCGCCGGCGGTGGCTTTGCCGATTAATACGGATAATTCTTCGTTTGTTTTCATATTCATGATGATTACCTCCTATATAGTTAGACAGCAAAACCCTGCCCGTGTGACAATTTATGATATTTATTTCATTGTACCATATTTTTCTGGGCAGCCGAAATCCATATTTTGTATACGCGGCCGAAAAAATCCGGCATAACCAAAATTGGCTATGCCGGTATTTTTTGCTGCTGTGATTCCTCTTCCAGGGGGGACTTTTTTAACCGCCGTGCCGCAGGCTCAAGCCGTTTTCATGCGCAGGGTTTCCACACAGGCGGTAATACCCTCCTCAAGAAATGGAGAGCGGCGTCATATCGTCAGGGCTTTCCTGCCCTGCGCCGGTAAAAACGCAGAAGCCAATACGCTGTCTCTTTGCGTCATTTGGCTTCGCCTCCCGCCCCCAAGTAGACCAGGCCGGCGCCTTTGTTCAGTCCCCAGATCTCGTCCGCGCAGCGGGTAACCTTCTGGGAATGTGTGACGATAATCACGCACTTGTTTTGCGTGTGGGCCAGTTTAACCAGGATATTCATTACATCCTTTTCTGTCTCCCTGTCCAGATTTCCGCTTGGTTCATCTGCCAGCAGCAGGTTTGGCTCGTGGGACAGGGCCCGTGCGATGCCAACCCGCTGCTGTTCCCCGCCAGAGAGGCCCAGCACGCGGCGCCCCGCGGTCTCCCCGTCAATGCCTACGCTCTCCAGCAGGGCCAGGGCATAGGCCCGGTTGTTTTTATGGCGGACGCCGCTGATTGCCATCGAGAGCTCAATGTTCTCCAGCGCGCTTTTGTTAAGCAGCAGGTTGTAGCCCTGGAAAACGACGCCTATTTTTTTGGCGCGGTAATCGTCCCTGTCCAGTTTGCATAAATCCTCGCCCTCGTACAGAATCGTCCCCTCCGTACAGGTGTCGAGTCCAGCCAGCAGGGAAAGCAGCGACGTCTTGCCCGCGCCGGATTTTCCAACGATGCAGTAGACCTTGCCCGGCCCGAAGTCCGCGTTCAGCCCTCGAAACACCGGTTTTGTAGTTTTTTCGTAGGTATACCCTACGCTTTTGAGTGATAAAACAGCCATGTTGTTTCCTCCCTTGTCAGTTCCGCTCGCGCAGGATGCGCATGGGCTCGTACTTCATTGCGCAGGCCGCGCTGACCGCGCCTGCGGCCGCCGTCAGGATTAGGGCGATGCCTACCAGTTCCATGACGGTTGTGAGGCTCAGCGCCGCGCCGATGTGGGTGATAGGCGTGTTGTCCGTAGCCAGCCCGCCGAAGGAGTAGCCGCCCGTGCCGCTGGCAAGGCTTGGCCCGTCCAGCGCATGGGACATCTGGTTCGACAGCAGCATATCGGTGACCGGCTGTGCGAACAGGCTGCCCAAGGCGATGCCGGCGACCAGGCAAACCGCCATAATGAGTGCGGCTTCCAAGACCAGCTGGGCTACGACCTTGCCCTTTTTCATGCCCATCGCCCGCAGGACGCCAATCTCGTATTTCCGTTCCCGCACCACCAATGAGGAGAGAATGAGCAGAACGGCTGCCCCCAGCGCCAGGACCACGCACAGGAAAATCAGGGAGATAACGCTCATCTGCTCAATTGGCTTTACAAAGGCGTCGTAGGCGACGGTGTCGGTGCTCAGGTCATAGTACTCGGAGAGGCCGGCGGCGTAGGCCTCCTTGGCAAAGGCGTCCAGGTCCTTTGGGTTTTGCAGGAAAAAGGACGCTTGGAGCGTGGGCTCATAGGTATAGCGCGGGTCGGTGAGGAGCTTATATTTGGTGAAGATTTCACTGTCGCCGTCCGTATCGCCCTCTGCGTATTCCCGGTGGTAAATGCCGCTGACCCTGAGCGTCATCTCCTCCAGGGGACGGCCCTGCTTATCGTTATAATAGATACTTTTCGCCTGGAATGTATCGCCGGGCTTCAGGCCGTTCAGCTTCGCCAGGGTGTCGGAGATTACACATTCGTCTTCCGCCGTGGGGAAAGCGCCCTCGGTAAGCTTAGCCTGTCCGCCCTGGAACGGCTTGGCCTGGCTCAAATCCTCGAACCCGCTGAGAATGTACTGGGGAATGCGGGTTTTCGCGGGCTCCTCTCCCGCGCGCTGTATCTCTATGTCACGGGTGTCAATCGGGTCGGTGTAATTCAGTTTGTCGGCAATCGCCTCCATCTGCGCGCTGTACACGGCCTTTTTCAGGTACCTGGAGGCGGAAAGCTTTTGGATTAGCTCGTCGGTGAGGGCTGGCTTTCGGAACGATTCGTCCTTTCCAAACGCATCTCCGACCTTTTTATAGTCGACGTTCAGGAGCACCTCTGTGCTCAGCCGGTCCTTGTACTGCCCCGCGATGTCGTTGGCGCCGTTGTAGACCACCAGCGCCACACAGCTCATGGTGATGACCAGCAGAAAAATTGCGGCTGTCAGCAGGTTCCGCCCTGCGTTTTGAAATAGATTCTGAAACGCGTTTTTTAAAATATACATCAGAGCTCACTCATTTCTTTTGGGATTGGCCCCAGTATATCACAGGCAATGTTAATTCTGCGGCAAGACGGAATTCAACAGAAAAAAGTTTCTTGCTTTTGTATTAACACGGTCTGTGGTATACTATTTTCATTAAATTTAGAGGATAGTGGGTGATTGCGGTGCGTTTATTAATTATTGAGGACAACAAAGAGCTGGCGGACCTGATGAAAGAGAAGCTGACCGGCTTTGGATATGTTTGTGACGTGGCCTATGACGGGGAAAGCGGGGACTTGAAGGCCTCCGATAATGATTACGACGCAATCCTGCTGGACCTGAACCTGCCTGACCAAGACGGCTTTGAGCTGCTGGAGGGCTGGCGGGACCGGGGGATTTCAGCGCCCGTACTGATTGTAACCGCCCGCAGCGAGCTGGAGCAGCGGGTCCGTGGCCTGCGGCTTGGCAGCGACGACTATATCACAAAGCCATTTGACTTTGCGGAGCTGGATGCCCGTATCCAGGCGGTAATCCGCCGGTTCAGGGGCCGGGCAAATCCGGCTATTCTCATCGGGGGGCTGTCTTTGGACCCTGCCGCACGCCGGGTGACGCTCGACGGACGGGAAATCCCCCTCTCCGTTAAGGAGTTTGATATTTTGGAATACCTCGCAAGCTGCCACCCGCGCGTCGTTTCAAACGAGGAGCTGGCGGAGCATGTCTACGACGAAAGCTTCGATCCCTTTTCCGGAGTCATCCGCGTCCACATGGCAAATATCAAGAAAAAGCTGAAGATTGGTGATGTGCCGGTTCTGCGCAATGAAAAGGGAAAGGGGTATTACCTGTGTCTGGAGTAAAAAAGCAAACCTGGCTTCTGATTGCCGGATATACCCTTCTGCTCAGCCTGAGCATTGTAGTATGCTTCTATCTGTTCGTGCGCAATTCCAGCGCGGATACCAGCACGCTGCCGGAAATTTTGTTTTATGCCCCGCAGGACGGGCAGGCCATCCTGAACAGCTCCATCACCTCGACGGAGCTCCACGACTATTTTCGAGAGGCTTTTTTCCGCTACCTGCCCCTGCTGATTGCCGCAGTGTGCCTGCTGGTCCTGCTGTTCTCCTGCGTGCTGCTGCTCGGCGTCCGCGCCCTGGAGCGCAGTCATAACAGGGTTATTGCCAGTGATTTGCGGGATTTGACGGAGGCGGAGCTGGAACGCGTCCGGGAGACGGACTTAAAGGAGGAGTACCAGGGCATCCACGCGCGGCTTTCCGCGTATGAGGAAGACCAGCAGCGGCTCCATTCCTTCATTGCCCATGAACAAAAAAATCTGATTATGCTCATCAAAGCCCGGCTGAATCAGGAATCCGACCCGCTTTTGGTTCAGGACATCGGGAAGCTGGCCCAGTCGGTGGACGATATACTGACCGTGTCCGCACACCGGAGCGCCAGCCGTGAAACGGTAGATCTGGCGTTAATCGCGGCGGAGGAGTGCGACGCCTATCGAAGCGTCTATGCCGATTTGACCTTTCAATTTGACGAGGACGCCTCATATATGATTTTAGGCAAGGAGCAATGGCTGCGCCGTGCCATCGACAATTTGCTGGACAACGCTGTCAAATATGGTGCCGGGAACGCGATTACGGTAACCCTGGAGCAGCAGCACGGCAGCGTTTTGCTCCACGTTCGGGATTACGGTATCGGATTGAGCGAGGATGAGGTGGAACTCATATTTGGGCACGGCTACCAGATTAGGAAATTAAACAAGAACGGCTATGGAATTGGGCTGAGCCTCGTCCGGCATGTCTGCGATTTGTGTGACGGTTTTGTGCGCGTGAACAGCAATAAAGGCCAGGGCAGTGAATTTGTCCTGGCGTTTCCACTAAAAAGCTGAGCCGTTCCCGCACTGGTTTGAAAAGACAATTTCAGGAGGAACCCATATGGAATATAAGACAAACGTTATGCGGCTGCTCGACAGGCTGAAAATTCCGTATATCAGCCACAGCTACGCGGGTACCGGCGCTGTCAGCGGCGAGGAGGTAGCAAAGGCGTTGGGGGAAAATCCGGCGCGCACCTTTAAAACGCTTGTAACGGTGGGGAAATCGAAGCGGTACTATGTATTTCTCGTGTCCGTCGCAAAAGAGCTTGATTTAAAAAAAGCGGCTGCCTGCGCGGGTGAAAAATCGATTGCAATGATAAAATCGAAGGAGCTGCTGCCGGTAACCGGCTATATTCACGGCGGCTGTTCGCCAATTGGGATGAAAAAGCCGTTCCCTACCTTTATCGACAGCTCCGCGCTGTCATTCGATACAATTATTTTCAGCGCGGGAAAAATCGGATATCAGGTGGAAACAAGCCTTACAGAGCTGAAAAGGGCGGTGCCTTTTTCAGCGGCGGATTTGACGGTGATGTAATTACAATAAATTTTATGGGGGTGAGTGACATGAGAATTGCTTGACTGCGGGGTGGAAGCCCTGCCTATGCACGCAGAGAATTTTTTAGGAGGGCTTTAATATGAGCTATTTTTCTTTTCAAAATAAGCGGATATATTACAATGAATTTGGAGCGGGCGCGCCGTTGGTGTTTCTTCATGGAAACACGGCTTCCTCTAATATGTTTGCAGAGGCCGTAATGAAATACGCAGAGAGCTTCCGGGTGGTTTTAATCGATTTTTTAGGCCATGGGAAATCAGACAGGCTGCTTGAAGAATTTCCGGCAGATTTATGGTTTTATGAGGCACAGCAGGCGGCTGCGCTTTTGCGTGAAAAACAATATACGGATGTAAACCTGATTGGCAGCAGCGGCGGAGCGCTGGCGGCCATCAATGTTGCGCTTGAAAGCCCCGGGCTTGTTAAAAAGGTAATTGCAGACAGCTTTGAAGGGGAGAGGCCCCTGAAGGCATTTACAAAAAACATAAAGCGGGACAGGGAATTATCCAAGCGTGACGAAGGCGCAAGGATGTTTTATTACTATATGCACGGCGGCGATTGGGAACAGGTTGTCGACAATGACACAAGCGCCGTCATGAAGCATGACAACGAGATTGGCGTGTTCTTCCATAAGCCGCTGCAAGAGCTGAAGGCGGAAATTCTTTTCACCGGGAGCAAAGAGGACGAATTTACATGTGCCATGGACTCGGATTTTTTTGAAAACACGTATGGAGGACTGGTTCAAAAGATTGGCCATGGGCAAATCCATATATTTCCTGGGGGAAGGCATCCCGCAATGCTTTCCAATCCAAAAGACTTTTACAGGGTAAGCATGGAATTTTTAAAGCCGTAAAAAGAAAGAGGGAGGCGTTCGCCTCCCTCTTTTATCGTGTTAAGTTATGGCGCAAACGGCTTACCGCATTCCGGGCAGAACTTCGGCGCCGGGCCTTCCGGCTCAAAGCCGCAGCTCGCGCATTTAGAAGCCGGCTTCGGTTTGCCGCACTCGCTGCAGAATTTTCCGGTATTCTGTGCGCCGCATTCACAGGTCCAGCCGCCTGCTGGCGCGGGCTTTGGCTTGCCGCACTCACTGCAGAACTTTCCGGTGTTCTGCGCGCCGCATTCACAGGTCCAAGCAGCTTCCTTTTGTTCCGGCGGGGCGGGACGGTTTGCCGCCTGCTGCTGGTAGCCGCCCATAATGCTGCCTCCGGCGTTCATCGCCATACCAACGCCCAGAAAGCCATTCATTGCGCCCGCCGCGTTTTTTCCGGCGGAGGCGATACCCTCGCCGACCTGACCGGCCATATAGCCGCCCTGAATACCTTGGTCCTGGAGCATTGCGCCCTTGTTGCGCAGATTGATGAGCTTCTGCGATTCGTCGTCATAGGAGATGCTTGCAATGCCGACTGCCTGTACGACAAAGCCGCGCATCTGGTTCCAGCCGTCATCGAGGATGGTGCTCATATATTTGCCGAGCTCCATGCTCTTGGAAACAACAAACGAAATACGCTCTCCGTCGGCGGACATTTTGTTGAGCGCGGACTGGAAGGCCTCCAGGAACTCGGAAAGATACTGGGTATTGAGCTCAGAAATATCGACGCTCCTGCCGTCGGTTACAGCCGACCTGGGTATAACCTCTGTATAAAATTTAAACGGGTCTGTTATTTTAATGGAATAAGTGCCGTGCGCACGCAGGGAAAGCTCCGCGTTATAAAAGTTGTCAAAATAATTGACAGGGTTCGGCGTGCCGAATTTAAGGCCCTTGATTTCCTGTGTGTTGAGGTAAAAGACGCGCTGCGCCGTGGGCGTTATGCCGCCGTAACGGACGCGGTTGAACGATTCCTTGACGGAATCCTTGAACGCGCCGCCGAACATAGAGGGCAGGGAGGAGCCTTCAACCTTATAATAACCCGGTTCCGCCGTATAATCGACCACCTTGCCGCCGTCTGTGAGCATCATAATCTGCCCGTCATAAACGTGGATGATGGAACCGTTCGATACCGTGTCACTCGTCGCCTTTGTGTTGCTTGTACGTTTGGAATCCTTATGAACCTTAACGCCCGGCGCAAAAACCGTCGTACTGTCCATCGCCGCCGGCTCATATACCTCCAGCCACTGGTCGGCAAGGCCGCCGCCTATAGCGCCGGCAGCCGCTTTAATGATTCCCATGCCATTCAGCTCCTTTATCCCGGTTGATTTTTTGTTTCAGGAAAAAGCGCGGCGGTATTGCCTGCGCTTTTTTATTATATCGGATGCAGGTACAAAACACAAGGGATTTATGAGATGTGACTAAAAATAAAAAT
>ENA-OZVM01000905-OZVM01000905.1-human-gut-metagenome-genome-assembly--contig:-NODE-905-length-9984-cov-5.916608_pt1 | contig 9984 bp, 6 predicted proteins | sample MGYA00243445_ERZ654045 | MGnify/ENA primary metagenome ERZ654045 (study PRJEB26926, sample SAMN06164891) | human gut metagenome | biome: ENVO:00009003; feature: ENVO:2100002; material: ENVO:00002003... | reverse complement strand
TTAGATTTAAGGTTAACAAAGGTTGGAGCAAGGCGTTGCTCCTTTTTTTATGTCCGTACTTCATCTTCTACCTAAGATCAGTGTTATTTGCATACTTGAAATTATTTTCTACTTTTGTGAGAATAAAATACAGAAAACCATACTTTGAAACCCAAACGTATTCAGATGACTGAAACGAACGATAATATAAAAAATAACCCATGAAGAATATACTGATCATCGGTGCAAACGGATTCACCGGACGCCAGATACTGAATGACTTATCAAATAAGGAACAATATAACGTAACAGGATGCTCCCTGCATCCGGATATCCTTCCAAATGATGACGGTAAATATCATTTCGTCACAACAGACATACAGGATGAAGCAGCTATCAAGCATCTCTTTAAAGAAGCACAACCCGATGCAGTCATCAATTGCTCTGCCTTATCCGTCCCCGATTATTGTGAAACACATCATGAAGAGGCTTATCTTACGAACGTTACAGCAGTAGAGCAATTGGCATATCTCTGCGAAATATACAAAAGCCGATTCATCCACTTATCTACAGATTTTGTTTTTGACGGAAAGATAGATGAAAATTCCGGGCAACTTTATACAGAAGAGAGCCTCCCCGCTCCAGTCAACTATTACGGTTTCACCAAATGGAAAGGAGAGAATAGGATTGCCGAAATCTGCAGTAACTACGCCATTGTTCGTGTAGAGATTGTCTACGGGAAAGCACTGCCGGGACAACATGGAAATATTGTACAGCTCGTAATGAATCGTTTGAATGCAGGGCAAGAGATCCGTGTGGTGTCCGACCAATGGCGCACCCCTACCTATGTCGGTGACGTATCGGACGGGGTGCAACGTCTGATAGAGAACACTGCCAATGGTATTTTTCATATCTGTGGTGATGAATGTATGACCATTGCGGAAATTGCTTTCCATGTAGCGGACTGTATGAAACTGGACCGCTCACTTATCCATCCTATTACAACTAAAGATATGAAAGAAGCAACTCCCCGCCCCCGCTTTAGTGGGATGAGCATTGCAAAAGCCCGTACAATACTTGGCTACCGGCCACGTATGCTAAAAGAGATTCTCATGGAATGGGATAATTAACCGATACACAACCTTTTCCTTTCTAATTATTGCATATTTATTTTGAAAATATGCAATAACTTCTTATCTTTGCACCCAAATTAAGAAGTATAATAATGAATCAAACATTACAATTACATAACGCCACTATATTCCATGCGGAAATTCCCAATTTCTGCACGTCTTGTTGCGTGCATGTACATTGGTTCAGCGGATTCATCTAAATCCCCCTTCCCCATTTTCACTCAAACGGCCTACTGATTTATTCATTATTCACAGGCAGTACTTTCATCTGATTTTCAATAAGATGTGTATCTTTTTGGGGATTATCCATGCTATTTATTAATTGTTTAACCTAACCAAATAAAATATATTACAATATGTTCTCTATTATATCTACCATGTTTTTGGGAATCGGCATCGGCTACGGATTGCGTAACTGGGCTATTTTGCAAAAGACAGAAAAGACCATTTCTCTTACCATATTCCTGTTACTCTTTATCCTTGGAGTGTCCATCGGTTCCAATAGTCTGATTGTGAACAATCTCGGTAAGTTTGGATGGCAAGCAATCATTCTTGCCGTATCCGGCGTATTAGGGAGCTTGCTTGCTGCCCGACTTGTATTACAACTATTTTTCAAGAAAGGAGGTAAACAATGAAAGGAAGTCTCATCGTTATTGTTTTTTTCTGTGTAGGCTGCATCATGGGAGTTTTTAATAAATTCCAATTTGATACGCACACCGTTTCCATGTACATACTATACGCATTGATGCTGCAAGTAGGAATCAGTATCGGTTCTAACAAAAATCTGAAAGCGATCATCTCACATTTACACCCGAAAATGCTGTTGATCCCACTAGGAACCATCACCGGTACCTTACTGTTTTCTGCCTTAGCAAGTATTTTGCTAAGCCAATGGAGTGTATTCGACTGTATGGCAGTGGGAAGCGGATTCGCATACTATTCACTGTCTTCCATCCTGATTACCCAGTTTAAAGAACCGACCATCGGAATACAGCTGGCTACAGAGCTAGGCACAATTGCCCTGCTCACCAATATCTTCCGTGAAATGATGGCACTTCTGGGCACACCGCTCATCAAGAAGTATTTCGGGAAGCTAGCTCCTATTTCAGCAGCCGGTGTCAATTCAATGGATGTATTATTACCTTCTATCAGCAGATATTCAGGAAAAGAAATGATTCCTATTGCTATTTTACATGGTATTCTGATCGATATCAGTGTGCCTGTATTCGTCTCTTTCTTCTGTAACCTATAACCTGTAACTCATTATACAGGCATCCCCCTCTCTTACTCCTGTCAATTTCAAAACCGGAAATAAGAAAGGGGGATATCTCTTTAAATGATTTTATTAATGTCCCGCAGCCGCCAACACAAAGCGAATATCAGCATAAGAGACTTCATCTCCCAATGCGGCTTTAATAGCTACCACGCCCATAAATTCATGTGTTTCCAGATAATTCCGAACCTTCTTTATCTTATCAGCCGACACTACCTGCTCTAACTTTATTTTATTCTCACGGAGATAATGCTCCAAATGAGTAGCAATCGTCCCGGTCACCAGATCACGGGCTTTGGCTATCTCTTCGATCGTCATCCCCTGACAGAACATTTCGTAGCTCACCAGCTTTGTATCTTTCTTCTTCTCCTTTTGTCTCTCCTTTTTCTCCTGATGTTGCGCTGCCAACTTCTGCTCCCGTGCATTCTCTTCATTCGAAACAGAAGAAAATATCTCCGGTCGTTCCAGGTTATTCTCTTTCATGTATTTACGTACGATACCCAGAATTTCAAGCCCGTACTTCTCCACCCCTTTCGCTCCGAAATAAGGAATCGCTTCCAAAGCTCCCGGTGTATCAGGCAATAGATTTACAATACCCATCAGTGCCTTTTGCTGCATGATCACATAAGCCGGCATACTCACTTCACGTGTCTTTGCCGTCCTCCATTCCGACAGAGCACGATACAGTTCCGGATGCAAAATATCCGTCGGAACCTCCACTTTTACCTTTCCGGAATTGCCTCGGGTACGCTCCTTGCGCTCTCTTTTCTCCTTCGGAGCTTTGGCAGAAGAACCGGAAGAAGCAGTATCTCCTTCAAGACTCAACATCACTTTTGCTTTCCGTTTCAGATAGCCCGTGACAGTAAAAGCCTCTGTCTGCATCGCCTCCAAGAGAGACTCCTTAATCCATAAAGCATCATCCAATGCCTGCAAACGCTCATTTAGTTGCTTCCGCAATTCTTTATTGTCAAGAGGCATGCTCGTCTTATCATACAACTCACGGACAGGCTCTAACTCTTTACGGAAGTAGGCAGCTCCCGAGCAAATCCGCTGCTGCAATTCCTGATTTGTCGCATAATCCTCCCCTTCATTGATCAGACGCGTATACTGATTGCGGAAACGCTGGGAAACCTCCACTACTCTTTCCTTCACGTGAGAAGCCAATGCTTTATATTCGGCAAGCTGCTTCGGATAAAGTTTATAAAGGTCCTCATCCATTAAACGGAGCAATCGCTTGTATGCCTGATCCAATGAATAAAAGTTAAACAAATCACTCAGCAAATCATAAAAATATGCTTTCTGCATATCATTCAGTTGCTTGCTTCCCGGTTTATTCTGTTCCACATTCTTCGTAAAATCATCTACAATACGGTCACTGATTATCGCTTCTCTGCGCAAAGGAGTTTCCAGTACCATTCCTTCCAAGGTCTTGCAACGGCTCAACGCTACATACGTTTGGCCATGTGCAAAAGAGTTACGGGCGTCAATGATGGCCCGTTCAAACGTCAAGCCCTGACTTTTATGAATAGTGATAGCCCATGCCAGACGGATGGGATATTGCCGGAATACTCCTTCTATTTCTTCCGTAATTTCCTTTGTATCTTCGTTCAGCACATATTTATAATTCCCCCATTCTTCGGGCAGCAACTGAAAAACATACGTACTATCTTTTCCGCATACAGTCATCCCCTTTGCATCTACGCTTACCACTTCGCCAATCATACCGTTATAATATCGTTTTTCCGACGAAACATCGTTTTTGAGGAACATAATCTGTGCACCTTCCTTGATGGTCAGCACTTCGTCAGCAGGATACGAGTACTCCGGGAAATTTCCCTCTACCTCAGCCCGAAAGCTATAAGCCCGTCCGGGCAAAGATGCCAGTTCACGGTCATTCACCTGTTGTGCCTGATAGTTATGCGTTGTCAGCCGGATATAGCCTTCCTCCTTCCGGGGATGGAAGCCGGGCTGATAACGGCGGTTCAGTTCATTCAACACTTCATCATCCGCTTTATTCTCGCGTATCTTATTCAGTAAAGAAAGGAAGAAAGTATCACTCTGACGATATACTTTTTTCAGTTCAATCGTCATATATACTGTCTCTCTCAATGCACGGCTGGCAAAGAAGTAAGGTGTCTCATAGTGATTCTTCAGCAACTCCCACTCACTGTCTTTCACCACAGGTGCCAGCTGCTGCAAGTCTCCGATCATCAATAGCTGCACCCCACCAAAGGGCTTTTCACGGTCACGATAACGACGTAAAGCCGCATCCACAGCATCCAGCAAATCTGCACGTACCATACTGATCTCATCGATGACAAGCAGATCCATGCTGCGGATAATATTCCGTTTCTCTTTGCTGAAACGGTAGTGCATCTGGGCAGAATTGAAAGTCGTTTCCGGCACAAACGGCGCAAAAGACAACTGAAAAAAAGAATGAATCGTTACCCCTCCAGCATTGATAGCTGCAATCCCTGTGGGAGCCAATACGACCATACGTTTGGGTGTATGTTCTCTCAGTCGTTTTAGAAATGTAGTTTTTCCAGTTCCGGCTTTTCCGGTAAGAAACAGATGTGTGCCTGTATTTTCAATGAACTGCCAAGCAAGTTGTAGTTCCGGATTATTTTCCATGTCTCCTAAAATTTTCGGTAAAGGTACTGAATAGATTCCAACCACCGAAACTGAACATAAAGAAAACAAAGAGTCAGTAAGAAATATATCCAATTCGCATTCTTAACTATAAAGAATAATTATGTTGGACAGACAAACAAAAAATAGTCCCGGCTTCTTCTCGCTTGAAGAAAACCAGGACCGGATCAAATAAGAACACAAAGTCGTGTCACAGTTATATTAAAGTTATTTTCTTATTTTTGGGGAGACCGATATTCCTTATACCAATTCGTATGTTTCGCACCTCCAGAGTCGGCCCAATCTTTGAAATAAGGGTATTCCGTATCAATATTATGTGTCTCCGTTACCGGAACGAAATCCGACATCGGAATATCAATAGCAAATGGATAAGCTCCTTCACTATCAATGTAATAAGCATCATTACCAGAACCGATAAGCGATGCGTCAGCATAAGCTGTTGCCTCATGCTTGGGCAAATGCACTTCCGTCCGGTTCTTCTGATTTGCAGCATATCCTACGATAATATACGGATTATACACCTTCAGATTCTCTTTATTGAAAGAAGCCTTGTCGAACGTTCTGGTTATCGTATAGGTACCCACTTTCCCTTTAACAGCCTGTTTGACACTTGGGAATACAATAATGGAAGATATTTCACTTTCCACTTTTATGTCCTTATCCGAAGTCACTTTGCCAAACTGTCCTTTATCTATCTGATAAGCAAACGCATTTTCATACATCGCTCCGTCATGTGTCGGGGTAAAGGTATCCACAATCTTATTTATCATGTTATTAGAATCGAAATAGGTAGCACGGCAATATTCTACAACTACATCGTTCATATCATAATCGCCCCCATTAGGCCAAATATCTTCAAAGGCTAATGTACCTAAAAGGTTCTCTTGTGCATCCGGTTCTTCTATCGGCTTATCATTATCCGGGATATTAGGTCTGTTCGAATCATCCACAGAGGTTTCAGACGAAGCATCCACATAAAATAACAGATCACAATAGCTTTTATTTCCTGCATCTTCAACACCAATTATCACTCTACCGCTCTTTGTATCTTTTACAGTAATAAAGTTTTGCCCTTTTGTCTTTGCCGGATTGGAAGTAAGAAGAGGTTTATGAATGTTTATCTCATCACTCTGCTGTCCAACATTCTTATAATTATATCCATCAGCATATATAAACCATCCGACTGTATATCCTTTCGGAAAAGTTTGGCTGGCTTTGCCATCCTCACCAAAATAACATAACCGCACTTTATCCCCGCATTTCAGAATCGACTCATTATACAATTCTTGAGATACCATCATTACATTTGGAAATACAATATATTTCTTCACTTTTGCGGGATCGACTCCTTCACCGGTTTTATAATAATAATATCCGAACGTATTATTATATGACGCACTTCTATTTAGAAACACCACATCCAAAGTGGTTCCATCTTGCTTCACACTAATATTCGTCACTCCGGATTCCCTGACCAGTTCCGAGTTATCCGCACTATTTCCAAAGAATTGCATCATACGTTTGGTGAAAACGCCAATATCTTCAGCCCCTACCTTTCCTATGTGAGTAATATAACCGGGATTGGGATTATCATCAATATACTGATGCGATTGATCAACAATGTAAGAAAGCAATCCGCAATTTCCCCACTTACACAATGAGTATAAATTTGCACTGGAATTGATAGTATACGGTACACTACCTTTTGAAAAATTATAGGAGCGGGTTACTGCCTTTGTATTAGCAGATGGAGAGGTGATTTTACTCATATCCAGACTTGCCAAGCCGTCTTTCAAGTCCAGTTTTACGCATCGGGGTACTCCCCAACTTGATGTATACAAATAAATACTTTCTACGGAAGTCGGAATATTCATTTTTCCTTCATACTTTCCGTTTTTGTCTGTGTAGATTTTGAATAAAGCTTCGATTCCTTCTTTTTTAACCGATTCATTATCCACTGTTTCCATCGGATCTTCATCATATACTTCAAGAAGTGCAATGAGTCCCGGTAAGTCATAATTTACGGAAAGCTTCACATCGCCACGTGTTTCAAATCCGAAATATTCGCCAGGGTCCGGTACAGGGTCTTTCCCATAATTAGGATCATATAAATCTTTCTCCATACATCCTGCCAAGAGCCCACTAATAAATGCCGCTGTAGCAATAACACTTGAAATGTTAAACAATCGCTTGTGTGTCATAATCTATATATTTGTTTTGTTAGCTATTAAGACTTGGAACTTCCAAATATATAGATTATTTCACTGCCAGCCTCACAAATATTAAAAACGGAATACTGATTCCGAAAATAGTATTATCATGCAACAGACATTTACTGCATAGAACCACCCACAATATCCAACAATTCGTTTGTAATGGCCTGCTGACGACTCTTATTATATTGCTTCGTCAAGTCTTGAATCAGCTCGTTCGCATTGTCCGTAGCCACTTGCATGGCCAATGTACGTGCAGCATGTTCCGAAGCGTTTGAATCTACAGCAGCCGTAAAGAGTTTCTGGCTCAATACCGTCGGAATCAAGTTAGCGATCAGTTCTTCCGCAGAGGGCTCGATGATGTAATCATTCGCTATTTCTCCTCCTTGTACTTCTTCTTCTTTTTCCTTCTCTTCCCCGTCCACTAGGTGTGTCAGGTCGATAGGCAAATAAGTTTCGCGAAGCAGAATCTGTACACCCATTGATTTGAAGTGATGATAAATCAGCTCCACCCGATCTATTTCTCCGGCGATGTACATTTTCATGAGGCGATGTGCCAACTCGGAAGCCTCCTGATACGAAGGTTTGTCAGAAAGCGTCGCAGAAGTTTCCTGTGGTTGGAATCCCAGACGTTTCGCTGCTTCATCCACCTTCTTTCCTACCGGGAATATCAGAATATTGTCCTGTCCCAATGTACGGAACTCACCAACCGTTTGTAGCAACATCTTAATGACATTCGCATTAAAAGCACCACAGAGCGATGTATTCGAAGAAAAGGCAACAATTGCCACCCGCTTCACTTCCCTTGCCTTTATGTAAGGAGATTCAATGGGAAGATCCGCACTCAGGAAGTTGGTCAAAATCTTGTTCAGCTTCCTTTGATAAGGCAACATATTCTCAATGGCTCCTTGTGCCTTATGTAGTTTGGCAGAAGCCACCATCTTCATTGCTGAAGTGATTTTTCGGGTACTCTTTACCGAATTTATTCTGGTTTTTACTTCTTTCAGTGAAGCCATAACTTTTTAAATTAAGAATGAAGAATGAGGAATGAAGAATTTACCGTGCAGTACCCATTTGGGTACTGACCGAAAAGAATAAAGAGGAAGATGGCAACGCTTTGACAGCGCAGCCCATTCTTCATTCTTAATTCTTCATTCTTCATTTCTATAAATATTGTTTGGCAACCATAGCGGCAGTCTCCTCGATAGCCTTGGTCACGTTATCGTCTATCACACCGGTTCTCAAAACATCCAGTACATCTTCCTGATGGTTGAGTTGCAGAGATTCGATGAAGCTGCGTTCGAAGTCCTGTACGTTTTCCAAAGGAACATCGTGGAGCAGACCGTGCGTACCACAATACAGGATAGCAATCTGTTGTTCCACCGGCATCGGGCTGTATTGGGGCTGAATGAGCAACTGCGCGTTCTTACGTCCCTTATCGATGGTCATTGCCGTAATAGGGTCCATATCACTGCTGAATTTGGAGAAAGCTTCCAGTTCACGATACTGCGCCTGATCCATCTTCAATGTTCCGGCCACCTTCTTCATTGCCTTGATCTGGGCGTTACCACCTACACGGGATACAGAGATACCGACGTTGATAGCCGGACGGACACCTTGATTGAACAAGTCCGTTTCGAGGAATATCTGTCCGTCGGTGATCGAAATCACGTTTGTAGGGATATATGCCGAAACGTCTCCTGCCTGTGTCTCGATGATAGGCAGAGCCGTAAGTGAACCACCGCCCTTCACGATGCTTTTCAAACTCTCTGGAAGATCGTTCATCTCGCGCGCCACATCCTCTTCCTTGATAATCTTTGCCGCACGCTCCAACAGACGGGAGTGCAGGTAGAAGATATCACCCGGATACGCTTCACGTCCGGACGGACGACGAAGAATCAACGAAACTTCCCGATAGGCAACAGCCTGCTTTGAAAGGTCGTCATACACCACCAGCGCATGCCGACCGGTATCACGGAAATATTCACCGATGGCAGCACCTGCAAACGGTGCATAATACTGCAATGCAGCCGGATCGCCTGCCGTAGCAGCCACCACAATCGTGTAATCCATCGCACCGTACTCGCGGAGCGTATTGACGATAGAAGCGACCGTAGATCCTTTCTGACCGATAGCCACATAGATACAGTACACCGGATCGCCTGCCAAGAAGTTATTGCGCTGATTGATAATCGTATCAATCGCGATCGAGGTCTTTCCTGTCTGACGGTCACCGATAATCAGCTCACGCTGTCCGCGTCCGATAGGGATCATGGCGTCTACTGCCTTCAAACCGGTTTGTAAAGGCTGGTTCACCGGCTGACGGTAAATCACTCCCGGCGCTTTACGCTCCAACGGCATTTCGTACAGCTCGCCACCAATCAGCCCTTTTCCGTCGAGCGGTTCTCCCAACGGGTCGATAACACGTCCCAGCATACCTTCGCCCACACGGATAGAGGCGATGCGCTTGGTACGTTTTACAATAAAGCCTTCCTTGATTCTGTCGGTAGGACCCAGCAAAACGGCACCCACGTTGTCCTCTTCGAGGTTCATCACAATGGCTTTAATGCCGTTGTCAAACTCCAGCAATTCGTTGGCTTCGGCATTCCGCAATCCGTAGATACGTACCACTCCGTCGCTCACCTGGAGCACCGTACCGATCTCGTCAAGCTGCACGTTGGTATTGATTCCTTCGAGCTGCTTGCGCAATATATCGGATACTTCGCTTACTCTTATA
>ENA-OZVM01000891-OZVM01000891.1-human-gut-metagenome-genome-assembly--contig:-NODE-891-length-10118-cov-8.477392_pt1 | contig 10118 bp, 9 predicted proteins | sample MGYA00243445_ERZ654045 | MGnify/ENA primary metagenome ERZ654045 (study PRJEB26926, sample SAMN06164891) | human gut metagenome | biome: ENVO:00009003; feature: ENVO:2100002; material: ENVO:00002003... | reverse complement strand
AATATGTAAACTATGTCCTTGCACATTCTGTAAACTATGTTATCACACTATACAGCTTGCCCCTCACGTTGCATCAAACCTTACCGGCTTCACAAACCTTGCAAAAGTAGCACAACCTTAGCTTAGCACTACCACTCTTGCAAAATTAACTATACATTTTTAATATCATTTTTGAAAAAGAAATTCCTTATCGGGAGGGGCAAGCCCCTCCCCTACAAAAAATTTTCGATGATATTAATTTTTCTTATAGCTTTGCAATGAAACCAAAGTCGTAATTTACATCAACAACGGAACCCCGCCGTTTCGCTATCCGTCGCTAAATTGCAACATTTTCAAAGGCGGAATTTGCTGCGGCTCACAGCCGCAACGTCACATTGCCGCCCCGCCGGTAACGAAAGTTACGCCGCTGTCAAACCTTTAGAACGGCGGAATTTGCTATGCCCCACGGGAATTAGCGCTTGAGGTTTACTATTTCTTCGAGCATCGTGTCCGAAGTGGTGATGATTCTTGAGTTTGCCTGGAAGCCTCTCTGCGTGATGATCATATCGGAGAATTCCTGCGACAAATCAACGTTAGACATTTCGAGCGCACCCGATACTACAGAAGCAGAACCGTTCTCGCCTGCAATGTTTACCTGAGGCTGACCCGATGAAAGAGTTTCTCTCCAGTAGGAGCTTCCCACCTGCTCAAGACCGTTGGGGTTATCAAATGTAACAATATCGATTCTGCCGAGCATTATGATGCCGTGTACGCTGTGTACACCGTAAATAGTGCCGTCCTCGTTGATATATACGCTGTCAAGATCCTTTACCGTCTGCGTAGCCGCAACACGGCCGTCTGTCATCTTGATATTGCCCAGAAGCTGGACCATATCAGAGTAGAAGTTGTTCGAACCGCCTGCAAGACCTACCTTGCCGTCTGTGGCAAGAAGCGTTTCAAGTGCGCCGTTCGCAGCATCCCAGTCCGTACTTGTAACCTTAAGCTGATACTTTTCGTTAGTGCCTGCCGCCTTGTCTACAGCCGCCTGTATGTCGGCTACCGTAGCACCGGGGCAAACGCTTATCGTAAGACCGTTGTCCGACCACTTTGCCGTTGTATCTGCGGCATTCTTGGAATATCTTAAGTTTATCGTGTAGTTGTTTGCATATTCTCCTGCGTTTACTGTCGTAAATGTAAGAGAAGCCTTTGTTGTTCCGTCGTCCAGCTTCATTGTGTTTGTAGCTGTCGTTGCAGGAATATCTGCCGCAGGAGGCACCGTATCAAGCTCAAAGTGGAGCGGAAGTACGCCCTCAATGCTTACACCGCCGTTTTCACACGCACGGGTCACAGCGTCCTCAAGATCGTTGAGGTTTGTATAATCATTCTTTTCGTTAAGCTGTACAACGAGCTTGTTTCCGCTCATATAAGCGTAATCGCTCTCACCTACGGTAAATCCTACAGATATGTTGCCGTCAGGTGTCGCTGTATCTGCCGATACTGTAAGCGGATATGTACCGCCCTTGTATGTAATTGTCTTTGAGTAGCTCGCTTCATTATCGAGGATCTCAGGAACTACGAATGTAATTCTGTTTGAAGATGCGTCAACGCCTGTTGCGTCACCGCTTACACCGAGTACCATATTACCGTTTGAGTCAACAAGGTTTCCTGCGTTATCAACGTTGAAAACGCCTGCTCTTGAATAGAAGATGTTGCCGGCTTCGTCCATTACCTGAAAAAATCCATCGCCCGATAAAGCACAGTCATAAACGCTGTCAGAATATGTGAAGCCCGACTGTCCCATTACCTGTCCGATAGCGCCCAGCTTAGTACCGTAACCTACCTGAGAGGGATTTACACCACCCTGGAGGTTAGAGCCTGCCGAGCCGTTCTTCTTGGTCTGGTAATATACCTCCTGGAAGGTAGTTACACTTGTCTTGAAGCCTGTAGTGTTGACGTTTGCAATGTTGTTACCTATAACGTCCATCTTCTGCTGATGTGTCTTTAATCCTGACACGCCCGAGAATAAAGATCTAACCATGATCTGTTCCTTTCTCCATCGTGCCGACCGTTCTTACCCGTCTGTCATTCGGGGTAAGGAATACTTCCTTTCGGTCCGGTATTACATAATTACGGTCGAGTCGATGTTCGTAAAAATATTTCCTTTTAAATCTTCCTGTGACATAGTTGTGATTACCGTGCGGTTTTTCACACTTACCACAAAAGCAGTCCTGTCTACGAGTACCAGTGTTTCGTTACTGCCCTTTTCTGCGGCTATTTCAATGCCGTCATTAAGTCTTTGCAGCATATCCGAGTCAAGTATCTCGATATTTCTGCTTTCTATACGCTTCATTGCGTGTTTCGAAAAGCCTACCGCCGAGTTTCTCGCATCAAGCTCGCTTTGCAGAGCCTGCGCAAATGTTCCTCCCGACTGTTGTGCGGCCTTTTCAGCATTCCCTGCTTTTGCGGTGTTAACGTTGCCTGTCGAAATCTGCAGATTCCGCAGCTTGAGTTCATTTATCAACATAACACTGCCGCCTTTTTATTTACTTGTTGCCCTCGGCGTTTCCTGCCGGAGCTTCCGTGTTCTTGTCAGCCGTACTTCCCGTACTCTCGCTGACGTGTACTATCTCGTCAATAGAGTAGAGATAATTGTCTATCACTATCTTTGCGTCGCCGTCCTGCATTTCTGCCGACTCGACCTTGCCCTTTGCGTAGTAGAATTTGCCGTCGTCGCCGAGTACCTTTACCGTTACTTCCTTGCCCACATATCCCAGTGCCTCGGTCATCGTATGTAACGTACCCTTGCTTACAGTATCGCTTATCGCCTTTACCGCCGATAAATCATACTGCTTGCCGTCAACTACTACCTTAACATCGCTTCCGCTGATGTTCACTCCGGTGCATACGCCCGATAAAAGCGTTCCGTCGTCGCTCTGCGCATTCATTGTAAGCGTCTTTCCTACAAGACCTGCCGCATAGTTTGACATACTGTACTTCAGATTGTCCTGCTGTGCCTGTAATGCCGTGAACTGTGCCATCTGCGACACGAACTCGGTATTTGAAGTAGGCTCAAGCGGATCCTGATTGCTCATTTCCGCCATAAGCAGACTGAAGAACGTATCTGTGCTTATCGTATCGTTCTTGCCCGAATTCTTGAAAAGGTCCTTATACTTTTCGTGATTTGACTGTACACTCTGAAGACTTGAAATGTCTGCCATCTGTTATCCTTTCATGTCAGTCCGACCGATAAAAAATCAGTCCATCGTCTGAATCTCCCCCAACAGCTCCTCAAAGTCATCCGTGTCATTCTTCTGCTGACTGTGCGACTGCTGTCTGTAAGGGTTCTTACTGCTGCCGTCAAAATCTCTCTGGAAAAGTTCCGCCTGCGAGGTTTCTACCTTGTACGAGGTAAGCTCCACATCGTCATTCTTCAGCGCATACGCAAGCTGCTGTGACTTTGCCTGTAAAAGCTCCTTCGCCGCCTGAGTTTCCGTCAGTATCTCAACCGTGAGTTTTCCGCCCTCATTTGCCATACGAACTGTGATTTTGCCCAGTGTTTCGGGTGTAAGCACAACTGTAAGCGTGCTTTTGCCGTTTGCCTTAGGTGTGTGTTCGCTCACAAACTCAGCCATATCGCTTATCGGTACTCTGAGAGTGCGGAGTTCCTGCCCGTTTTCGTCATAACGGCTTTCTGTTCTTGCAAATACATCGCTGCCCTTTGCAAGCATATCGCTTACCGCATTCTTGTCGGTAACCTTCTGCTCGGTTTCAAGGTCGCTGTCAGATCTTGTGACCTCGTTTCCTTTGGCTATCGCCCTCAGCTCATCGCTCTTGCTTTCGACGTTCCTCTTGGCAAATGCCATTCTCGGAGCATTGTCCTCCTGCGTCTGTATATCCTGCTTTACGCTGTTGTCACCGTATTTTTCGTATGACGTTACCGTAAATTCAGCCTTTACAGCCTCAGGACTATCTGCTTTTACACCGGATGTTTCCTGCCTGCCTGTTTTTCCGATAAAGCCCATCTTATCGACAAAATCAGTCTTTTCGGTAAAAGTCGTATCCGCCTCAGAACGTATATTATCCGCATCTGAAGACTTTTCGGCATTTCCGACAGCCACGCTTGCAAAAGCGTCTGACTTGTCAGCCGTTGCAGCCACAGCATTTTCACCGGCAATGCTGTCTGAAGCGATTTCCGCTTTGACGTTCGTTTGTTTTACAGTATCCGCAGAGTCACTGTTATTCATCTGAATTTCACTCGCAAAATCATTTAAGGCGGAAATCTCTCCGTTTTGTAAACCGAGTGCCGTATTAACGTCATTCCCGTCTGAAATTTTGCTGAAAGCACCTTCTTCAGATAGCACATCGCCTATCGGACTGCTGACCTCAAGACCGGTTATGATCTGCATAAGCTCGCTGTTGTCCGTCTGCATTACATCGGCGTAAAACTGCATCGTACCGCCTTGCAGATATCCTGCAAGCTCGGCTGTTTTAAGCAGTTCCTTCAGTTCTTTTGCATTCTGCTCAAGCTCGTTCAACCCGCTTAATATCTCGCCGTTCATAACAGCCTTATTATCGGCATTCATTCGCACAGCTGAGTTCATATTGCACTGCTGACCGCTTGTTACCATAGCACCGAGCGTATCGGAGAAACCTCCGGCAGTACCGCTTGCTGAGCCGTTTTGTACGCTACCTGCCGAGATTGTGGCGGCATTGCCTGCAAACGTTGTAACAACGGCAGGCAATACTGCTGTCCCATTCATCATATCTCACCCCCTTTCAGCGCTATTCATTGTCAAAAACAATATATGCTTTTTAACAACTTTTATATATTTAACGTGTTTGAACCGTTAAAATTTATGAAAATTGCACAGCTTTCCACCTTGTATTGTAACACATTTCGAACTATATGTCAACAATTTACGGTGTATTACCTCCGTTTGAAGAGCCGTTTGTCACAAATTCCTCTATGATCTGCTCCTGCTCCTTCTGAGAGGCGTATCTGTACTCTTCAAGCTGTTTTTCCTCCAGCTTTTCAAGCTTAGAAACCTCTTTTGTAGCGTCAATTACTTTCTGAAGCTGATTTTCGATTTCCTCACGCTTATGCGCCATAAGCCCCTTTATGCGATATATGTCCTGTTGCAAAGAGGAAACATATTTCTTGTGCAGCGACAATCTCATAGCGGTAGTGCCGCCTCGCACAAGCTCGTTCAGCTTGTCTATGCTCTGTTCGTACTCAGCCACCTTTGCGTCAAGCTCGCTTTGCATTTCCGCAAGCTCCGCCCTTAGTCTGCCGAGTATTGATTTCTCGCTGTCAAGCACCTGATCGTTGTACTTTTTCAGCGACTGCAATGTAAAATTAAACTTCTTCATATCGCATTAATATCAGGAAACCGCCGCCTTTAACAGCTTTATGGTATCCTCCATCGAGAATGATTCATACATTCCCTGCATCAGAAAATCGTTTATCTTGTCTATCTTCTTTATCGCCTCGTCAAGAGCCGGGTTTGTACCCTTCTTGTACGCTCCTATCGAGATAAGGTCTGCGTTGTTGTTGTAAAGCGCAAGCAGATTTCTCAGCTTTCCTGCCGCTTTATTATGCTCCGGGTCTGCAATTGCCGACATAAGACGTGAGATGCTCGGCAGTATGTCAATTGCAGGATAATGGTTCTGCGCCGCTATCTTACGGCTCAGCACTATATGTCCGTCAATTATACCTCTTACGGTATCCGATATAGGCTCGTTTGTATCGTCACCCTCAACAAGCACAGCATAAATTCCCGTTATACTGCCCTTTTCGAAGTTTCCCGCCCTTTCGAGCAGCTTCGGCATTGCGGCGTATATTGACGGGGTATAGCCTCTTGCAACGGGAGGTTCGCCTGTCGAAAGACCTATCTCACGCTGTGCCATAGCAAAACGTGTAAGATTATCCATCATCAGCAGAACGTCCTTGCCCTGAGAGCAGAAATATTCTGCAATAGCCGTAGCCGTCATAGGACATTTATTTCTCATCATCGCAGGCTGATCCGATGTTGCGACAACAACGACCGACCTTGCCATACCTTCTTCTCCGAGGTCGTTTTCTATAAATTCTCTTACCTCTCTGCCACGCTCGCCTACAAGCGCAATAACGTTGAGATCGGCCTTTACCTTTCGTGCGATCATACCCATAAGCGTTGACTTGCCTACGCCTGAGCCTGCAAAGATACCCATTCTCTGCCCCTTGCCCATTGTGAGAAGTCCGTCGATCGCCTTTACGCCAAGTTCTATAGGCTCGTGTATTTTCGGTCTGGTGAGCGGATTTACAGGAATGCCCGCTATAGGCACTGTGTCTGTATATTCAATCGGCTCTCCGTCGTCAAGCGGATTTCCCAGTGCGTCGATTATTCTTCCTATCAGCTTGTCGCCGGCTCTTACATTCAGCTTGTCGCCTGTGTTGTCAACTATACTGCCGGGCCCTATGCCCTCAAGGTCGGTATACGGCATAAGCAGTACCTTATGCTCGTTGAATCCCACCACTTCGGCAGGGATATGCGACTTCATATCCTTTGTGTAGATACGGCACACATCGCCTATACTGCACAGCGGTCCGCTCGCCTCGATCGTCATTCCGACTATCTTTTCAATTTTACCCAGATACTTATATGTATCGGTAGTTCTGAGTTCTGTCAGAAATCCGCCGAGATCCATGTTAAAGTCCTTTCAAATAAGGGAGTTATTCGCTTTGTTCTTCGCCGCCGTCATTGTCGGTTTCTGCCTGTGCCGCAGGTTCCTCCTGCTTCTCGGCCTTTTTCCTTGACGGCGCTCTGCGGTACTTTCCTCTGCCCAGCTCCTCTATCATCTTGAGCTGTGTCTGTATTCCGGCGTCGGTAATTTCACTGCCGTTGTCAATTATAACAGTACCGCTCGGTGCGTCCTTAAGCACCTCTACCTCCACGTTCTTTACATTTGTGAACAGTTTCTTGAAATAGTCGGTATCAGCCGCCATCTCCTCGCTGACATCGGTCTTTGATAAGGTCAGCTTTACATATTCACTGCCACGGAAGCTCTTTCCCGCTTCCTTTATCGTTTTCTTGACGACCGCCTTGTCCTTCTGACCGAGAGAGTTCAGCGTTATGCGGTTTACTATCTCCATTACCGTGTCGAATATCTCGACCTCGTAGCTGTCAAAAAGCTCCGCCTTGTCGCTTACCATCTGCTCGCTGAGCCTTTTCAGCTCCGACAGCATATCACGGCATTTGTCAAGCCCTGCGGCATATCCGTCCTCGTGACCCTTCGCAAAGCCGTCCGACCTGCTTTTTTCAAAGATTGCCTCAGCCTGTGCCTTTGCTTGTGCGGCATAATCCTGCGCCTGCTGTTCGGTTTCGCTGAGTATTCTCTGTGCTTTTTCACGGGCATCGGCAAGTGCCTTTTCACCCTGCTCACGATAATAGCTTGTTATCTTCTCTTTTTCCTGCTCAAGCTCCTGCCTGTGCTTTGCCGATGCTTCATCGGCGACCGCCGTATTTTCTGCGGTGTCGGCCGTCACTGTTTCCTGCAAGGGAGCTTGCGGTGCGACAGGCTTTACCTTTATTGAGTTGTCGATAACAACTGTATCTGTTGTAGGCTGTACGGGATAATAACCGCCCCGACCCGCCTTGAATACGCCTGCCAAAATATATTCCTCGCTTTCGTATTATGCGATGATTTCGTCTTCCTTGCCGCCCTTTGAGATAACGAGAGTACCCTCGTCCTCAAGTCTGCGTATGATGGATACGATTCTCTGCTGAGCCTCCTCAACATCACGCATACGGACATTGTGAAGATACTCAACGTCTGTCTGTACACTTTCACGCATACGGGTAGACATATTTGCATAGATGCACTCTGCAACCTCGGGAGTAGAACCCTTGATAGCAACCGCAAGATCCTTTGAATCGACCTCCGGTATAAATGCCTGTATAGCCATATTGTCGAGAGTTACTATATCCTCGAATACGAACATCTTTGAGCGTATATCGTCTGCCAGCTTCGGATCTCTCAGCGTCAGTTCGTCGAATATGTATTTTTCTGTTGCACGGTCTACGTTGTTCATGACCTCCGCAACATAGTCTATACCTCCGACCTCTGTGGTGTCGGCGGTAACAAGATTGTCAAACTTCTTTTCAAGCGTGCGCTCTATAGACTTTACGACATCGGGCGATGCCCTGTCCATCTTAGCCATACGCTCGACTACATCTATCCTTGTTTTCTTGGGCAGTTCGCTTAAAATCGCCGATGCCTGATCGCTCCTTGCGTAAGAAAGTATCAGTGCTATTGTCTGCGGATGCTCGTTTTGTACCATTGCAAGCAGGTTTTTATAGTCTGCCTTGCGGACAAATGCAAACGCTTTTGTCTGGAACTGCTTCGTTATCTTTTCAAACAGCGCCTGTGCCGTCTGCGGACCGAATGCCTTTTCAAGTATGTCACGGGCATACTCCACACCACCCTCGGATATTACCTTCTGGGTAAGGCAAAGCTCATAGAACTCGTTAAGAACGCTGTCCACCACTTCCATAGGGTAGTAGTTCATTCTTGCTATTTCAAGCGTGATCTGCTCTACCTCATCGTCGGAGAAGTGCTTGAATACCTCGGACGCATTTTCCGTACCGATAGAGCTTATGATTATCGCCGCCTTTTGTGCGCTTGTGAGTGCCTCCATATATATCCTTCCTTTATGCTGTCAATATCATTCGCCGTTTTTCATCATAGAACGTATGAGCTGGGCAACGACATCGGGATTTGTGCGTGAGAAATCCTTGATTTCCTTCTTGAGAACCGCACTCTTTGACTCGTCGTCATAGTCGTCAAGGTGCTGTATGTTGAATTCTTCGTCCGGCTGAGGCTGAGGCTCAAAGCTGAGAGCGGCAGATTCCTGCGCCGCCTGTGCCGCCGCTGCCTGTGCGGCTGCCGCCTTGGCTCTTGCTTTTGCACGTTTCTTCTTCTTTGCGTTGCTTGTAAGGATAGCTACAATAAGCAGTGCAAGCACAAGAAGTCCGAGCAGGAGTATGATATACACCGTCCAGTCAACGCTTCCGCCTCTGTTTATCGTATTGCCGTTGCCGTTAGTGCCGTTGTTGCCGTTTATAACAAACGGGTAATTTGCAACCGTAACATTTGCAACGTCTGCGCCGATAGCAAACGCAATTACTTCACGGAGCTGTTCCTTGTCCGCTTCAAGCATATTGATCTGATCTACAGTTACAGCCGCCGTTATTTTATCTACCGAATAGCCGTTCTTTTCAAGCTGTCTTATCTCGGTGTTTACAAGACGCTTTACGGTAATGCTGTTCTGATAGTAATATTGGTTATCGTCGTCGCCCTTGATAGTCGGATAGTTCGGTGAAATGTCGCTGTTGCTTGTTGTGCCAACAACGCCCGACAGCGAGCCTATACCGCCCCAGCCCTCGTTCTTTGTTGAGCTTTCTATCATACCGCCCGATGTACCGTCCTCTGCTACAGACGGTGTGTAGATGGTATATTCCGACTTTGAGTTATCGTAATTGAGCTTTACGTTTACGTTTATCGTGTAGTCCTTGTACAGCTTTTTCAGCGTGTCGTTGAGCTGGCTCTTGAGCAGACTCTGCATCTGCTCCTGGAAGTTCAGCCTTGACTGGTACAGCACGTCCTCCTCAACGGTCGTGTTCTCACCGCTGAGCAGCTTGCCGTCCGAGTCGAGTATTGATATGTTTTCACGCTCAAGACCCGGCAAAGAGTTCAGCACCAGTGCATAGATACCCTCGACCTGATCGCTCGTAAGCTGTGCGCCGTTTTTCAGATCAAGCTTTACGCTGACTCTCGGTTCTTCGCTGTCCGTGGAGATAACATAGTTGCTGTTCTCCGGCATAGTGATTATAACATAAGAGTTCTTGACCGCACTTATGGTGTTGATGGCTTTCATAAGATGCGTCTGTAACTGCTGTATCTGAAGTACCTTCTTTTCGGTGTCGGTCGACCATATACCTATGCCGCTGTTCCATACGTCAAAGTTGAACGTTGACTTGGGGTATCCCTGTATGCTGAGCTGCATTCTTACATTGTCCGCCTGGTCGCTCGGTACAGAGATACTTGTATAGTGTGATAACATAGTTTACAGAATGTGCAAGGACATAGTTTACATATTT
>ENA-OZVM01000890-OZVM01000890.1-human-gut-metagenome-genome-assembly--contig:-NODE-890-length-10154-cov-9.682939_pt1 | contig 10154 bp, 7 predicted proteins | sample MGYA00243445_ERZ654045 | MGnify/ENA primary metagenome ERZ654045 (study PRJEB26926, sample SAMN06164891) | human gut metagenome | biome: ENVO:00009003; feature: ENVO:2100002; material: ENVO:00002003... | reverse complement strand
GCTACGCCCCTGCGACCCCATTTTTATATAATCAAGAGGTTTATCGACAGTCTGAGACCGCCCTGCGTTTTTATACACAGGGCGGTCTTGCTATTCAGAAATTTTCCGTAATGCTCTTTGCAAGCTGTTTTATTTCGGGAACGTCTGCCGCTTCCCAAAGTCTTATACTGCAATGAAGAATACCGTTCTTCTTATAGAGCATTCCGAGTCGGTGGCAACGCTCGGTGTTGTCCACAACCCGAACTATCGGAGTAACATCGGGTGTATCGTCAAGAATATCCGCCTTGCTGTGCGTTACCGCCTCATACCACTGCGGCGTGGTAAACTTTTCACACGGGAAAGCGCTCAGCAGCTTATCGTTCTTGTCTATAAGAAGTCCCATCGTACCGGGTGCTACAGGCTTGTTCATACTCTCCGAAATGACACGGAACATATGATAGTTCCAGAAATCCGCACAGTATGCGTTTTCTATAGCATTACTGCCGTCGGTTATCACCATAGCCTTTTTGCCGCTTGCTATAAGCACTTTTGCCTTTTCAACGCTGTCTGTAAAAATCAGCTCGTCATCGGCTGTCTTTATTCCGTTTTCGGTAATTTCAACATCTGTCTGCGGATAAAGCCAGAATACATAGCTGTTGTGCAGTTCGCCCATAGCAAGTGTAAGGACTGCTTTCTGCGGTTTTGTGATACCGCTGAAGTCGGGAACGAATGTGCCGACAGAGGTAAGGCGTGCATCCGATGAGGTAAACTCAACACTGCCGTTTATATCAAGCTCATCGCTTATGAGCGAATACTGCACCGCTCCGCTCTTTATCTTACCTTTACCGTATGACGAAAGAAGAATCTCTACTGACGGTTTTTCTTCCGCACCGAAAACATACTTTTCCGTCTTTGCAAGCAGTACATTACTGTCGCAGAAGCCTCTCCAGCCCTCAGGTGTTATAAAGCCCTTCGATTGCATAAAGGCATTAAGCACGCCGACAAGCGAAACTCCCTGTCCGTTGAAATCCTGCAGATCGAGAAGCTGGAATCCGCTGAGTTCGGAAGAACGCAGAGCTGTTTCAATCTCGTCCTTATAGCACTGAGTACAATGTGCGCCGACCGCCTCGAAGAAATCTCTCCACTGCGTGTAAAGTCCCTTTTCTTCAAGCCTTTCTCTGAAAATATCGAGATAGCGAGGAACGAGAGGACCTGTGTACATTTTCATCTCGTCAAAGTCGGGGAAATAATCATACTGTCCGACCTCGTGAGATATTACCGGCTTGTGCGGAATATAACTGCCGTCTGCGGCGCTCAGCTTTACCGTCTTTACCCCTGTGCCGTACTGAATCTGTATCGTATCTCCGCCCTCGTTCTCCGAGCCGTTTTCGCCTCTGATTATCGCATCATAATCGTAAGCGGCATTCGGCTTGTCCGTCTGGATATGACCGAGAGGTGCGTCACACATAGCATAAGAGCCTCTGAAAAGTCTGTCACGGGAAAGTCTTACTCCTGCGAAAAAATCCTCCTGCGGAATTTCGGCAGGCCAGAACTGGAAGTTGTTTGAGCCGCTTGTAAAGAAGATTGAATGATTTTCACGGCGGAGAATGTCGATTATCTCTCCGAGCCTTTCACGGTTGCCCCAAAGCTCGTTTCCGAGCGACATCATAACAAATGAAGGGTGGTGGGAAAAATCTTTTATAATACGGATACCCTCGTTTATAAGGTAGTCCTGTTCTTCCTCGTTATAACCGTCCTCGCCCTTAGCGGCAATCGTTCCCCAGAAAGGAAGCTCCGGCTCCATATAGATACCAAGCTCGTCTGCGGCGGTAAATGCGGCATCGGGAGGACAGCAGGTGTGGAAACGGTAATGGTTTATGCCATAGCTTTTGGCGATTTTAAGACGTTCTTTCCAATCGTTAACATCACAGGGAGCATAAGCGGTAAGAGGAAAAATCATTCCGTCGTGCTTTCCTCTGAGAAATGCCTCACTGCCGTTTACGAGCAGTTTCCTGTCATTACCAGAGAATGTGACAAAGCCGAACGAGGTATTGAATATATCTTCACCGCAACGTAATTCAAGACTGTAGATATTGCGTTCAAATTCATCCCACAGCTGAGCGTTTTCAAGTCTGAACTCTGCTTCAAATGTATCTCCGTCAGATATGATATTAGCTTTAAGCACACGGATTCCGCCGGGAGCGGTAACAGTTGCAGTAACAACGGCGTTGTCCGCACCGTTGACCAAGCCTCTTACCGATAAACTGCCGTCAGCAGACGCAATCACTCTTACATCGGAAATGTAGCTCTTGGGATATATTTCGATATTCATCTTTCCGACAATGCCCAGCCAGTTTGTCTGGGTATCAGGACTTGTCATGTGACCTCCGCCCGTCTTATAACCGACATTTGCCACACGGATAACAATTTCGTGTGTGCCTGCGGTCATATATGAAGAAATATCATAGCGGTGCGAGCTGCAAAGGCTGTCGCAGGTACCTACTTCCGCACCGTCAATATACAGCGTGCTTACTCTTGTGCGTTCAAGTGTGAGTATCGACACCAAGCCCGTCATATCGCTTTCAAGGGTACACGAACGTCTGAACCACGCATATCCAGTGAATGTGTATTTATCGGTAAGGTATCCTTCGTCCCTGTTCTTGTTCTCAGCCACCTTTGCGGCATCTGACAGCGTATCGGGAAGAATTATGCTGTCGTTGTAATTATCCGGAAGCGAGGTACGGTTATTTTCGCTTATGAAAAGCTCCCACTTTCCGCTGATGTCTATCGTATTTATCATAGATGTTTCCCTTTCGTGCGAACATTTACATTCTTTGACTATGATACTATAAAGAAGCAACACTGTCAATAGACGACGGGGAAGAAAATATTAAAAATAATCCGCAGAATTTAAATTCAGTTAACAAACGTCGAATATAATACAGATACAGGGTGAGGAAAAGCCCTATAAATGTTGCTATCTTCGTTTTCATATATTTCCCCAAAGCATTGATGCCCGGCTGTAATGCTCATGTACGGTAAGGAAGCAAGCAACCGAAAACAAGAGATAGACCGCCAGCACTACACTATTCCGAACCAAAGACCAAAAGATAAGCATTGTGGGAAAATCTAAACTTTTGGATTTTCCTACAATGCCAACTACGGCGGAATCCCTCCCACTCCTTATATCTTTCTGTATACATTGAATTTGTATTTAGTAAAATGCAGACAACACCACGGATCGGCTTTTGGTTGGACAATTCCAACCAAACACCACAGCAGACAGCAGAAAACATTCTGAACGCTAGGAAGCCGGTATGATTGTTACATATAAGGGGAAGAAAAATTTCTTTTAGGTACTTGCTTTCCTAAAACTGATGTGATACAATGATTTAATCCAGAAAAGGAGTAAAAAATATGCGGCAAGGTATTCTTAAATAAAACTATAATCAAATAGTGGGAACAAAGGATTATGATAGCTCCTTTTGTAGGGGCTTAGTTTTTTGTACCCAATTTAAGAATACTTTTGCCTTATCAATTTTGACATATCCCCAAAAACAGCAATCACAAACAGGTGTATGCTGTATATGTGTATGTCCGCAACTTATAATCCCCAGTGGTAAAAGTATTTTACTGCTGGGGATTTTTATGCCCTTTGGGGCTGTAAAGGGAGGACAATCACATGAAAATAATCAATATTGGAATTCTTGCCCATGTAGACGCTGGAAAGACGACCTTGACGGAGAGCCTGCTATATGCCAGCGGAGCCATTTCAGAACCGGGGAGCGTCGAAAAAGGGACAACGAGGACGGACACCATGTTTTTGGAGCGGCAGCGTGGGATTACCATTCAAGCGGCAGTCACTTCCTTCCAGTGGCACAGATGTAAAGTTAACATTGTGGATACGCCCGGCCACATGGATTTTTTGGCGGAGGTGTACCGCTCTTTGGCTGTTTTAGATGGGGCCATCTTGGTGATCTCCGCTAAAGATGGCGTGCAGGCCCAGACCCGTATTCTGTTCCATGCCCTGCGGAAAATGAACATTCCCACCGTTATCTTTATCAACAAGATCGACCAGGCTGGCGTTGATTTGCAGAGCGTGGTTCAGTCTGTTCGGGATAAGCTCTCCGCCGATATTATCATCAAGCAGACGGTGTCGCTGTCCCCGGAAATAGTCCTGGAGGAAAATACCGACATAGAAGCATGGGATGCGGTCATCGAAAATAACGATAAATTATTGGAAAAGTATATCGCAGGAGAACCAATCAGCCGGGAAAAACTTGCGCGGGAGGAACAGCAGCGGGTTCAAGACGCCTCCCTGTTCCCAGTCTATCATGGCAGCGCCAAAAATGGCCTTGGCATTCAACCGTTGATGGATGCGGTGACAGGGCTGTTCCAACCGATTGGGGAACAGGGGAGCGCCGCCCTATGCGGCAGCGTTTTCAAGGTGGAGTATACAGATTGCGGCCAGCGGCGTGTCTATCTACGGCTATACAGCGGAACGCTGCGCCTGCGGGATACGGTGGCCCTGGCCGGGAGAGAAAAGCTGAAAATCACAGAGATGCGTATTCCATCCAAAGGGGAAATTGTTCGGACAGACACCGCTTATCAGGGTGAAATTGTTATCCTTCCCAGCGACAGCGTGAGGTTAAACGATGTATTAGGGGACCAAACCCGGCTCCCTCGTAAAAGGTGGCGCGAGGACCCCCTCCCCATGCTGCGGACGACGATTGCGCCGAAAACGGCAGCGCAAAGAGAACGGCTGCTGGACGCTCTTACGCAACTTGCGGATACTGACCCGCTTTTGCGTTGCGAAGTGGATTCCATCACCCATGAGATCATTCTTTCTTTTTTGGGCCGGGTGCAGTTGGAGGTTGTTTCCGCTTTGCTGTCGGAAAAATACAAGCTTGAAACAGTGGTAAAGGAACCCTCCGTCATTTATATGGAGCGGCCGCTCAAAGCAGCCAGCCACACCATCCATATCGAGGTGCCGCCCAACCCGTTTTGGGCATCCATAGGACTGTCTGTTACACCACTCTCGCTTGGCTCCGGTGTACAATACGAGAGCCGGGTTTCGCTGGGATACTTGAACCAGAGTTTTCAAAACGCTGTCAGGGATGGTATCCGTTACGGGCTGGAGCAGGGCTTGTTCGGCTGGAACGTAACGGACTGTAAGATTTGCTTTGAATACGGGCTTTATTACAGTCCGGTCAGCACGCCGGCGGACTTCCGCTCATTGGCCCCGATTGTATTGGAACAGGCATTGAAGGAATCGGGGACGCAGCTGCTGGAACCTTATCTCTCCTTCATCCTCTATGCGCCCCAGGAATACCTTTCCAGGGCTTATCATGATGCACCGAAATACTGTGCCACCATCGAAACGGCCCAGGTAAAAAAGGATGAAGTTGTCTTTACTGGCGAGATTCCCGCCCGCTGTATACAGGCATACCGTACTGATCTGGCCTTTTACACCAACGGGCGGAGCGTATGCCTTACAGAGCTGAAAGGATATCAGGCCGCTGTCGGTCAGCCGGTCATCCAGCCCCGCCGTCCAAACAGCCGCCTGGACAAGGTGCGCCATATGTTCAGTAAGATCACTTGATACGCCACAGCGAGGAAGGTTATTGCATTTCCCTGTCTTTCGTGGTAAAATGTAGTTGTAAACCACCAGAGAAACCAATCTAATTTTACCGTTGATAGCCATTTCCTTGATAGCCAAATGATAGCAAAAGTTCGGCAAGCCCATAGGATAAGGATAATAGGTATCAGGAAAAATCAAATGGTATCAAATCCCCCAAACAAAAGCGTTTAGAATTAAGTTTCATTTTGCGAGTGGGAGTAAGCTATAAAATCCCGGATGCTCGCTAAACAAGCGGGTTCCGGGGTTCTTTTTTGCCTTTTGATAACAGGAGCATTTTTGGCACTTATTGTGGATAGCGAACGGCTTGTAAGTGTATGTAAGTTCCAACCATATAAAACGGTCTTGCTGAACGAAAAATCAGCAAGACCGTTTTATAATTTTCTGTTTTCCGCCATAAAACGTCAGGCTCACATTTTCCGCAATCGTCGAAATTCCTCGGCCGGTTCAGTTCCCATTCAAAGTATTCGGCGTTGGGAACCACCAAACAGAGGGAACAGGCAGGGAAAACCAGAAAACGGCTACGGTTCTCTTTCAGCCGTGATGAACTGTAAGAAAAGTAGATTTATGCGCAGTCCTGTGATATACTGTTTTCAAATAACAGAGAGGCAAATCGGAATTTGAAAGGAGCAATAATTTGAAACACACTTGTATGGTTATAGCGGTAGCAGACATTCATACCGCAAGAAATTTTTACGAAGATTTGTTCGGACTGGAAATTTATCAGGATTACGGAATAAATATATCCTTTACCTGTGGCTTGGCTTTGCAGCAAGACTTTAATTGGCTTGTCGGTTTACCCAAAGAAAACGTATTGAAAAAATCCAATAATATAGAAATATGCTTTGAGGAACAGGACTTTGACGGTTTCTTGAATAAGCTAAAAAAGTATCCTGACATTGAGTACTTAGGGGAAGTCATTGAGCATGATTGGGGGCAGCGTGTTATCAGATTTTATGATTTAGACGGACATATCATAGAGGTTGGAGAAGATATGAAAATGGTAATAAATCGCTTTCTTGCCTCTGGTATGACGATAGAAGAAGTATCGGTAAAAATGGATGCTTCTATTGAGGATTTAACAAAACTGCTGAATAACTAGATTCCGGTTTTGCTCTGTGGTAATCAGGGGGGCAAGCCATAAAGTGATTGCCCGCCCTCTGTGATTTTGGACAGGGCTATAATACTATAAAAATGAATATGAGATAATAATCAATTTGTCAACAGAAAGAAAGGTGAAGTATGAGCTATTTGAACGTAGCGTTACTCCAAATTGCACCTGCGGGAAGTTTGGCCGGTAATCTAGAAAAAGGAACAGCGGCTTGTAAAAGTGCGAAGTCTATGGGGGCGGATATTGCATTGTTCCCAGAGATGTGGAGCAATGGCTACAATATCTATGACAGACCTGCAGAAGAATGGCAAGCGGAAGCGATACCCGCGGACAGCGATTTTATAAACACATTCGGCAGACTTGCTAAAGAGCTTCGTATGGCAATCGGAATCACATATCTTGAGAAATGCGAAACCGGCCCCAAAAATTCAATTGCCCTGTTTGACCGCAATGGCAGCCGCGTTATAGATTATTCAAAGGTACATACCTGCGATTTTGATGTGGAGCGGGCTCTCACGCCGGGGAGCGATTTTTATGTTGCTGACTTGGATACAGATACCGGCATGGTTAAGGTTGGCATTATGATATGCTATGACCGGGAGTTTCCCGAGAGCGCTAGAATATTGATGCTCAAAGGTGCGGAAATCGTGTTGGTTCCAAACGCCTGTTCAATGGAGATTAACCGCCTTTCCCAGCTCCGCGGCAGAGCCTTTGAAAATATGATGGGCATCGCCACCTGCAATTATCCGAAAACGGTACAAGGCTGCAATGGACATTCAAGCGCATTTGATGGAGTGGCATATCGTCCAAAATCAGCCAGCAAACAAGATATGTGTATTTTGGAAGCTTGTGGAAAGGAAGGCGTTTATATTGCGGATTTTGACCTTGCGATGATTCGAGATTACCGAAACAATGAAGTACACGGTAATGCGTTCAGGCAGCCCCAAAAATATCACTTGCTGATTGAAGAAGATGTCAAAGCACCGTTTGTCAGAGCTTCTCGCAGAAAATAATTTCTTTGAGACGATAAGTTTTCACTTTGATTTTTATAAACTGTAACAAAGCGTAATAAAGAGTTAAAAGCACTATTTCAGCGTGTTCCATGTTTTTTTGTATTTTAATAAGGCGTATTTTGCGTAATGCAGAATTCTATATCAAATAACGCTTCTGCTGTTTTTTATAAGCAGGGGTATAAGAAAAAGGGCGGCAATCCTTGCTTGGATTGCCGCCCTTCCACAATGAAATTTATAACGGTAAGTCTTTTTTGGAAAATCTTACGGCGCCAATCGTATAGCAAGCGATTGCGATAACTGCTAAAACCAGCAGCTTCCAAACAAATGAGGTATCCACGTTTCCTGTACCGACGGTTGACAGGGAATTTACATCATACAATCCGACCAATGTCAGCCTGTTGAAGATACTCAGCTCCTTAACGCCCATGCCGGTGTTGACCATATTTTCTGAGCCAAACAGGCCAATCATGGACGCAAGGAAAAACCAAACCGCAAGCCCGCCGCCGAAAGCCATTGATTTTTTGCTCTGTGAGAACAGGCAGCTTCCCATATAGCAAATACCGCATACTGCCTCAACCAGAATATACATACCGCCAAACAAAGCAAGCATTCCCGCTACGTTTACTTCGTCATAAAACATAAATGAGGTACCTATCCGGGTTGCGCATACCACGGCAATCATCAAAAGCGGTACAATAAGCATAAACACCAATTGCGTTATGGCAACAGCAGAGCGTTTAGTAGGCGTAGACAGAACATACGCCATGGAGCCACGGTCTACCTGGTTCGCAATCAGAGAATTTGCCAAAATGACAATAAGGATAAAAATCGGCAGCAAGCCCATTGCGGTATAATACATCTGGTTCATCATAGCCGCAGGATCCATTTCACTCATCTTCTCAACCATTTCTGATGAAACACCCATCATGTCCAGCGTGATTGTAAGCATTCCGGAAACAGTCAGCTCCTCCTTGTCAAACACGCCTTCCGACTGTTTCAAGGCATATACATATTCAAACTGCTTTACATATTTATCAAGGCTGATGCCGGACTGTGACAACCCATCGATTGCAGATTGAAAGCCTTCTATACTGAGGTCCATAGCTGCCTGCTTATTCAGCATTCCAAAAGCTGTCTCATAAACGGCTTTATTATTACCATTTGCAAAATCGTCATATGACAGCTCCTGCTGCGTCATCGTATCATACGCTGCAAGCGCTCCGAGGTAAGTATAAAAGCTTTCCTGGTATTCTGTGACATCAACATCGGATTTTTCGGTCGCCATCATACTCATGGCATAATTCATAACATTTCCTAAAAGTACCATGATAAGTAAAATAGCAAGACACAATGCCCAGTTGGATTTGATATTCTGCCTCATTAACGGCTTTGAGAAAAACCGCGCTGTTTTTTTAGTTGTTTCCATTTTGGATGAGTCCCTCCTTATATGTGCTCATAAACTGCTGCTGCAAAGAGCGGTGAATCTCCTGTAAATTAACGATTGGATAATCCTTGAGTGAATGAAACAACGCGTCCAGCTGCTGGATTTTACAAAGAATGGTACAACTTTTTGCGTCTATGCTTTCAGTCTTGAACTCCGCATTTTCAATAAAGCGTTGTTTTTCAGATGCCTGCTCAAATTCTACGGTAAAATTTTTAACAGTTGGATGGCGTAAATCATACAGAGATGTTGTAGCGATGATATGTCCGTCCTTAATCATGGCAACCCTGTCGCATACCGCTTCAATTTCCTCAAATATGTGGCTGGACATAAACACGGTATGTCCTTTTTGTTTTTCTTCACGAATCAGTTCCAAAAATGCCTCCCGCATCAGTGGGTCGAGCCCGGTGGTCGGTTCGTCCAACACGAGGATTTCTTTTTCTCCCATCAGTGCGGCAACAATTGCGGTCTTTTGTTTCATTCCTTTGGACATTTTTTTTAAATTAGCGGTTGGGTCAAGCTGTAACAGCTCGATAACATGATTCATATATTCAAAATCCGTTACGCCGAGATACTTCGCCTGCGTTTTCAGGAATTCAGTTCCTGTTTTCAACGCAGGAAAAGCAATTTCGCCAGGAACATAGCTGACATTTTTCATGATATCAGCGGACTGAGTCCAGGAATCTAAGCCGTTTATGGAAGAAACGCCGCTGTCCGGCTTGATAAATCCCATCATATTGCGGATAGTCGTCGTCTTTCCCGAACCATTCGTTCCGATAAAGCCGAAAACCTCGCCCTTATGGACTTCAATATCGATATCAAACACGCCGCGGCTTTTGCCGTAATCCTTTGTCAGGCCACTCGTTTTTATAATAATATCGTTCATCACTTCACCCCCTCAAAAATTTTATCCTCATGATAAAACCTGTCTCTTATACACATCTCCGAGCCCACGAGACATCTCAGGATCTC
>ENA-OZVM01000886-OZVM01000886.1-human-gut-metagenome-genome-assembly--contig:-NODE-886-length-10178-cov-3.909908_pt1 | contig 10178 bp, 10 predicted proteins | sample MGYA00243445_ERZ654045 | MGnify/ENA primary metagenome ERZ654045 (study PRJEB26926, sample SAMN06164891) | human gut metagenome | biome: ENVO:00009003; feature: ENVO:2100002; material: ENVO:00002003... | reverse complement strand
CGAGATCCTGAGATGTCTCGTGGGCTCGGAGATGTGTATAAGAGACAGGAGTAAGGAGGATGCCAATGGTTTTTAATACAGGAGCTGCGCTGTTAGATGCGGTAGTTCTGGCTGTCGTATCAAGAGAACAAGAAGGTACGTATGGATATAAGATCACACAGGATGTAAGAGAAGTGTTAGAAGTATCAGAATCTACATTATATCCAGTATTAAGGAGACTTAAGAAGGATGGCTGCTTGGAAGTTTATGATAAGCAATACGGCGGTAGGAACCGCAGATATTATAAGATCACATCTGTGGGAATAGCACAGCTTTCGTTATATAAAGAAGAATGGAAACAATATTCCCAGAGAATATCTGGAATTTTTGAAGGAGGAGAGAGAGTATGAACCGGGAGGAGTACTTAAAGAGATTATCTTTTTTACTAAAAGATCTTCCAGAAGAAGAAATTGAAGATGCGATCGCATATTATGAAGATTATTTTGAGGAAGCAGGAGAAGAGAAAGAAGAACAGGTGATCAAGGAACTTGGTTCCCCAGAGAAGATCGCGAGGATGATCCGTGATTCTGTACAGGGAAATCAGGCAAGCAGTGAGTATACAGAAGAAGGATACAGACAGGAAACTTACGAAGATCACCAGCAGATGAGCAGAAAAGACTCACAAAAGGAAGCAAAACAAGGCAGCAGATGGCATATGAAGGGAAGAAGAAACCGGAATATCATTTTGATGATCTTAATTCTTGTCTTTGTGGGAAGCTGGCTGATTCCTGGTATTTTTGGCATTGTGATTGGAATTGCAGGAGGAATTTTTGGCAGTTGTGCAGGATTGTTGTTTGGAGGACTTGGGTTGGTTGGCGCTGGAATTTATAAGATGTTTACGACAGTTCCATATGGTTTATTGTTGATGGGCGGCGGTTTTCTGATGATCACTGGTGGAATTTTGTTATTATGGTTCCTTGTATGGATCTGTGCAACTGCCATTCCATGGATCATTGCAAAGATCCGTGAATTTTGGAACAGAAATTTTGGGAGAGGATGTGAATAAGTTTGAAGACGTTTAAGAAAGTATGCATGATATTAATATCAGTAACAGCTGTTGCAGGGATCGGATGCATCATAGCAGCATTTGTTATGGGTGCAGATCCAAGACAGATTCGAAATTATGCAGAAGGAAAGACAAGCGGTAAATTACAGACAGAGGAACGAAATATAAGAGCAGATCAGATCCGGAAATTAAATATTGATATTGGAAGTGGAGATGTGAAGTTACAAAATGGGAATCAGGATCGTCTGATCATAAAGAAAAAAGGAAGCTGGGAGCCAGTGATATTAAAGTCAGATGGAGAGATTGAAATCAAGCAGAAGAGCAGACATTTTAAATTATTTTGGTTTCAATCAAACGATGAGATCACAGTTATTCTGCCCAAAGGAGTTACCTTTGAGAAAGTTTCCATGGATTGTGGCAGTGGAGACATTGCGTCAGATTCTTTGAATATCACAGACGAACTTGACATAGACTGTGGCAGTGGAGATATTGATCTGTCAACGATCACAGCACCAAAGACAGAGATTGATCTGGGTTCTGGAGATGTCACATTGATAATGGCAGGAACAGAAAAAGATTATAACTATAATATAGATTGTGGAAGTGGAGATGTTAAGATTGGAGATATACTTTTCGAAGATGATCTAAAAAAACGAAATATCAATGCATTAAGATGGATTAATATAGATTGTGGAAGTGGAAATCTTACGATCGATTTCGATAATACAATATTGTAAAACAAAGTAACAGATAGATGGAGGGAAAGGAAATGAAGAAAACATTATATAAATCAAGAAAAGACCGTTTTTTATTTGGTGTATGTGGAGGATTGGCAGAATATTTTGAGGTAGATCCAACTTTGGTACGAATCCTTACAGCAGCATTATGCACAACAGGATTGTTGTTATATATTGTGGCAGCTGTTGTCATGCCGGAGCGTGTCGAGTAATTGTCTTTTTCTTGAATCAATCCAAGGAATGTGATAAAATAGACAATCATGTCAAAATTCAGGTCAAATAAGACTTTGATCATGAAGATAAATACATATAAAGAAGAGGAGAAATCATATGAAATTACCAATATTGATCGCAATGGTTCTCTATATGGCAATGGTTATCTGGATTGGTGTCATTTACAGTAAGAAGACAAAGACATCCGAAGACTATTTCCTTGGAGGACGAGGACTTGGACCATGGGTTACTGCAATGAGTGCAGAGGCATCTGATATGAGTAGCTGGCTGTTGATGGGACTTCCTGGACTTGCATACGCAACAGGATTCAGCCAGGCAGGATGGACAGCAATCGGATTGATCCTTGGTACATACTTAAACTGGAAGATCGTGGCAAAGAGATTACGTCATTATACAGAAGTAGCAGATAATGCGATCACAGTGCCAGACTTTTTCAGTAACCGTTTTAAAGATGATAAGAAGATCTTAAGCAGTATTTCTGCAGTTATGATCCTTATTTTCTTTACAGTATACACCGCATCAGGATTTGCTGCATGTGGTACATTATTTAACTCTGTATTTGGATTAAATTATCAGAAGAGTATGATCGTCTGTGCGATCGTTATTGTATTATATACATCCATGGGTGGATTCTTAGCAGCAAGTACAACAGACCTGATTCAGGGATTATTAATGTCATTTGCCATTGTGATCGTACTGATCGTTGGAGTTGTGAATGCAGGTGGAGTAGCGAATGTTATTGCACACGGTCAGGCAATTGAAGGATTCTTTGATGTTATGAAGTACCATGACCCAGCAACAGGAGGTGCAGTATCACAGGGTGTGATCCCAATCTTATCCGGACTTGCATGGGGACTTGGATACTTTGGTATGCCACATATCCTTGTAAGATTCATGGCGATTCGTGACCCACAAGAAGTAAAGAAATCAAGAAATATCGCAATGATCTGGGTACTGATTTCTTTAAGTGTAGCCGTATGTATCGGATTTACAGGAGCAGCACTTTATCCAAATGTAGCAGAATTAGCTGGAAATGGAAATCAGAGAATCTTTATTTATATGACAACACATTTATTTAAAGGACTGATCCCATTATTTATGGCAGGAGTTATTTTATCAGGAATTCTTGCAGCAACAATGAGTACATCTGACTCACAGCTTTTAATTGCATCATCCTGCGTATCAAAGAACTTATTCCAAGGATTATTTAAGAAAGAAATGTCTGAAGAAAAGGTACTGTTAGTTTCAAGGATCACAACGATCGTGATCGCATTGATCGGTATCTTTATCGCAATGGATGAAAACAGTTCTGTATTCGGACTAGTAGAAAATGCATGGGCAGGATTCGGTGGAGCCTTTGGTCCATTAACACTGTTTGCATTATTCTGGAAACGAACAAACCTAAAAGGAGCGATCGCTGGAATGTTAAGTGGAGGTATCATTGCACTTGTATGGCCAGTGACTCTGGGAAAATTAGGTGGAATTTTTGGAATCTACTGCCTGTTACCAGCATTTATTGTATCTTCTATTCTGATCATCGTAGTTAGTTTATGTACAGAAGAACCTAACGATGTTATGGTGAAAGAATTTGAAGAAGCAAAAAGCCTCAATGATTAAATTGTGATTTGAATGACGAAAATTATTGGTGGAATATTATAAAAAGAGATCATATGTTTGCAACCCACTCGCGTTCGGACTCCCACGTAGCTGTACTAAGCTCCTGAATGGTCTAACGACCATCCACTCGCTAAGTGCAGACGTGTCCGTACGGTTGCCGACACATGATCGCTTTTTATAATATTCAAATAATTTACGTGATTCAAACCACTATACAGCATACAAACACTGTGATTTATAATTGACAAGAATGGTTAGAATGGTTAGAATAAAGTTAGAAAGAACAGACAGAATAATTTCAAGGAGGTTTTTTCATGAAGTTACAAGAATCTGAGAGAACGGAATTCAAATCCATTGTAGTCACAGATATCAAGAAAGAAATCATAGCATTTGCCAATTGTGATGGAGGAAAAATCTATATTGGAATTGAAGATGATGGGACAGTTATCGGGGTAGAAGATTTAGACAGTGTAGCATTGCAAGTAAGCAATATGGTTAGAGATGCGATTAAACCAGATTTAACCATGTTCTTGCATTATGAGACAAAAGAGATAGAACAAAAACAAGTTGTGATCATAGATATTCAAAGAGGAACAGAACGCCCATACTATATAGCGAAGAAAGGGTTAAGACCAGAAGGCGTATATGTAAGACAAGGATATTCTTCTGTCCCAGCAACGGATACAGCTATTAGAAAGATGATCAAAGAAACAGATGGTGATCATTTTGAAGATATGAGATCATTAGATCAAGAATTGACTTTTTGCGAAACAAAAAAAGAATTCCAAAAGAGAAACATCACATTAGAACAGCCACAGATGAAAACTTTAGGAATTATAAACCAAGATGGAATTTATACGAATCTTGCTTTATTACTTTCAGACCAATGCGTGCATACGATTAAAACAGCAGTTTTTGAAGGAAAGAATCAAAATATATTTAAAGATAGAAAAGAATTTACAGGATCACTATTTGCACAAATGGAAGCAGTATATGATTACATTGACTTCAGAAATCAAACACATTCAACTTTTGAAAAACTTTATCGAATTGATAATAGAGATTATCCAGAAGTAGCAGTAAGAGAAGCATTGCTAAACTGTCTTGTACACAGAGATTACGGATATAGTTCTAGTATTCTGATCAGTATGTACGAAGATCGGTTAGAATTCACATCCATTGGGGGATTGGTAACAGGAGTTACATTAGAAGATGTGATGATGGGGATTTCTGTATGCAGGAATAAAAAATTAGCGAATGTTTTTTACCGTTTAGAATTGATCGAAGCTTATGGAACAGGAATACAAAAGATCATGAATGCTTATCAAGATCAGTTTATAAAACCAGAGATCAAAGTCAGTAATAATGTATTTAAGATCATATTACCAAACACAAATGCACAGGCAGAATTAAGAGAAGAACTGCAATACCATACACATATACAACCAGAAGACGAAGAAACACAGATCATGCAAATGATCGATCAAGAAAAAAGAATTCAAAGAAAACAAGTTCAGGAAAGATTAGGAATCAGTCAGACAACGAGTGGAAGGATTTTGAAGCAGATGGTTAAAAAAGGATTGATCATGCAGAGAGGCAGAGGAAAGAACACATGCTATGTGAAAAAATAATTACGAGACAATGTACAAGATATGATTGGACGAAAACAGCAAATGCATATGAAAATATATAGTGACCATATAAAATAAATAGAATTTATAATAATACCAGTGATTGAAGCATCTGAAAAAGAGGTAAAATCACTGGTATTTATCATATAAAAACATCACAAATACTTGAACAGAAGGGGTGGTCGTGGTATATTAAAATTTAATAACAAGGAGAGAAAGATGGAAAATTTAAAAAAAGAGATCGAACAATTAAAACAAGAAAAAAATGCTGTTTTACTAGCACATTATTATGTAGACGATGCCGTTCAGGAAATTGCTGATTATGTTGGGGATTCTTATTATCTTGCCAAAGTTGCATTAAAAGAATCCAAAGATGTGATCTGTTTTGCAGGCGTAAACTTTATGGGTGAGAGTGCCAAGATCTTAAACCCAGACCGTACAGTGATCATGCCAGATCAGAAGGCAGACTGTCCAATGGCTCATATGGTTGATGTAGAGAAGATTGAAGAGATGCGTAAAAAATATGATGATCTTGCTGTTGTCTGTTATATTAACTCTACAGCAGAGATCAAAGCACATTCTGATGTCTGTGTAACTTCATCCAATGCACTGAAAGTTGTAACAGCACTTCCACAGAAGAATATTTTCTTCGTACCAGATGAGAATCTCGGACGTTATATCGGAAGCAAACTTCCAGAGAAGAACTTTATTTACAATGACGGATTCTGTCATGTACATAGAAGTATCACAGCCGAGAACGTAAAGAAAGCCAAAGAAGTACATCCAGAAGCAGAAGTTTTAGTGCATCCAGAATGTACACCAGACGTTGTAGCTTTAGGTGATTATGTAGGAAGTACATCAGGAATCATTGACTATGCGACAGCATCTGACAAGGACGTATTTATCATTTGTACAGAGATGGGTGTTTTATATGAATTAAAACAGAAGAACCCAGGAAAGACATTCTACTCTGTAGGACATCGTCAGTTCTGTCCAAATATGAAGCGTATCAGTTTAGAGAATGTAAGAGACACATTAAGAGACATGAAGAATCAGGTAGAATTACCAGAAGAACTGCGATTAAATGCTAAGAAAGCATTAGATGAGATGTTAAGAATCGCGCAGTAAGACAGGAAAGTTCCAAGGAAAGGCAAAGAGAATTATGAAAACAGCAGATGTGATCATTGTAGGAAGTGGTGCTTCAGGATTATTTAATGCATTATTTCTTCCGCAGGATTACAAAGTAATCGTTATTACAAAGAAGGAAGTTGAAGAAAGTGATTCATTTTTGGCGCAGGGAGGAATCTCAGCGCTGAAGAATCCGGAAGATTATGATTCATATTTCGAGGACACTATGAAAGCCGGACATTACGAGAATGATAAAGGTGCCGTCGAGAAGATGATCAAAGAATCACCACAGATTATTCAGGATCTGAAAGATTTTGGTGTAAGATTTGACTTGAAGGATGGAGAGATCGAGTTTACAAGAGAAGGTGGACATTCCACATTCCGTATTCTTCATCATGAAGATCTGACAGGAAAAGAGATCACAAGCCATTTATACGAAGAGGCGAAGAAACGTGATAATATTACGATCATGGAAAATTGTACGATGATCGATATCATTGAGAAAGATGGAGAATGTAAAGGAATTGTATATAAAGATGCAGATGGTAATTTAGATACGATCGAAGCTCCGGATACTGTTCTTGCAACAGGAGGACTTGGAGGGTTATTTAAACATTCTACAAACTTCAGACATCTGACAGCAGACAGTCTGGCTGTCTGCTTGCGCCATAATGTTGAATTAGAGAATATTAACTATATCCAGATCCATCCAACAACATTTTATTCAAAGAAACCAGGAAGAAGATTCTTAATCTCTGAATCAGTCAGAGGAGAGGGAGCTTACCTGCTGAATAAAGATGGAGAACGTTTTACAGATGAGTTAAAACCAAGAGACGTTGTAACTGGAGAAATCTGCAAACAGATGAAGAAAGACGGAAGTGATCATGTTTATTTATCTGTTACACATTTAGATGGAGAAAGAATCAAACATAGATTCCCAAACATCTACAAACAGTGCTTGGATGAAGGATATGACATGACAAAAGAACCGATTCCAGTAACACCGGCACAGCACTATTTCATGGGTGGAATTAAAGTAAACTTAGACAGCAAGACATCTATGGAACATTTATATGCAGTCGGTGAGACAAGCTGTAATGGGGTTCATGGAAAGAACCGTCTGGCAAGTAATTCATTATTGGAAGCACTTGTATTTGCCAAGGCAGCAGCGAAAGACATCACAGAACATCCATCAAAAGCCGAGACAGTCGAAGTAGATTTAAGTAAGTATCAGAACGAAGAACAGCGTGAGAAAGAGAATGAACAGCTTGTTCTTGACGAAATTAAACGAAAGGACAGAAGTTTTTATGATCAGTGGTGTAACGATGAGAATTAACATCGATGAATATTTGATGAATGCATTAAAAGAAGATATCACTCAGGAAGATGTCAGTACAAACGCAGTGATGCCAGAACCAAAACAGGGAGAAGTAAATTTAATCTGTAAACAGGATGGGGTCATCTGTGGATTAGAAGTATTTGAAAGAGTCTTCAAACTTTTAGATGAAACTGTTGTTTTTGAGACAGAATTAAAAGACGGAGATAAAGTAACCAAAGGACAGCTAATGGGAGTTGTCAAAGGAGATATCCGTGCCCTTTTATCTGGAGAGAGAGTTGCATTAAACTACTTGCAGAGAATGAGTGGAATCGCAACAATGACAAGCGAGTTATCCAAAGAGCTTGAAGGATATAAAACAAAGTTATTAGATACAAGAAAAACAACACCAAACATGCGCCCATTTGAAAAATACGCAGTGACTGTTGGTGGTGGACATAATCACCGCTACAATTTGTCCGACGGAGTCATGTTAAAAGATAATCATATCGGTGCTGCAGGTGGAATCAAAGAAGCGGTAGCTATGGCAAAAGACTATGCACCATTTGTCAGAAAGATTGAAGTAGAGACAGAGAATCTTGACATGGTAAAAGAAGCCGTAGAAGCAGGAGCAGACATCATCATGTTAGACAACATGGATGATGAGACAATGAAAGAAGCTGTCAAACTGATCGACGGAAGAGCTGAAACAGAGTGTTCAGGAAATGTTACAAAAGAACGCTTAAAGACGATCCGTGAGATCGGAGTGGATTATGTATCTTGTGGAGCTTTAACACATTCAGCTCCTATTATGGACATTTCTTTGAAGAATTTACATCCGGTAGAGTAAAGAATAAAGATATAAAATCCGATGTTTTTATAAGAATAGTCATAGGATTGTTCTTATAAAAACATCGGATTTTTTTGATAATAATTTCCAGAAAATAACATTTTTTATTTCGACAGAAATTGCATACAAAATCCTCTATAATAATCTTGTAGGAGGGAAAACTATGGAAATCTTAAGAAAAAAAGAATTCGAAGAAGACCGGTTATTTCAAAATTTTCATGAAATGATCCTTTATCATATGCGCCAGATGCAGCAATGTCTCACGACAGCGGGGAAGATGTTCTGTGATCATAACGATGAGGAAGAAACGTGTGAAAAACGGGGAAGAGATGTAGTTGAAAGTGTGATCTTAAAAGAATGTGTCGGATGCTGTGAGAATCAAAAATGTCAGTTTACATTAGCAGATAAGGACAGGCTTGGGCAGATCATCGAAAAGCAAGGTGGATTAAGCTATGCAGATTTAAAAAGATGTCATCCATGCAAGAATGGACAGGATTTTATCGAGGAAGCAAATCAGATTTATGAACGGGAATTATTTCTGCGTGCAATGAGAAATCAGATGAAACAACTGAGAAAAATTGTCGGGGAGCAGTATATCAGAGCCGGAAATACACTGGGTGATTTCTTTCAGGGAAAAGTATCATTAACGGCAGATAATAAGAAATTATATGAGAAGATCACAAAAGGTTTTGCAAAAAGCCAACTGAGACTAAAAGAAATTTATTTCTACGATAATCCAGAGAAAGGAAAACAGATCTATCTATATCTGAAAAAGAAAAAAGGCAGGGAAATCAGCACAAGACAAGCAGCAGTGTTGTTAAGTTCCATGACAATGGAGAAAATGAAGCCATTGCCAGATCAGAAAAAGATGATCGGAAATTATTATGAGATTTATGGATTTACACCAGAAGAAAAATTCCATGTAATCGCAGGAATCCACACTTCGCCAATGATTGCAGGGGATGAGAATGGAGATAGTTTTTCCATGGGAAAAGTAAGGGAAGGAAGTTTTGTGTCTATGATCTCGGATGGAATGGGAACAGGACAGGAAGCGAAAAAAGAAAGTAGGAAAATAATTGAAGTGATGGAAGAACTTCTAGGAGCAGGAATTAACGAAAGTCAAAGTATTCAGCTTTTAAGGTCCATGATGATCTTACAACCAGAAAAAGAAAAATATGCGACATTAGATTTTTTTCAGTTAGATTTATTTGCAGGAATCGGAACATTCTTTAAAATTGGAGCCTGCCCATGTCTTTTAAAGAGAAAAAACGACGTGGAGATCATTCAAGTAGATACGATACCAGTGAACCTCTTATTACATACCGAGAAAATTCCAATTTACCGCAAAAAGATGGAAAGTGAAGATATTTTAGTCATGTTAAGCGATGGAGCTTTCGACGGATTTTCGCAAAATGGTTTGGAGATGGCAGCACGATATTTGAAAGAAATGGATGTGGTACGTCCACAGGCGATCGCAGATGGATTATATGAGCAAATTACAACAAACAAAGAATTTGAAAAAAGAGATGATATGACGATCATGGTATTGGGAATCTGGGACAGGTATTGAACTGTCTCTTATACACATCTCCGAGCCCACGAGACATCTCAGGATCTCGTA
>ENA-OZVM01000872-OZVM01000872.1-human-gut-metagenome-genome-assembly--contig:-NODE-872-length-10252-cov-5.326665_pt1 | contig 10252 bp, 8 predicted proteins | sample MGYA00243445_ERZ654045 | MGnify/ENA primary metagenome ERZ654045 (study PRJEB26926, sample SAMN06164891) | human gut metagenome | biome: ENVO:00009003; feature: ENVO:2100002; material: ENVO:00002003... | reverse complement strand
TCACTGCGGGCGATCTTGTCCAGCATCAGCGCGCGCATGGAGTTGTCGCGGGCGTAGGTCAGCGCGGTGGTGCCGTCGGCGGTGGCGATGCACTGGTAGACGATCCAGTTCTCGGGCAGATTGTTTGCCAGATCCTGCAGCATCCACATACCGTTATACTCGATGACCACGCGGCCTGCGTCGGCCTCCTTAGCCAGCTTTGCAAGGTTCTGGGGGTTCAGCTCAGCCTTGTCCTCGAGGTTGTAGAGCGTCACGCCGGGGAAGGCGAACTTCTTCTCATTGTACTCTTCTTCGCCCTCCTCGCAGACCAGCAGAAGGGTCTTGTCGCCGGAGTCGAAGTTGGGGTCTTCAAAGGTCTCCTGAATGAACTTGGTCTTGCCGCTCTCGAGGAAGCCCACAAACAGGTAAACCGGGATCTCATTTGCCATAATCTTTTATCCTTTCAGGGTCGATCAGCAGCCGAACAGTGCGGCGATGGCCTTTTCATCCAGCTTGGAGCCGATGACCACCAGCTTGCCGCCGACGTCTGCACCGCGTGCGCGGACTTCCCACTCGCCGGGAACGTAGTCGAACTCCAGCCAGCCGTCGGCACCGCCGTCCACGATGCCCTTGGAGCGCAGGATCATGCCGTACTTGCCGCCGTCCAGCTCGGTCAGTGCATGCTCGATGTCTGCCTTGCTGAACTTCTTGGCCGTCTCGACACCCCAGCTGGTGAACACCTCATCGGCATCGTGATCGTGGTGGTGGTGATGGCCGCAGCAGCAGTGGCCGTCCTCATCGTGGTGATGATGCTCATGCTCATCATGGTCATGGTCATCCTCATGGTCGTGGCAGCAGTGGTCCTCGTGGTCATCCTCTTCGTGGTCGTGGTGATGCTCGTGCTCGTCCTCATCATCGTCGTCATCGTCATCATGATCATGGTGGTGATGGCCGCAGCTGCACACACCGTTCTCATCGTAATGATGGTGATGATGTTCGTGCTCTTCTTCCTCGTCCTCCTCGGCGTGCTTCTCATTGGCCTTGGCAGCCATGGCGATCAGCTCTGCCTTGAAATCGTCCTTGGAGGACATGGCCTTCAGGATCTGCTCGCCGGTCAGGGAATCCCATGCGGTGGTCACGATGGTAGCGGTGGGGTTCTTCTCGCGCAGCATGGCAACCGCAGCGGCGATCTTCTCCTCGCTGGCGGTCTGGGTGCGGCTCAGGATGATGCAGCTTGCGTGGCTGATCTGATCATCATAGAACTCACCGAAGTTCTTCATATACATCTTGACCTTGTTGACATCGGCCACGGTGACAAAGCTGTTCAGCTTCACATCCAGATGCTCAGCCACACCCTCCACAGCGCGGGTGACATCGCTCAGCTTGCCCACACCGGAGGGCTCAATAACGATGCGGTCGGGGTGGTACTGCTCCACCACCTGCTGCAGAGCGGCACGGAAATCGCCCACCAGAGAGCAGCAGATGCAGCCTGCGTTCAGCTCGTTGATCTGGATGCCGGACTCCTTCAGGAAGCCGCCGTCGATGCCGATCTCACCAAACTCGTTTTCGATCAGGACCACCTTCTGGCCCGCAAAGGATTCCTTGATGAGCTTCTTGATCAGGGTCGTCTTGCCGGCACCCAGGAAGCCGGAGAAAATATCGATATTCGTCATAATGCTGTATGCCTCTTTCTTTTTCCAAAAGCCCGCAAGGGCCGTTCAGCAATCAGAGCCGCAGAGTGCTGGCTCAAAAATCTTACACTCCTATTATAACAAGGCTGTCAATGGGAAACCGCCTTTTTTGATGAGAAAATTGTAACTTTTTTTGCAGTTTGGCTGCGTTTTCAGAAAACGCTGCCTCCCGGACACAAAAAAGCCCCCGGAACGGGGGCAGAACGCATAGAACCCATACAAAAACACAGCCCCGCTTTGGCGAAGGAGAAGCCAAAGCGGGGCTGTATTCAATGAAGGAGAAATGATGGGAATATCAGGTTACAGATTCAGTTCAAACTGTTCTGCCGTAACAGTTGCTTTGCCATCGGCAGCAAAGGTGATGCCATCGGCAGACTGGGGGGTGTAGATCCATGCGGTCATGGTCTGCTCGCCATCGTTGGCGAAAACTTCGATGCTGTTTTTATCCAGCAGGATGCGGAGCTTGAGCGCACCGTTCTTGCTGCGAACCTTGCAGCTGCGGCGGTGAACGATGTCGGCACGGGAACCGGCATAGCTGCGATCCAGCGTCAGTTCGGAAGTGTAGGGATCGTAGGTCAGGCTGGTGTGATGGTCTGCATCGGCGGCCAGTTTCAGGGTAAAGGAGCGGTATTCGCCGGGCTGCACCGTGATGGTCAGGTCCGCCACACGGCCCTTGATGCCTTCCAGAGAAGTTTCGCTTTGCACCGTCACATTTTCGTGGAAGGTGCGCTTACCGTGGACGGCATCCAGCTCCCGCACCGGGGTCTGAAGAATGCGTCCGTCCTTGATGTGCAGTTCGCGGGGGCAGATGGTCTGCCCGAACCACTTGCAGCCCTGGGGCTTATCCTCGGTGTCCGACCAGGTCTGCAGCCATGCCGTCATGATCCGGCGGCCATCCGGGGCAAGGGTGGTCTGGGTGGCGTAGAAGTCGATGCCGCCGTCCATCAGCTGCACATTTTCCTTGGTGAAGGTGTGGGTGGTTTCGTCGTAGCTGCCGATGAAGGCAATGACGTTGTGACCATTGTGGAACTCGCCCTTGGGCAGCATCTCCATGGGTCCCAGCATCAAGACCTGCTTGCCGTCCAGCGGGAAGAAGTCCGGGCACTCCCACATTTTGCCGTACTGATTGTTGCAGCGTTCCAGCACCGTGACAAAGTGCCAGTCGAAGCCGTCCTTGCTCTGGAACAGTGCCGCTGCGCCGCTGCCATCCTCGGCCAGGCAGACGGTGACGGCGGAGTAGGTGCCGTCGGCCTCACGCCAGATCTTGGGGTCCCGGAAGTCGAACTTGCTGAAGCCTTCCGGCAGGTCTTTCTGGGTCAGCACCGGGTTGCAGGCAGGCTTTTCGTAGTTGAGACCGTCACCGATGGCAATGCTCTGGGTCTGGATGTCCCGCATCTCCCCATTGGGCTGCTTTTCTGCCACCACGCTGGTGTACATCAGCAGCTGTTTGCCATCGTCCATCTCGGTGGCAGAACCGGAGAAGCAGCCGGGGCCGTTGTCCGCCGGGGAATCCGGGGCGAGCGCACAGGGCAGATACTCCCAGTGCAGCAGGTCGGTGCTGACGGCGTGACCCCAGTGCATGGGTGCCCACCGCACATCGTAGGGATTATACTGATAGAACTGATGATACTGCCCCTTATAGTAGGAGAAGCCGTTGGGGTCGTTGAGCCAGCCCACATAAGGAGTCATGTGGTAAGCAGGGCGTTCCGCCGGGGTAATGGCAGCGCCGTGCTCGGCCTCGTAGGCACGGGCTTTTTGTAAAGTCAAATCGTTCATGGAATCCTCCAAAGGAAAGAATTCTTATGCGTAGTAAGCATCCAGATACTTCTGCATAATGCCCAGATAGTCGGACAGGCCGTAGGCTTCTAGCTTGCTCAGATAGTCGTTCCACTCTGCATCCTTAGTGCCGTTCATGATCCAGTTCGCCTTCTGCGTATTCATGTAGGTCTGCAGATCTGCCTGCAGGTTAGAGACCTGCTCGGTGTCCTCGTTGCTCATAAAGACATTGGGATAGACATAATCGTTGTTCATATCCGGGGTGTAGATATCCTTGATCCAGTCCAGACGGTACTGTGCATCGTCCGGGCAGGTAACGTATACACCATAGTAATCATCCAGAACCGCCAGAGGCCCGCCGACACACTGCGCCTCACGGACTTCCACGGGAGAAGCATCGCCCAGAGGAGCGTGCTTCAGCATGGGCTCGCCCTTATCGTTGGTGGACAGTTCAAAGATGTTAAAGCCTTCCGCATCGCCGTAAGTACCCCAGTTGTTCTGCGGAGACTGGAGGGGTGCGTACATCTGATCCAGCCATGCACAAACCAGTGCAGGATTCGTCGCCTTTGCGGTGACAACGCATCTGCCGCGGGCAAAGCCGCTGGTGAAAGAACCGTTCTGCGGAGTGATATTGCGGGTATCGGCGGTCAGGGCAGGCAGTGGCTCCCAGTCGGTCAGGTTGTCAATGTTGGCAACATCCCAGCTGAAGCAGACACCATAGCGGCCAGCCTTGCCCTTGGAAACATAGGTGGACCACTCCTGTGTGAAGCACTCCGGGTCAATGAGCTTCTCGGCATACAGCTTGTGCAGCCAGTCCAGACCATCACGGTAGCCCTGCTGGGTGGCGGCACAGATGACTTTCCGGTCGTTGGTAACAGCGATATGGCGGTCTTTGTCTGCATCGCCGTAGCCTTCGCCAAAGCCATTGATGAGGATGCTGGGGTCCTGATCGCCGTTGTTGACGATGCAGGACATGGGGATGATGTCGCCGTCAATGCCATACTCTGCCTTGATAGAAGCGGCGTTATCACGGAATGCCATCAGCACCTGCTCAAACTCGTCCACTGTGGTGGGCATCGACAGACCGAGGAAGTTCAGCCACTTGGTATTGATGAAGCTCATGTTGCCAATGGTCTGGATGGCGGTCTTCTCTGCGCCGAGCTGCTCGATCCAGGGCAGTGCCCAGATGTGGCCATCGCTGTCGGTGCACATGGTGCGGTACTCCGGGTACTGCTCAAAGACCTTCTGGAGATTGGGCATATTGTTGTCAATGTAGTCTTCCAGATTGAGGATGACACCCTGATCTGCGTAGCGCAGCAGATTGCTGTCGGTAAAATCAGCAGTAAAAACAAAATCCGTCAGGGTGTTGGGGTTGGACATATTCAGGGTGATCTTATCGCTCCACTGGTCGGACTGGATGGCGGTCCAGTCGATGTGCACATTGGTCTGCTCTTCCAGACGCTTGAAGATGGTGCGGTTGTTCGGTTCGGGTTCGCTGCCCACAGGGAAGCTGGTCATACCGGTAAAGGTGACCTTTTCGGACAGCGGAAATGTAACGGCACCGGTCACGTCCACATCTGCGGCAGCAGAATCGCCGCTGCCGGTGGATTTGCCGCCACAGGCAGACAGAGCAGCGGCAGAGCCCGCCAGAGCGCAGACCTTGAGGAAGTTGCGGCGAGAGATCAGCTTTTTCATGGTATTTTCTCCTTTTTTGTGGTTCTTTCTTCGTGTAACAGATGAGCGTACCGGCTCATAAAATTCTGGAATATCCTCAGCCTTTAATGGAACCAGCCATGATGCCGGCATCAAAATACTTCTGGAAGAAGGGATACATCACCAGCAGCGGCAGACTGGAAATAATAATGGTTGCATATTTGAGCAGCTCTGCCATCTTCGCACGTTCGGCAGTGCTCTGGATATCTGCGATCATGCCGGATTCCGGCTGGCTCTGGATCAGGATGGAACGCAGCACCAGCTGCAGCGGCTGCTTCGATGCGCTGTTCAGGTAGATCATGGCGTCAAAGTAGCTGTTCCACATTGCCACGAACTGCCACAGGGCCAGAACTGCCACCACCGGCATACAGACGGGCAGCAGGATCTTGAAGAAGTAAAGCATCTCGCTGGCTCCATCCACATCCGCAGCTTCACGCAGCTCACGCGGGATGCCTTGATAATAGGTACGGGCAATGATCATGTTCCACACGCTGAATGCTCCCGGCAGAATGACCGCCCACATGGAATCCAGCAGACCCAGATTGTTGATGAGCAGGTAGGTGGGGATCAGACCGCCGCTGAAAAACATCGTGATCACAAACAAGGTGTTGAAGATCGTTTTGCCTTTGAAGTCCGGCAGCGACATGGGATAAGCGGCAAGCATCGTCACAGCGACCGAGATGATGGTGAAGATGATCGAGTAAAGTACTGCGTTCCTGAAGCCGACCCAGATCTGCTTGTCCGAAACGACACGCTGGTAAGCATCCAGACTCCACTTGCTGAAATCAAAGGAGATTCCCTTGTTTTGCAGAGTGACCGGGTCCATAAAGGACGCGATGACGATGTAGATCATCGGAACGATGATCGCCAGCAGGAACAAGCCCAGAAGTGCGTAGCCGCAGTACAGGATGATCTTATCTTGTCTGGTGTAGAGGGCCATTTTTGATTTTTTCTGTTTTGCCATGGTAAACCCCTCCTTACAAGCCCTTGCCATCGTTCATTTTGGCAACGATCTTGTTCACTGCGATCAGCAGGATGACGTTGACAACGGTGTTGAACAGACCGACTGCCGTGGAAAAGCTGTAATCGCCGTCCAACAGGCCCTTTTTATAAACATACGTTGCAATGATCTCGGCAGTGTTCAGGTTCAGGTCGGTTTGCAGGGCATAGGCTTTTTCAAAACCGATGCTCATGATGTTGCCTGCCTGCAGGATAAACTGAATAACGACCATATCCTTAATGGCGGGCCACTCCACCGTCATGATCTGCTGGATCAGGTTTGCGCCGTCGATCATCGCAGCTTCCTTCAGATCTTTGCTGGCGTTAGAAAGAGATGCGGTGTACATGATGGATGCCCAGCCGGCACCCTGCCAGATGCCGCTGATGATGTAGATGGGGCGGAACACTTCCGGCAGCGTCATGAAGTTGATGCTGGTGTGAAGCAGGCCGTTCACCGGACCGGTGACACTCAGCAGCACCCGGACGATGCCGCACAGCACGATGACCGAGATGAAGTTGGGCATATACAGCACCAGCTGCACCTTCTGCTTGATCTTCTTGCTCTCGATACGGTTGAGCAGGAATGCCAGCAGGATGGGGATCGGGAAGCCCCACAGCAGACCGTAGACGCTCAGCTTCAGGGTGTTGATCAGATAGCGCTGGAAGTCCGGCGAGGACATGAAGCGGGTAAAGTTTTTGAAGCCTACCCACTCGCTGCCCCAGATGCCCTTGAAGGGATTGTACTTCTGGAACGCGATCAGCACACCGCCCATGGGAGCGTACTTGAACACCAGCGTCAGCACCACGGCAGGCAGCAGGAACAACAGGTAAAGCTGCCAATGCCGTTTGATGTAGACCCATGTGTTGTGCAGCTTGCGTTCTGCTGCCAGCACAGCCGTTTCCGACGAGGCTGTCTTTGCTTTCATGAATCATTCTCCTCCTTTTTGATTTGTTTGCCGCTTGATTTGCATTTTACATTTGCACCTTTGAATTTTGCACTTTTTACTTTGATTGTGCAAACGTAAAACTCTGTAATTCATTTATACCACGCAAGCAAGCGAATGTCAACGATAATTCATAGTATATATCAAGAAATACTGTGGATTTGTACAGATGCACAAATTCGAAAGTGCGCAAATATGCAAAATGATGATTTGCATTTTTACGTTTGACTAATTTGTGCATTTGCACTATACTGGAGTCGTAAAGAACAAGATCCGTCACCAGACTTTATCTATAAAAGAGGGAACATCCGCCTCTATACTGTAAAGAAAGAGGATGACTTATGACAACCAAGGTCACCATTCAGGATATTGCAAACGAACTGCAGCTTTCCCGCAACACAGTTTCAAAGGCCATCAACAACACCGGTGTGCTGGCAGATGCCACACGGGAGAAGATTCTGCGCAAAGCCGCCGAAATGGGCTATAAGCAGTTCGCCTATCTGCCGCTGTTTCAGGAGGACGCTGCAAAAACAGCAGCGCCTTCCATTCTGCCGAGTGACAAACGGGAGATTGCCATGCTGACGACCCGTTTTCTGAACAGCTCTCACTTTTCCTCCACGATGCTGGATCGTTTCCAGTCGGAAATCGACCATCTGCATAGCTGCATGACCATTCATCGCATTTCTCTCATGGAGCTGAAAGAGAAAAAACTTCCATCTTCTCTCAACATCCAGCGCACAGCCGGCATCATCTGCTTTGAGGTATTCGACTATGACTACGCACAGATGCTGTGCGATCTGGATGTTCCGCTGCTGTTTGTAGACAGCCCTGTGATGAATATGCGTCCTCCTCTTAAAGCTGACCGCCTTTATATGGAAAACCGCATTGAGATCCAGAATGCGGTGACCCACATGGTCCAGCGCGGCAAAAAACGCATCAGCTTTGCGGGGGATAAAAACCACTGTCAGTCCTTCTTTGAGCGTTATATGGCTTATAGGGATGCAGTGGAGCATTTTGGTCTGACAGAGGGCCTGAGCACCTGTGCGATGCCATCGGGACAGCAGAACTATCCGGTATCCCTGTACGAAACCATCCGTCGGTTCAAAACGATGCCGGATGCCTTTGTCTGCGCCAATGACTTTGTTGCCATGGATCTGGTCAAGGCATTGGATGAGCTGGGGTATTCGGTTCCCGATGATATCTGGGTCTGCGGCTTCGATGACAGTCAGGAGGCTTCCTACTTTGCCCCCCGTCTGACTTCGATCCATATCCATGGACAGATCATGGGCTACACCGCTGCCAATCTGCTTATGACCCGCATCGAAGAGCCATCGCTGAACTATCGCACCGTCTATACGGAAACCAACCTGATCCTGCGCGAATCCACAGGAGATTGAGCGAAAGGAGAACCCCCATGCGTGACCTGTGCAATACGGACAAGCCGCTGTTTGCTGTGCTGACGAAATTGACTTACAGTGCTTACCTGAACATCTTATGGCTCGTGTGCAGCCTGCCCATCGTTACCATAGGGGCTTCTACGACCGCATTGTTCTACGTCACGCTCAAAATGGCGGAAGATCGGGACGATGGTCTGACCCGGATGTTTTTTAAGGCGTTCCGGGAAAATTTTAAGCCTGCCACAAAACTCTGGCTGATCCTGCTGGCAGTCGGCAGTTTCCTGGCTGCGGATGGCTTTGTGCTGCGCCGAATGTGGAGCGAAAACATTTTCTGGACGCTGCTCACTGCAGTGCTTATTGGTGCAGCAGTTCTGTACGGCATCGTTCTGCTGTATACCTTTCCTCTGCTGGCACGGTTTGAAAACACCACCTTCGGCATCCTGAAAACAGCGTTTCTCGTGGGTGTCCGGTATCTGTTTTGCACCCTGCTGATGGCGGCGATCTATGGCATCATGGGGTACGTCATAGTGTTTGTGTTCACGCCTGCATTCCTGCTGGGCATGGGCTTCTGCGCCATGCTCTGCTCCTTTCTGATGCTTCGGATCCTCTATCTGATCGGTGGAGACCCTGATGCAGTACACGAGGAATACGACCATGACGAAAACTGACCGGGATACGCTCCGCTCCCTCCATGGGCGCAAAAAGTGGGAGCACATCTGGGCATATTACAAGCTGCCCATTGCGATCGTGCTCATCGTCGTCTATATCCTCGGGTATGCAGCCTACCGCCATGTGACGAAAAAAGAGGATGTGCTATACCTTGGTCTGGTAAATATCACTGCCGGGTCTGATCTGACGGAACAGCTTACCACCGGCTTTGCCGAGGCGCAGGGTCTGACCAAAAAGCAACAGGTCGATCTGTTGTCCGGCTTGCTGCTCAGCGAAAGCGAACGCGCAGAGGAGCAGTATGTATATGCTTCGGAGATGAAGCTGCTGGGTGCAGTCAGTGCCCAGCGGTTAGATGTTGTTCTGATGGACGAATATGCACGGGATCGACTGTTGGCAGATGATTATTTTCTCGATCTGCGGACACTGGATGCGTCTTTCCATGCACTGTCGGGTCTGAACGCCGGTGGGACCGTGCTGGATATTTCGGACACGCCGTTTGTCAGGCAGGCAGGTTTTTCTGGCAAGGTCTATCTTGGGGTAGTGCAGAATGCACCGCACCCGGAGCGTGCAGCCGCTTACATTCATTATCTGTTCCAGCGGTGATCGTTGGGTTTCACATCAAGAATAAGGAGAATTATCATGGACATTTTAACGATTGGTGAAGTTTTGATTGACCTGACCCAGACCGGCAAGGATGCGCGCGGCATTCCTCAGTTTGCCGCAAACCCCGGCGGTGCCCCGGCCAATCTGGCTGTGGCAGCTGCCCGGCTGGGCGCACAGACCGCCTTTATCGGCAAGGTGGGTGCAGATGCCTTTGGCCGCTACCTGAAAGAGGTTCTGGCAGAAAACAAAGTGGACGTTTCCGGTATGGCGGTGGATGCAGACCATCCCACCACCATGGCGGTGGTCTCGGTGGATGCCACCGGTGAGCGGGACTTCAGCTTCTACCGCAGCGCTAACGCCGATGTGATGCTGTGCAAAGAGGATATTTCGGACGAGGCTCTGAAAGCTGCGAAAATCGTGCACTTCGGCTCTGTCAGCCTGACCGCTGATCCCTCCCGCACCGCTACGCTGGATGCTGCCG
>ENA-OZVM01000796-OZVM01000796.1-human-gut-metagenome-genome-assembly--contig:-NODE-796-length-10965-cov-4.678460_pt1 | contig 10965 bp, 10 predicted proteins | sample MGYA00243445_ERZ654045 | MGnify/ENA primary metagenome ERZ654045 (study PRJEB26926, sample SAMN06164891) | human gut metagenome | biome: ENVO:00009003; feature: ENVO:2100002; material: ENVO:00002003... | reverse complement strand
AGATGTGTATAAGAGACAGGCACATAACATTCCTTTTTTGAAATGTCATATGCCCAACCACAGCTCAAAAAATAAACATCCACATCTGGGCGGTTATCGATGATCGACTGAATCAAATTTTTACAATATATCGTAACTCCTCCGCCAACCTTGTTGGAATTATCAAATGGAACCCAGTTATAAATTAAAACTTTTTTTCTATTTTCATATAAATTATTCAACGGTGATTTATACTGTAAATAGTTCTTCCTGTCACGAGCATTGAAATCATCTTTGATTACTGCAGGATTGATCTTGTCGAGCATTTCCTTAGCTTTTTTATAAAATAGCTGTTCTTTTCCGGCATAATCAGACTCTACAATAGCACCACATAAATACATCAGCGCTCTCGCATAAGCAAATTTGAGTGTCTCCTCGTCCTGACAATTGCATTTCTCTAATACATTTAAATTGTCGATCATTCGATCAAATGGAATATTAAAATCATATCCTTTAGATGAAGACCCTTCTACTTCCGTTCGATAATTATAAAATGGTCTTGCGGTCCAAATAATACTTTTTGCACAACACATTGTTTCGAAAAAGAACGGATTATCGACCCATCCACCTCCTTTTGCTTCTTTGAACTTAATACCATTGTCTTCGATCAAACTTCTCTTATAAATGCCTGACCAGATCGATGGATGTCCCCACAAAATTTGTGGGTACTCTTTAATGGTAAAAGGTGTAGCAACCTCTGGCATATTTGAGCGTTCTTCATTGACTACTTTTTTGATTGAGCCATCCTCGTTCTCATAACAATTCCAAAAATTACTTTTAACTATGTCAACGGTTCCGTTATTGGTATACATATACAATTTTTCAAACATATTATTTTCAATATAATCGTCCGCTTCCACACAACCAATATATTCTCCCGTTGCTGCAGCTAAGCCTGTATTCATAGAATGTCCATTTCCACCGTTTGACTTATGTATTACCTTGAATCGCTGATCTTCATTCTGAAATCTGTCCATTATTTGAGGGGAACTATCTGTAGACCCATCATCAACACATATAACCTCAATATCTTTCAAAGTCTGATTCTTAATGCTCTGTAAACATTGTTCCAAATACTTTTCTGCATTATAAATTGGTACAATTATTGAAATCTTTACCATTTTTTATTCCTCGCTTTTCCACTACATTTTCGCCACTATATCCTCAATTTTCCGATTAAAGAAAATTGTTCCCACTACATAACATCCACCTGCATACACACTCGCAATCGCCCAAAGTTTCCAATTCGGATACATCCGCTCCATCACGCATTCCCTCGAAATTGAAATCACCGTATATAACGGATTCAAAATCGTCATGCATTTCTGCATTATTGGTGATAACCGATCAACCCGATAGAAGATTGCCGAACCGTACATTAGAAACAATGTAAAGATCTTATAGAAATACGTGATATCTGCGAACGTTACGTTAATGACCGCAAGTATTTTCCCAATTCCCAGCATCATAATTAACGTAAGCAGGACATCTGGAATAAAAAGCAGCCACGTAACACTAGGTCGAATCCGGTATAATGCAATCACAAATGCATAGATCATTAAAGAAAACAAGAAGTTACGAAAAGCCAGCAAGATTTTCTGATCCACATATACATTTTTTTTGATCTGTGTTTTGATCAAAAAATTCTTATTTCCCATTAACGCATTCAAACACATCGTTGTTCCAGATGTGAATAATCCATAAATGGTTGTTCCTGTTAATACATATAATGGAAACCTGCTGGAGCTTCCATCACCGAACATCTTTCCAAACACCAGCACCATCACCACCATATTGATCAGTGGGTTGATAACTTCCCATAACTCGCCCATAAAGGTAGATGACAGGTTTCTTTTTTTATCACGTATCACAAGCTGGTGGATCACGAACATATTCTGCTGTAATTCGTCCACTCTTCGCCTAATTATCTGCTGCGTCTTTCCCACTACAATCTCTCCACTACATCATTCTCATATTTTTTAAATATCAGGATTCCAAAAGCAAGCATCCCAAATGCCCACGCAACCATCTGTACAAGATACATGGTTTCCGGCCACTGGCCATACACCACGCATTGACGCATCACATAGATGTACGCGTACAGAGGATTATGCTGAATCACCCATTTGACCCCATCTGCCACCCATTCTACCGAGTAGAACATCGCCACGAAGAATCGCAGGATGAAGATAAAGTTCGAATAGATATTCATCGCATCCCTCTGGAACACAAACCAGATGGAGACTGCATACGACATTCCTACTGTAAAAATCAGAAGTAGCAACAATACCACCGGAATCATGAGATAATACCATGTCACTCTCGCCCGATACCATGCCACCACCGCCGCAAACGGAATACATCCAAGCAGAAAGTTCACAAATGCCGTAAGCACACGCGACAATACAAACAGTTCCCGTGGGAGTTTTGATTTGATCAGCAGATTCCGGTTATCCTTCAGTGTGGTAAGTGACGTCTGTGTCGCCGTCGCAAAAAACTCAAACATCAAAAATCCCACGAAATAATACGCCGGATACTTATCAATTCCTTTATTGAAAATGGTCGAGAACAATACCACAACCAATGCCATACGCATCAACGGATACACACAGCTCCACAGAATTCCCAGAAAACTTCTGGCATATTTTCGTTTCAATTCTCTTTTGGTCAGTTCCCAGAGCACAAACCAATATTGCCGAATACTCATGCTTCTGCTCCTTTTTCTTTTCCCATGCGACAATATGCGCCCAGCACACCCAGGAAAATAGTGTAAAGTACATAGGTCAGAATATAAGGTCCGGTAAACAAGCCCTGCCCCAGATATCCAACCAGTGCTGCAAGAACTGCTGCCTTTTCCGGCTTACGTTCTTTGCCCCTTGCATACATGACAAACGGCAGAATATACATAAGGAGCTTACAGGCTGCACCAAAGACTCCCATCGTAACAAGATATTCCAGCAGATCATTATGCGCGGTACAATACAGCCAGTTCCACTCCACATAAAAGTCGGCTTTCGCGATCTGTGCCTGTGTAACGGTATCTAAAAGTGCCGGACCGACACCCAGGAGTTTCTGCCAGAGTGTGCCATCGCAAAATCCCATAAACGAGAAATACCAGATTGATCCACGGAAATTAAATAATTCCAGGTTATAATTGTAGATGATATAAAACACAGCACCGATGATTCCTACCATGATGAGCCAGATCCAGAATTTACTGAGCATGTGTTCCACAAAGTAGTCTGCTTTTGCCCGAATTTTTTCCGTACATACTGCCCCTGACAGAAGCAGTACGAGAATGACAATTCCCAGAATTCCCGGAAGCAGATACAGATGATGCACCAAAAGCAGACGGGACACACTATCCGTATCAATCGCACGCGGTGTACATGGATTTCTCCACAAAAATTCCGCAATTCCACCGGCTATCGCGAACAAAATTCCATTGATCGCAAGATTTTTCAGACGATTGACTTTGCAGAGTGAATACCATACAACAAATAATGCTGCAATGCCAATTCCTATGTAAGTCGTATTTGTCAGCGTGATAAACAGACTGAAATATGCTGCAAGCAAAAGCAGATAGATAAAAAACCGTGCAAACCGGTTTTTCGTAAACAGCACTGCCAGCATGAAAAACGGAATAATGATCGACAAATATCCCGCCCAGAAGTTTACATTTCCAATGGTTGAAATAAAGATGTTGTACTGCAGCGGAATCTCATCGTGCATGATGAGGAAATCATACCCCAGCCGGTCTATGATGCCGATTGCAAGCACTGCGGCGGTCCCGAAATACAGATATACCCAGAGATCTCCCTTTCCGCTGTAGCATCTGGAAATGATAAAATAAACAATAACACTGCAAACAATCATCTGTGTTCCCACATCCCACGCATTTTCTCCGGAGATGGAATTTCCGATGTCGGCACTATATACCGTTGACACAATTGCAAGTATGCCAAATAGCAGCATCACAACATCCAGTGCGCTGATTTTTCTAAGCTGTGTCCTCTTATTTTTTGAAAATTGATGGTTTTTAATCACAAGCATCAGACTGATGCACAAACTGACTGCGATAACTACAAATAAAATCCGCGAAAACAGCCAGTAAATATCCCTTTTATCGTTTAAAATATTATAGTAATTATCCGAATAGTACAGTGGCAATAATGTAAACATCAATACCATGAACATTTTCACGGCTTCTTCTCTTACTTTTTTCAAAATATATCCCCTATTGTCAAGATATAGGAGTCAGTATTCCCTGACTCCTATGGTAAACTCACATTTCATAAATACTATTTTGTCTTAACTTTTGTTGTAGATGTCCACTTGGAATATACTTTCTTACCGTTCTTGTCCAGCTTATAAGCACGAACACGAACATAGTATGTAGTCTTATCCTTCAGGCTCTTTACGGTGTAGCTTGTCTTCTTGGTTGTCTTAGACTTTGTAGTCTTCTTTGTAAATTTCTTGGATGTAGAATACTGTACTTCGTATCCTGCTGCTCCGGCAACTTTCTTGATGGTTACCTTTACGGCATTATTCTTTGCTGCAACAGTAGCTTTGGCAGGTTTCTTTACAGTAACCTCCTGCTCCGGTGTTGCGTCTGTAGCTGTAGTCTCTGCAGTTGTTGCTGCAAATACTGGTGTTGCAGTAGGTGCTACAGTTGTTGCAAGTACAGCTGCGGCCAGTAATGCAGCTGCTAATTTCTTCATTTTCATGACAATAAGTCTCCTTTCTTCTGAAAAATGTGAGTTATATATAAAAAATCTGTATACAGATTTTTTACCAGATTAATATACTTACTCGCTGTATTGGCTGCGATAGGCTTTACACACGGTTTTCGGTTCCCCAATCATGCGCATGTTTCCCTGTTCAATCCAGACAACTTTCGTACAATTATCGAGGATCGTCTGCATGCCATGCGAGACCATAAGGACGGTGGAGCCGCCGTGGATCAGTTCTTTGATCCTTGCGAGACTCTTTTTCCGGAAGAATTCATCTCCCACAGATAACACCTCATCCAAAATCAAAATTTCTGCCGCACCCGCCACCGTTGCGATGGAAAAGCCCAGCCTGGAAACCATACCGGAAGAAAAATTCTTTACTTTTTCTTCCATGAATCCCTCTAATTCTGCAAAATCTACGATTTCCTGATAATGTTCGTCAATAAATGCTTTGGAGTAACCAATGATTGCTCCATTTAAATACACGTTTTCCTTTGCGGACAGTTCAAAATCAAACCCGGTACCAAGCGTGAGAAGCTGAACCTTCCGCTGATCCACAACCACTCTTCCTGAAGTTGGATTGAGCGCACCTGATACAATCTTTAACAGGGTTGATTTTCCGGAACCATTCGTTCCGATCACCCCTACAATTTCTCCACGATATACGTTAAAGTTAATATGATTTAATGCATACAGTTCTTTGTATGACATCTGTTTTCGAAGGGTCTGTATCAGATATTCCTTAATACCTGACACATTATTGGTTGCAATCCGAAACCGCATAGTAAGATCCTCTACGCAGATAACCGGTGGCTCAGATCTTTGCTCTTTTTCCTTTTCAAGGTATGGCAGGATCTGTACCGACCACTCTTTTGCTTCCTGTTCTTTCTGTTCCCGGAACTTTTTGTTTTCTTCCGTGTAATCAACAACCGGACGTTGTTTTTCTATTTTTTCATACACCATTTGTAAGATGCAGGCACTTACGGCCATGACACCAACTGTTTCAAACATTGCAATCCTCTTTATCTATTTTGCTTTAAGGCTCTGCCTTAAATGTGTTACATACTTTGCCATTCTTGCGGATCTCAGATTTGAAGAAATGTGTTTTCCCGCATTGACGATTGTCCCTTCAATCCACCCGCTTTCATGGATTACCTTTTTTGACAACCCCAACATGATACATAATTTTGAAAGAATTCTCAGGTCTTTAATTTCTCTCTGCGTCAGGCGATTGGCGATACAGCGCATATGTTCATCGGACAGATCATCCGAAAACAGCTGCATACCATAGTATTTTGCTTCCCATCGATTTGGTCTGGACATGATGGTTTCATACAACTTTCCTGCTATATCTTTCTGACATAGCATGGCTGCTTTATGTTCCGGCTGCTTCGACAGATGATCCATAAACATCCGGAGTAACTCATTGTTTCTCTTTAGCTGCTCTGTGTTTGGATTCTCTACTTGCGAGAATACCGGAATATATCGTCCGGCTTCACAGCAATAAGCTTTTATCATCGGACAAGGTTCACTGTACATCACTTCAAAAAGACAGTTACTGAATCCTGCCTTTTTTCTGACATTCCCCTTTGGCATGAAATAATATGCCTCATATCTGCAATTGTTTCGGTTTACCGGATACTCATATAATCCAAAATAGTATCCCGTCAAAGCAATTCCGGGTTTTTCCTGTGCCAAAAGTGTCTGCAGGCTTTTCTGGATGGTTCCTACCCATCCACTGTCAACAATTGCATAACGGACATTGCCAAGCAGGCCTTCCTGCCGCAGATATCCAATGGTAGTCTCATATGCTGCGTCTGACTTCTCATAAATCCTCTCCAGCAAATGTGTCGTTCCTTCCGCACAACATTTTTTTACCCGTTCTCTTAAATTGAAAATTTCTTTCCGATTTAAGGTTGCATGTAACGATCTCTGATAATTGATTTCCCTGCATACAGCAATCATCTCTTCTTCACTGAGTGCCGCACGGTTTAAGATTTGATAGAAACTGATATCAATCCCCGAAAGAAATATGCGGTCCAGACACGCATCCCCGAGAAGATGATATTCCGGAATACGCAAAGCATAACGGGATACTCGCAGATAACAGATTTCTATGGGAATATGTAAATATTCCACCATTTTCTTTGCAACAAGATACATCGGATATGCATCTCTTGCCAGGAAATACAGTCTTTTCTGTCTGTTTTTTTGTGCCTCTTCCAAAACCCATGCTACATACTGTACCAGTGCCGGTGCCCATAAGGTGACATATATCTGATCCTCCGGTGCACACAGCTGCTTCAGGCACTCCTCCGCAGCACCGGACAGAAAAGTATTCTGTTTTAACAGCGTACGGTACGTTTCCATTCGCGGTTGTATCGTTGCCTGATGTTTCATAAGTCTGCCATACGCTCCTTTTTTCTCACGATCATGCTGGACGGTACAAATCTGCTGACCATCGGACGAAAAATATAGAGCCAGCCTTTCGGCCAGAGGATTCCAAGACCACGAAATCCTTCGTAACGCACCTGGCCTTCATGAAACCGGTTTTTCCATGACCGATTGTGATAATTTTCCCGGTCTACCCGGTAATCAAGCAGGCACTTCTGGATGTTATAACCTTTGTAGCCCAGTCCGAACAAACGCATAAACAATTCATAATCCTCGCATCGCGCAGTCTTTTTTCCTTCATCGTACCCAGCCACCTTTTTGAACAGGCTGGCACGGTACATGACGGTTGGGTGAATATACGGCGAATATTTCAGGTAATCGTCCGTACCCGGCTCCTCCGGGCGGACTCCCTCTCCCCATATGCCTCTGTCATCAACCAGCTTGCAGTTTGTTCCGCACCACATATATTCGGGATGGTCTTTCAAAAAACTGATTTCTTCTTCAAATCGTTTTGGATGGGAAATATCATCGGCATCCATCCGTGCAAGGTATTTTCCCCTTGCACTGGCAATGCATTGATTTAACGCATACCCCAGTCCATGATTTGCTTTCGAACCAATGACGCGAATTCTTGAATCTTTATTTTCCAGTTCTTTCATATATGTGTTTACTTTTTTGATAGAAGATCCATCGTTGTATATTAAAAACTCAAAATTCCGATATGTCTGTTGCAATACAGAATTTACTGCCTTTTCAAAAACCTCAAGATCCTGTTGATTGTAAACTCCCATGATCACCGATATCATGGGTCTCTCCCGGTCATTTTCTATAGTAACTTCCGGTACCTTCGGCAGTTTCTGGTAGATCTGACTCATTTTTGCCGCAGACTCATGGAGTGAAAATTTTTTAACTGTATTCTGCGCCCTTGCGGCATATCGTTGTCTTTGTTCTTTATTTTCATATAAAGAAAGAATTGCTTTTGCAAACTCGTCTGCAGAAGCAGCATTACAAACCAGCCCATTCTCCTGATCTATAAGATATTCTCTGGTTCCCCGATTATCTGCTGCAATTAATGGAATTCCACTCGCCATTGCTTCTAATCCTGCCATTCCCATACCTTCACGCAAAGACGGAAATACAGAAATATCCGCGGTTCTCCATATTTTTGGCATATCATTCCGATATCCCTGCAAGAAAACCCGGTCGGATAACCCGTACTTTTTAATCTCTGTTTCAAGATTTTTTCTATTAGGACCTTCTCCGCAAATGCTATAGTAGATGTCCGAACGTGCAAGTTTTGCAATTGCTTCAATCACTACTCTGTGATTTTTGTTTTTATTGATTTCACCTGCAGATACAATGTGAAATGCATGCTCCGGAATTCCGAGATTTTTTCTTAAGGTATCCCGTTCATGAACTTCATCTTCTTTTAATGGATAAAATTTCTCAAGATCTACACCAACTCCCGGAATCAGTGCTGCTCCCCCATCTTTTTTATAATGAAATTTATCTGCTCTCGTATAATCCTCATGATTTATGGTAATGATAATATCTGAAAACTTTGCCAGAACTTTTTCTGCCGGATAATAAAACAACCAGTTTTTTACCGGTGCTCCCTGAAAAAAGTGAAATCCATGTGCTGTGTAAACCACAAATGGCTTTCTTTTACTGAGTACGGCTGCAAGACGCCCCAATACCCCACCATTTGGATTATGACAATGGACAACACTGATCGCTTCGCGGTCTATAATCCGTATAAGTTCCCGCAATGCCCATATATTCTTTTTTATTTTAAATGGATTTTTTTCAATACTGATATGATGCAGTACAACCCCCATATTCCGGAGTGTCTCATCTTTGACCTCATAGATTGGTACACCAAAATTTGTTGCGTAATGAACCTGATATCCTTTTTTCTGAAGAAGTCTGACATTATTTAATTCGAACTGCGACAAAAAACCACTGGTTGTGGTTATAATCAATGCCTTGTTCATCCCTTTTTATCCCTGATCTTTCGTAAATTAAAAAACATTTCCCACTTTTCTGATACTCATCATAAGAATATCACGATTTTATCGTTTGTCAATCATTAGTATTTATATGTGATAAATAATAATATACATCATGGTATGGCTTCAGGTCAATTGTCACTTATCCCAAAAGATCATTATTGTTTTCATCCTGTCTTATAATATATACATAAATTCATAAATTTTATAATAATTGGGAGGGTTTTAATGAAAAAGTCTATAAATGAACGTATCCACGATCTTCGCGAACGATCCGGACTGACACAGAGTGACCTCGCGATCCAGCTGGGTATGACAAGGTCCGGTGTCAATGCCTGGGAAATGGGCATATCGAAACCTTCTCTTGAAAATCTTGTAATTCTAAGCAGAATCCTGCATACAACCACAGATTATTTACTTGGAAATAATAATGAAGAAACAATTGTGATTAATGATTTTACTCCCGAAGAGAAAGAAATGGTCATGCGTATGGTGCATTATATAGAAGAAGTGCACCAGCTAAAGTGTAAAAAAAACAGCCCTCCCGTCAAATAGGAGGGCTGTTTCGTTCCTCGATCAGGAATCTTTTTTCGCCTTATCAATCATATAAAGAATATCTGCAAGCTCATCTTCCGGAATTTTGACATAATCCGCAAGTTCTTTCTGCGTTGGCTGTGCACCGTTCTGTTTTTTCAGATAGTTCACCGCTTCACTTACCAGCGCTACTTTTCCAACCACGGAATTTTCATTCTCATCCTCACCGGTCTGTTCCCGGATGCAGGATTTCATCGCTTCTTCCACCGCGGTAAGAAGTTCCTCTTCCACATCCACTTTTTCGTGGCTGCCGCACAGCTCGCTCAGGCGCAGGAAAAGTGCCATATTTCCTTCCTGCACAATATCCTCAAATCCTTCCGTGGAAACCGCCAGTTTCTTTGCTACTTCCAGTACGTTGCGCAGCCATGCATTGGAGAGCGCGTGTACCATGCTCTCTTCCCCTGCCAGCAGCTTCTTATACATATCAATCTGCTGCTCCTTGGTATACTCCGGAATATCTTTCAGTTCCTCCAAATACATCTGAAACATGGGAGAAGTGGAAATGTTGTCTGTGACGGAATCTTTTGCGGATTCCTTTTTCGCAGAAGATTCTTTGGTTTCTTCTTTCTCTGCGGTCTCCTCATATTCCGCTTCCTTTGTTTCCGGTTCGTTCTCTTCCGGCTGCGGATCATCATGTGGTGTTGACAGAAACTCTAACACCATCTCTTCCTGCTGTGCATTCAAATCCATATCCTTAAAATAGGAAAGGATCTCCTCTCTCGTCATCGGCTCCGCCGAAGTGCGGATAATATCCTGTACCGCACGTATGGTTTCTGTAAATGTATTCTGGTCTAACATATCAGGTCTCCTGTTCCTCATCATAACATTCGCTTCTGATCCGCGAACTGATCTCCTGCAGACATTCTATGAGGATCGGATTAAACTGTCCGCATTCCCCATGCAGGATCATTTCCAGTACCTTTTCATGCGGTACTGCTTTCTTATAAACACGCTCGCTTGTCAGTGCATCATATACATCTGCAACAGAAACCACCTGAGCTGCAATCGGAATTTCTTCCCCCTTCAGACCATCTGGATAACCCTTGCCATCGTAGCGCTCATGGTGCCATCTGCAGATCTGGTAAGCCACCTTCACAAGCTCTTCATTCTGATAAACACCCAGGCTCTTCAGCATGGAAGCACCGATCAGGGTATGCTCTGTCTCTTATACACATCTCCGAGCCCACGAGACATCT
>ENA-OZVM01000791-OZVM01000791.1-human-gut-metagenome-genome-assembly--contig:-NODE-791-length-11020-cov-5.564250_pt1 | contig 11020 bp, 4 predicted proteins | sample MGYA00243445_ERZ654045 | MGnify/ENA primary metagenome ERZ654045 (study PRJEB26926, sample SAMN06164891) | human gut metagenome | biome: ENVO:00009003; feature: ENVO:2100002; material: ENVO:00002003... | reverse complement strand
GAGATCCTGAGATGTCTCGTGGGCTCGGAGATGTGTATAAGAGACAGGTATTGACTTATGGTGAAAAAAGCTTTAAAGTTATAAAGATTCACACAATATATTGTGGAAATCCGGTTTTTTCTCTATGCTTGCTCCCCTTTTGAGAAGAATACCGGAGCTTTTATTGTGTATTTTAAATGAAAGGAAGTAGAAAATGTCTTTTTTCAGTAAAATCAACAATTTCTTATTTCCCGGCGCAAAGAAATACCCGAAAATCGGCGCGGGCAAAACGATGGTCCTGGGGCTTCAGCACGCGTTCGCCATGTCCTGCGCGACCATACTCGTTCCCCTGCTGACGGGGCTTGATGTTGGCGTTGCGCTCTGTATGGCGGGTGTGGGCACGATTGTCTTCCACCTGTGTACCGGCGGCCGGATGCCAACCTTCCTGGGCAGCTCGTTTGCCTTTATCGCGGCGCTGCAGGCGGTCATTGGGATTAAGGACCCCAACGGCGGCGGATGGGTTATTCCGCCGATGTACGGCGATACGCAGGCGGAAAGCATTCCATACGCGATGGGCGGCATTATTGTCGCGGGCGCGTTCTATTTACTGATTGCGCTGCTTATCAAGCTGTTTGGCAGCAAATTCATCGATAAGCTGTTCCCGCCGGTCGTACGCGGCGTCGGTATAGCGATTATCGGGCTGAACCTCGCAAGCTCCGCTATCAACAACATACAGAGCAACAACGGCTTTGAATTGTTCTCCCCCGGCTATTACTGGAGCTGGGGCATCGCGCTGTTTGTCTGCCTGACGGCTATCCTGCTTTCCTGCTATGGAAAGGGAATGTTCAAGCTTTCCTCTATCGTTATCGCGCTTGCCGCAGGCTACCTGATTACATTGCTCGTCTCATCCACCGGCTTAGCGCCCGAGGGATTGATGAATTTGCAGTCCATCAGCACGCGCGCCTGGGTTGAGATACCGAACTTCTCCCTGCCGAAATTTGACCTCTCCTCCATCATCATGATTGCACCGATTGCAATCGTTACCTGTGTGGAGCATGTAGGCGACGTTTACGCAAACGGCGCGGTCGTCGGCAAGGACTTTACGAAAAAGCCCGGCCTGCACCGCACGATGCTCGGCGACGGCCTTGCCACGATGATTGCCGGACTGTTCGGCGGCCCTGCAAATACCACATACTCTGAAAACACGGCGGTTCTTGCCGCAACCGGCAACTATAACCCTGTAACGCTGCGCGTAGCCGCGCTCGTCGCAATTGTTATCAGCTTTTTCGGCAAGGCAATCGGCGTAATCGAGACTGTCCCGAACTGCGTGCTCGGCGGCGCCTGCATCGTGCTTTACGGCATGATTGCCTCGGTCGGCCTGCGCACGCTCGTTTCACACCAGGTTGACTTCACGAAAAACCGCAACCTGTGCATCGCGGCCGTCATGCTGGTGCTCTCTATGGGCGGTGCGGTCATCGGCGGACAAATCAACGGGGGCAGCTTTAGCCTGAGCGGTATTGGATTGGGCATCATTTCGGGCATCATCCTAAACCTTATTCTTCCCGAGGCCAAAAAGCAGAAGCACGGCGAGGGAATCGTCCCGCCCAGCAGCGCCGATGTTATTCCCGATACGGAAGAGTAAAAAGAGTTGACAAAATAAATAACCGCACATATAATAAATAAAACACAGACAAAGCTTTCTTTGTCGGGCCGGTTATTCCGGCAGCGGATGGGTAACACAGCGTCCGCGGGACAATATATTATTGTTCCCGCGGATGCTTTTTTAATTTGTCAGGAAAAGGAGACGTTCCCATGGATACGGTACAAGCAAAAAAAATCGCAATGAGAGTCTCTTTTGTCTCTATTGCAGGCAATATTATTTTATCGGCCGGAAAGCTGATTGCAGGCGTGCTCGGCCATTCCAGCGCGATGGTTTCAGACGCCGTCCATTCGGCGTCGGACGTGCTGAGCACCATCGTGGTGATGGTAGGAATCAATATATCGAGCAAAAAAGAAGACAACAGCCACCAGTACGGGCATGAGCGTATGGAGTGCATTGCCGCGTTCATCCTGGCGGGCCTGCTCTTTGCAACAGGTGCTGGCATCGGCTTTTCCGGCGTGGAAAAAATCATACACGGGGGCGATTTGCAGGCGCCCGGCCTGCTTCCCCTGATTGCCGCGGTTGTTTCAATTGTCGTAAAAGAAGCGATGTACTGGTACACGGTGCTCGCCGCGAAGAAAATCAACTCCGCGTCCCTCAAGGCGGACGCCTGGCACCACCGCAGCGACGCGCTCTCCTCTGTGGGAAGCTTTGTCGGCATTCTGGGTGCGCGTATGGGCTTTCCGATTCTGGACCCGATTGCAAGCGTCCTGATTTGCCTGATGATTATCAAAGTATCTTACGATATCGTACGCGACGCTATCGACAAGCTCGTGGACAAATCGTGCGACGGCGAAACAATCCGCCGGATGCAGACGGTTATAATGGAGCAGGAAGGCGTGGAGGGCGTGGACCTGCTTAAAACACGGCTGTTCGGCTCAAAAATTTATGTGGATGTGGAAATCTGTGCGGACGGAAACCAGACGCTTATCAAAGCGCACGAAATCGCGGAAAATGTCCACCATGCGCTGGAACGCGATTTTCCCGACGTCAAGCACTGCATGGTACATGTAAATCCAAAGCAAAATAAACCGGAGTTACCGCCTGAGCAGTAAACATACTCTGGACAGGATAAGGCGTGAAGGATTCCCCGCCTTTTTATCAATTATGAAAGGCCCGCGGCATATCTGCCGCGGGCCTTTTTCAGAAAGTAAAACGTGGATGGATTTTTCCTATTGTTACAGTAGGGCGGGGCTTTTCTCAGGGTGCGTAAACGTCCCAGGAGCCGCTCCATTTTCCGCCGGAAGACGAAAGGTTCGTATACAGGTTCTTACCGGATTCCACGGCTACGTCGCCGGTTTGGTAGTTATCTGTCGTCCAGCCGTCCTGGGCTACAAACAGGAACCCCTTTACGCCGGGGCTCGGAGTCTCTGTAAAGGTATACTTGTATATATTATCAGTCACCTTTTCCATCTCTACAAACTCATTCGCCAAACCAAAAGACCAACCATAAACATAAACTGTATCCCACTGGGTTGCGCTGTTGTCAAAATAGATTGTATTAACGCCTACTTCGTGAATCAGCTCGTCATACAGTCTCCATTCGCCCGCGCTGTCAGCTGTTACCAGGAAGCAGTCGTTGTCGCCCCTTGCCGGGAGACTGGTCCATTTGTTGGGCATCTGCTCAATTGGGAGATCAATACTGAAGGTGCTTTCGTCAACATCGTAGGTACTTCTGTAGAACTCTATATTCTGCCATGTTTCGGGAACTATAGCGGAGAAATAAGCATTGTCGTCGTCAACCGTCATCGGCACAGCTTCCTGCGTATCTACGTTATAGGCCCAAAGCTTGCATCCATCTTTTGTAATCCAGTTAACCGCGTTACTTACATAAAGCGTCATCTGGCCTTCCGGAACAGTAGGATCCGTCGCGTCGGAGGGATTTGTCGTATCGGAGGGCTCCGTTACCTCGGTAGGAGGCGCCGTGGGGTTCTCCGGAGCGGGATATTCAGGAATATCCGCCTCGTTAATCTCCTGTTCCTTTCCAATTTCGTATTCTACTTCCATCAGGGCCTTATACTTCTGAATATTGAGCACGTCGGCAACCTCAACCTTACCGTTTGCGTCAACGTCGGCGGCGAGAAGCGCCTTATTTTCAAGCTCAATATTCTTGCTCAGCCAGTTCTGGATTTTCAGGACGTCGGCAATATTGACTACGCCGTTGCCGTCCACATCGCCCAGAACATATTTGTACTGAACAATTGTGGTAGAAATAAATGTCAAGTTATTATCTTTTGCGTAGGCTTCGGTCGTAGACTCGCTTGCCGCGTTCAGGGCAACCTTTGTATCACCATAGAACACATTCGCGCCGCCGTAAACGACGTCGTTATTCAAAACAAAAACGTCGGTAAGCTCAAAGCAGTTTGCAATCGCCCAATCGCCGATAGCCGTTACAGCCGCCGGGATGGTGAGTGTTTTAAGAACTCTTGCTCCGGAAAAAGCTTCCGTGCCGATTGTCTCCAGCTTTTCGGGCAGCGTAATAGCAGTTAACCTTTGGCAGGACATAAATGCGCCGTTGCCGATTGCTGTAAGCGCGCTTTCCGCGGCGAAGGTAACGCCGGTCAGGGAAGCGCAGGATTTAAAGGCATTTTCGCCTATGGTCTTTATACCCGCCGGGATTGAAACCGTCTTGATTAATTTATTCTCGAACGCGCCAGCGCCGATGGCTGTTACCGCCATGCCGTCAATCGTTTCGGGAATCACCACATCCATCGAAGGGGAACCAATGTCTGACCTGTCGTCATTAAAGCCGGTGACGGTTATCTCGTTGTTGTCCGTCACCGCGTATTGAAACGCCATGAGTACGAGCGCCTTGATTTTCGCGTCCAGCGCGTCGGCAGCAGCGTTTATCTCAGTCTGCTCAGTCGCCGTATCCTTTACGCCCTTTGCGCTGTCAAGCTCTGCCTGCAGTGCGGCAAGGGTTTCCTTTGTATAATAAGCCGCGTCTTCACCGAGCGCTTTTTCCGCCGCAGCGATTCTCGCGTTGATTCCATCATATATTAACGCATCTCCGCCGTCAATAACGTCAATTTTAAGGCTCTTTTCAGATGCCCAGGTCTGGGCGAAGGAATCCTTATAGCAGTGGATGGTCATATTGTCGGGATTACAGGTTGCAAGGGAATCAGCAATTGAAGTGACGCTTGCCGGGATTGTTACATCCGCGAGCGCTGTACATCCCGTAAAAGAAGCTCCTATTACTTCCATTCCATCTGGAAACACCAATGTTGCCAGGGAAGTACAATTCGTAAATGTATTACTTGCAGTTGATTTAACAGTCACCGGTTCCGCAAAGGTAATCTCCGTAAGGTTAGCGCAATCCCTAAAACAGAATGCGCCAAGCGCGGTCATACCACTGGGAATTTTTATGGATGTAATAGCAGTACCCCTGAACATATTATTGCTGCTTGTGATTGCAACCTCATCAGGCAGCGTAACGGATGTAAGTAATGTACAACCGTTAAATACGCCGTTGCCCATTGTTTTTACACTGTCGGGAACTACAATACTTGTAATATTGGCTGCCGCAGCGTTCACCGCTACTGCGAACGCTCCGCCCGCAAGTTCTGTGACGGGCTTTCCGTCAATCTCCGCGGGGATTACCACGGCGCCGCCGGCGCCGGTGTAGCCTGTTATGGTCACCTCTTCATTTGCTATGGTATAAGTAAGGCCGTCGTCAGTCGCTGCTGCGGCGGCGGTGGCCGGTGCAATACATAAAACGGCAATGAGCATAGTCGCACAAAGTACTATGCTCATTGCTCTTTTTCGGAAACCGATCTTCATCGCAATTACCTCCTGAGTGAATCAATTTACATAAGCTTGGAATAAAATTTTTAAAATTCACATCAACGTCAGGCCGGAGGTGATGCAATATCGCTCAGGGGCGGAAGGCTTTATCACGATAAAGACCGATTCCCGTGCCTTGATTACTCAGGTTCCGCCCCATTTGTTCCCCTAAAATTTATAAGATTTCATTTTTTGTTCCGTCTCGATACGGGGATTTGTTCCCTACATACCTTATGCGGCGGGGTATGTAAGTGCAAAAGGAGTGGTGGAACCTGCTTCTACGAGCGGCTCGTCTGCGGGCAGAAGCTTAACAGCCGTCGCCCAATCATCCGTGGTGGTGAAGATAACCTGCGCGGCGCCTTCAAACTGGAATGTGTAGGAGCCGTCAGCCTTTTTCTCCATCAGATAGAACGCAGAACCAATGCGGTCGCCGCCGAAGAGGTACGCGTAAACGTCGCCCGTGTAACCTGTTACGGTCGCGTTAATCGTCGTGTAGCCGACCTTCGTGTAGGTGTAGGTAGCTGTAACTTCATCACCAACAGTCGGATAACCTGTCAGAACAACCGTGCTGGTCGCGTTCAGCGTAATCTGGTCGCCGTCTACATAAGCAACCGGAGCGCCGCCGTTAATGGAATATTCAGCGTCAGCACAGTTGGTGTAGAGAACGACTGTCAGCGTCTCAGCAAAGCTCTTGGAAGGCGTAGCCGATACGTAGTTCACTACAGGAGGTGTGTTGTAAGCCCAAGTATAGTTCAGCGGGCTGCCTGTGCCAGACGGAACAACCGTGTTCATTGTAACGTCTGTGTAAGCAATGTTCTTGGTCTGCGTAGCGCCGGCCCAGTTATTCTGGTTGACGAACAGGCAGAACTCGTTTGCCGCAGTCGGTGTTGCAACCGGAACATCCTCAGGAAGAATGTAGTAGTAGAGGTTTGTGCCTGCTACCTGGGTCATCGGAAGGAATTCGCCCGAGAAACCATATGCCCAACCATAGATGTAGACGTCAGTCCACTCTGTGCTTGTGTTGTCGAACATGATGGCCGTGCCCTTCTCAACCACGGTAGGTGTTGCAGCCGCGCTTGCCGAGAAGGCAGCGACCGATGCGAGCATAAGAACCGCCAGGACAATACTAAGGACTTTTCTGAACTTTTTCATGAGAACTTGACCTCCATTCATTTCTTTGATTTTTTACTTGCTTACGTTTTCTTGCTCTTGTCTTTTGATACGGGGAACAAGAGTTATTACACATCAAGCCCAAGCCTGACATTGATGCCGAATTGAAAGGCGGTACGTGGCGGCCCAAACTTTGGGAAGGGAGGGCCGCCTGTACCTATTACAAACGAACGAAGAATTTTTTTCACCAGAAAGCCTTTTAAGGAATATGGCAAATCGTAAGCCTGCCGGAGCTTACATTTGCTTATGCACTTTTATTCACTTTTAAAGTCTGATTAGGTTTTGCTTTCTGGTTGAGGCCGCGGCCTTGGAAACCGCCGCCTGTTTTTGAAAAAGACCCTTCGTCGTCTGCAGCTAAAACATAACACAAACAACTGGAAAAATAAAGGGGTTTGGTAAGTTTGGTAGCAAATCTGTGATGTTTGGTAATTTTAATGCTTAAAAAGATATTAAAATGTCGAAAATTAAAGGAGGAAAAATTGTTTAAACCTCACTCTCATTTGCCTGTGTCTATACTACAACTCATAATTACGGAAAAATCAATAGAATTATGAAAAAAAGATTTTTTTTTCATTACACCTTTCGATTACTATTTAAAACGAATAAAAATTGTTCCAGTTTTTGGGTTAAATAGCCAATTCCCCCACGTGAAACTGCCTTAAAAACGCGGTAATTGCATTTTTTGCTTTTCAAAAAAGAAGAAAATTACGAATTCCTCCCCCGAAAAAGTGCAAAAAATGCAATGTTCGCTGTTTTTCCCGAAAAAAACAGAAAAAAATTTTTCCCCAGTTTATCCCTTTCCCTTTTGTTGTGAAATTTATTCACACAATTGCGTCTGTATAATGTGAATTTATTTCACATATACGCCCAATTACTAAGGCTGTTTCTATTATTATAGTAAAATACCACATCAAAAAAGCGCGAAAAGTGATTATGCAAATTGTTTAGTTTATGTGAAAAACTTTCACAACACCGCCTTTTCAGGGCGCCAAAGCCGGTATTCCGGCCCTTCCCCCGCGCCCGCCGCGGCTGGAACGTATTTTTCCCCTTCCATATAAAAGCCCGCATATGGGGATTCCCGCCGCGTTTTTATTAAACAAATAGAAGAACGATGCGCGAAGCGCCGCCGCCTGACCGGTACGCGCGGGCGTAATGGGCAGAAATATGGCGAGGGCCGCAGCGCCGCGGACGGCTTGCTTTACCGAGCCGTTCCGTGCGGCAGCTTTTACAAAACGAAGCGCCCCGGGGGGAAATCCCCCGGGGCGCCTTTGCAAAAGTCTGATTGTATTATATTTTACAAATCCGGCTGTTATTCCGGCTTGCTCGTATATACGGTTACGTCGTCCGCACCCTTGTTCGGCTTGGCAACGTTGAGCACGACCCAAATGTCGCTGCTGTAGTTTTCCATATCGCTTGTCTGCGCGCCCTGGCCGTTATCATTGATAATCCAGTTGAAGGAGCCGCCGCAGGTTACGTCAATCGTAAACCAGCCGTCCTCGCCGCGCGTCATCTCTCCGCCGGGCCAGCCGCCGCCGAGAAGGTCGCCGCCGTCGTCCCACGCGTGCAGGTACGGCGTCCAGGTCTGGCCGTCCTGCAGCTTGACATGGACGGTATAGGTCGCCGGATTGTACTTGTAGTAGTAGTTTACTACAATCTTGCCGTCTGTGTAGCGGCCTTCCGCGTTATCCGGGAGCTTCGTCTCGTCAAGCGTGTAGTAATTGATTGTCTTTGCTTCCGCCTTGTAAGCCGCGCCGGTGCGCGCCTTTGTTACGAGCGGGTTCTGCTTCGGAACAGGCTTGCCTGTGTCAGTGTCAAGGTAATTGACCTCAACCGTACCAACGCCCGGTACGAACATCTTCGCAATGTTCTTCTGGTAAATCAGCACGTCGGCAATCGAAACCTCGCCGTCGCAGTTCGCGTCGGCAATTTCTGCCTGCTCAGGCGTCATGGAAGCAACCTTTGCAAGGTCCTTCTGGATAATCAGCACGTCGTCAAGGGAAACTTTTTCGTCGCCGGAAATGTCCTTAGCCTCAAGGGAATAAGGAACGTAGTTATAAATTACCTCGATCGGTTCCTTCGTGAAGGTGCCTGTCGCCTGGCCGTCAATATGATCCAGGTTGTAGTCTACGTCAAGCGCGTAATTCTTTTCTGTCTCGTAAGGCGTGCCGATTTCGCCCTGCATGGTTGTGGTGCTGATGGTCTCGCCCGTTGTAAGATCCACATGCTTAACCGTGAGGAGTCCCTTCGTGGAAGGAACAGCCGCGGTATTGAAGCTTTCGGAATCAACAAGGATTAGAGCGCCGCCCGCCGGTACCGTAACGGTAGAGCCGGTAACCTCGCCGAGGCTTAAAATGCCGGCTGTCTGGTCGTTTGCGATAACCGTCCACTTCTCAGGAAGCGTACCCTTGCTCGTGAGCGTGACCTGCTTGTCTGTCGCCTGGTTGTTAAAGGCGACGGCAACGGTCTTCCACGGCTGTGACTCGTCATAAATAGTGTAGGCGAGTACGCCGTTGGGCGCAGTTGCAAACTGCATCTTCGTCTTGACAGTGTCTGTCGTGGCGTCCCTGAACGGGGCGTAGTTGTTCCTGATTTCAATCATGCCCGCATAGTAAGAAACAAGGTCCTTATAGGAAATAATCCTCGACCAGTCGAGCATATTGATTTCGGGCGAGGACTGGTAGGAGTTCTCGTCGCCGAACTTGGTTCTTGCAAATTCTTCACCCGCCTGGACGAACGGGATACCCTGTGACGAATAAACGATTGCCGCGGAAAGCTTGTTCATTGCGACAAGGTCGTCGTATCTCTGGCTGAACTGCTCTGCGGAACCGCCCTTCATAGACATGACAAGCCTGTCGTAAAGGGTGTTGTTGTCATGCGCGGAAGCGTAGTTTACATTCTGCGTAGGAGCCTTTGCCCTCCACGCGCCGCCGTTTACCTGGCCCTGGATGCCGTATTTCACAGCACCTGAGGAGCCCGCGACGCCCTGGATATAGCCCTGGCCCTTTGCCTCAAACACGCTGCCCTTGAGGCCGTCTCTAATCTGGTCGTTAAAGAAGCCGATTCTTTCGCTCATTTTGCCTGCGTTAATCTGTGTGGCAAGCGCGGGAGCATCGGAGTCTGTTGTCGTAGACATGGACCAGCCCTCGCCGTACATCAAGAGCCTTGTGTCGATTTCGTCGAGGGACGCGCGGATGGCGTTCATCGTCGTAACATCATGCAGGCCCATCAGGTCGAAACGGAAGCCGTCGATGTGGTATTCCTTTGCCCAGTAGGTAACGGAATCGACCATGTACTTCCTGAACATCTCATGCTCAGAAGCTGTGTCGTTGCCGCAGCCTGAACCGCTGGACCAGGTGTTCTGGCCGCTGAAGCGGTAGTAGTAGTTCGGGACCGTCTGCTGGAACCAGGAGCCGGGGCCCTCGTGCGTATGGTTGTAAACGACGTCCATAATAACGCCGATGCCCGCGTCGTGCAGGGCCTTGACCATCTGCTTTACTTCGTTAATCCTGACGTTGCCGTCATACGGGTTGGAAGAGAAAGAGCCTTCCGGCGCGTTGTAGTTCTTCGGGTCATAGCCCCAGTTGAACTGGCTGTCGCTGCCGGCCTCGTCAATTGAACCGAAATCATAGAACGGGTTCAAATGTACATAGTTGACGCCGAGCTGCTTTAAGTAGTCAACGCCTGTGGCATATTTGCCCTCGCCGTTCAAGGTTGTGCCCTTCTCAGTGAAAGCAAGGTATTTGCCCCTGTTTGCTTCGCTGATACCGGAGTTCTTGTTGTAGGAGAAGTCCTTAATCTGGATTTCCCAGATGTTCGCGTCCGTCTGGTTGGGAACGAGCTTGTAGGTATCGTTCTCCCAGCCTTCCGGGTCGGTGGAGCCGAGGTCGACTACCATGCCCCTGTTGCCGTTTACGCCAACAGCCTGCGCATAGATATCAACAACTTCCCTCGCCACACCGTCGTTCGTTATAAGATAGGTGTAGTAATTGTTCTTGAGGTCGCCGCTGACCGTGACAGACCATACGCCGTTTTCCTTATTGTAGGTCATGTCTGTCGTCAAAATCTTTTTTGCGCCCTCTTCTTTGTCGCTGCCTGTGGTGTACAGCATCAGCTTTGCATCGCTTGCTGACGGAGACCATACCTTAAAGGTTGTGGCTTCCGGGGTGTACGTTGCACCCAAATCGTTGCCTGTGTATGCCTTCTCGTCCAGGCCGGCAGCATATTCTTCATAATAGTTGCCCGCAGCAAAGACGGTCGGAACACAGAAAACGCTGACAATCATCATCAAAGATAATGCGATTGCCGTAACTCTCCTGATTCTCACTGGAATTCCTCCTTGAATTGTTTTTATAATCATTTCCGGAAACCGGAAAGAATTACTGTCTCTTATACACATCTCCGAGCCCACGAGACATCTCAGGATCTCGT
>ENA-OZVM01000785-OZVM01000785.1-human-gut-metagenome-genome-assembly--contig:-NODE-785-length-11059-cov-4.204562_pt1 | contig 11059 bp, 6 predicted proteins | sample MGYA00243445_ERZ654045 | MGnify/ENA primary metagenome ERZ654045 (study PRJEB26926, sample SAMN06164891) | human gut metagenome | biome: ENVO:00009003; feature: ENVO:2100002; material: ENVO:00002003... | reverse complement strand
TACGAGATCCTGAGATGTCTCGTGGGCTCGGAGATGTGTATAAGAGACAGCATCATAGTAAATTAATTAATAACAATAACAAGGATGAAATTAACGAAGTATTTGATTGCGGCTATTGCCGTGCTGACAGTCTGCTCTGTACGCGCAGACGAAGGAATGTGGTTACTGCAACTCATGAAGCAGCAGAACTCCACCGACATGATGAAGAAACAGGGATTAAAACTCGAAGCCGATGATTTATATAACCCGAACGGTGTATCACTGAAAGATGCCGTCGGTATCTTTGGCGGCGGTTGTACCGGTGAAATCATCTCACCGGAAGGATTAATCCTTACCAATCACCACTGCGGTTACGGAGCAATCCAGCAACACAGCTCGGTAGAACACGATTACCTGACAGACGGTTTCTGGGCTAAAAACCGCAGTGAAGAGTTGCCTACTCCGGGATTAAAATTCCGTTTCGTACATCGTATCGTAGACATCACCGACCTCGTAAACGAGAAAGTCAAAGCCGGAGAAGTGACGGAAGTCAATGCGCTGACAGCTCCGTTTCTCAACAAACTCGCCAAAGAAGAACTGGAAAAGAGCGATTTGAACGGCAAACCGGGTATCGAGGTAAAAGCATTGCCCTTCTATGCAGGAAATAAATTCTACCTGTTCTATTATAAGGTATATAGCGATGTACGGATGGTAGCCGCTCCCCCCTCCTCAGTAGGAAAGTTCGGCGGTGAAACAGACAACTGGATGTGGCCTCGCCATACGGGCGATTTCTCCATGTTCCGTATCTATGCCGACAAGAACGGAGAACCTGCCGAATATTCCAAGGACAACGTACCTTTGCAAACTCCTAAATATCTGCCGATTTCCATCAAAGGTCTGCAAGAGAACGACTATGCCATGATTATGGGCTTCCCCGGCAGAACCAGCCGTTACCTCACCCAATCGGAAGTGAAAGAACGCATGGAAGCAGACAACCAGGCCATGATTGACATGCGCAGCATCCGCCTCGATGTGTTGCGCAAATATATGGATGCCAGCGATAAAACCCGTATCCAGTATGCCAATAAGTTTGCCGGAAGCAGCAACTACTGGAAAAATTCCATCGGCATGAACAAGGCAATCATCGACAACGACGTATTGGGTACCAAAGCGGAACAAGAAAAGAAATTCGCCGAATTTGCCAAAGGCAAACCTGAATACGAAGGCGTGGTAGACAAGATGGACGGTATCATCGCCAAAAGAATGCCCGTTACCCGCCAGCTCAATTACCTGTACGAAGCATTGAGCGGCGCCATTGAATTTGGCAGTCCGTACATGATTATGGACAAGATTAAAACCGCGCTGGAAGAGAAAAACGATTCACTGCTCACCGCAAGCACGGCGCAACTGGAAGAGGTATTCAACGACATCCACAATAAAGACTACGACCATGAAGTAGACCGCGCCGTAGCCAAAGCCATTTTGCCGGCTCTCGCCCAAAAGCTGAAACCGGAAGAGCTTCCCGCCTTCTATCTGACCGTTCAGAACAAATACAAAGGCGACTACAACGCTTTTATAGATGATATATACGACAACTCCATCCTCTCCAACCGTGCCAACTTTGACAAGTTCATGAAAAAGCCAACCATAAAGACTATCGAGAAAGACCCCGCCACAGCTTATTCCCGTTCAAAAGTAGAAAAGTTAAGAGCTGTCGCCATGGAAGAAAAAGCGCTGAGTGAAGGCCTTGACCTGCTGCACAAAGCATATATCCGCGGTTTAGGTGAAATGAAGCTGCCCGTACCGTCTTATCCGGACGCTAACTTCACCATCCGTCTGACTTACGGTAACGTGAAATCATACAGCCCGCGTGATGCAGTGCACTACAATTACTATACCACCACAGACGGTATTCTTGAAAAAGAGAACCCCGAAGACCGTGAGTTCGTAGTACCTGCCAAGCTGAAAGAGCTTATCCTTAATAAAGATTTCGGACGGTATGCCATGGCGGACGGCACAATGCCCGTTTGCTTCCTGACGACCAACGATATTACCGGCGGTAACTCCGGCAGCCCGGTCATCAATGGTGAAGGCCAACTTATAGGCTGCGCGTTCGACGGCAACTGGGAATCCCTGAGCGGTGACATCAATTTCGACAACAACCTGCAACGTTGCATCGCACTGGATATCCGCTACGTACTCTTTATTCTGGAAAAACTGGGAGACTGCGGACACCTGATAAAAGAAATGAACATAGTCGAGTAACCGTTATTTTCCCGGCCACACACAATACGACTGAGGTACCCTAAGTATACGACTGAGATACCCTCAGTCGTATACTTAGGGTACCTCAGTCGTACACAGAGACTCCCCCCTCTCATAATACCTTCTAACGCACATTTATTATGAAACATTTAAGACTATCAATACTATCATTATTCCTTACATCGGGAGTTCTTTCCACCTATGCCGATGAAGGGATGTGGATGCTGACCGACCTCAAACAACAAAATGAAGTCGCCATGACGGAGCTCGGTCTGCTGATTCCTGCCGAGCAGATATACAATCCCGGCGGTATAGCGCTGAAAGATGCGGTAGTACACTTCGGTGGCGGCTGCACAGGCGAGGTTATCTCGGCAGAAGGACTGGTACTGACCAATCATCACTGCGGTTACGGAGCTATCCAGCAACACAGCAGTGTGGAGCACGACTATCTGACCGATGGTTTTTGGGCAATGTCACGCAACGAGGAACTTCCCTGCAAAGGACTTACCGTAACCTACATCGATGAAATAATGGACGTAACGGATTACGTCAACGACCAATTGCAGATAGATTCCGATCCGAACGGCACGAATTATCTGTCGCCCAAATACCTCACCATGATAGCCGACCGCTTTCTTTCCGAACAAGGCATCACACTGACATCCGGCCGTAAAGCGGAACTGAAAGCGTTCTATGGCGGAAATAAATACTACCTGTTTCTCAAGACTACTTACAGTGACATCCGTATGGTGGGCGCTCCCCCTTCTTCCATCGGCAAATTCGGCGCCGATACGGACAATTGGATGTGGCCCCGCCACACAGGAGATTTCTCTTTGTTCCGCATCTACGCCGACAAAGACGGACAACCGGCAGCTTACAACCCGGACAATGTGCCCCTGCAGGTAAAAAAGCACCTTACTATCAGTCTTGCCGGCTATCGTGAAGGCGACTTTACATTCGTCATGGGATTCCCCGGACGCAACTGGCGCTACATGATTTCCGATGAAGTGGAAGAACGTATGCAGACCACCAACTTTATGCGCCACCACGTGCGCGATGTCCGTCAGAAAGCCCTTATGGAACAAATGCTGAAGGATGATGCCGTACGCATTCACTACGCAAGCAAGTATGCCTCATCCGCCAATTACTGGAAGAATGCCATCGGCATGAACGAAGGACTTGTACGCCTGAAAGTACTGGATACGAAACGCGCGCAACAGGAACAACTCCTCGCACGCGGTCACGCCTTAAACGACAGTTCCTATCAGAAAGCTTTCGACCAAATACGCAGTATCGTGAAGCACCGCCGTAATGCTCTCTATCACCAGCAAGCCATCCAGGAAGCATTGATTACGGGTCTTGACTTTATGAAGATTCCGAATACCACCGCATTGGCCACAGCCTTACAGAGCAAGGACAAAGCCAAGATAAAAGCCGCTTCCGACAGCCTGCAAATTGCAGCCGATAAATATTTCGCATCCGTCCCCTTCCCCGAAGTAGAGCGGATTGTAGGAAAGAAAATGTTGCAAACCTACATGAAATATATTCCCGCCGAACAACGCATAGGTATCTTCAAGGTTATCGACAAGCGTTTCAAGGGTGATAGTGATGCCTTTATCGATGCCTGCTTCAAATATTCCATCTTCGGCAGCAAGGAAAACTTTGCCAAGTTTATCCGTAAACCCAGTTTGTATAAGCTCGGTAACGACTGGATGACATTGTTCAAGTACTCCGTTACCGACGGTCTGCTACAAACCACCATCGCCATGATGGATGCCAACCGTAACTATAACGCCGCCCATAAAGTATGGGTCAAAGGAATGATGGATATGAAACAGGAAGCCGGCACCCCCATCTACCCGGATGCCAACTCCACCCTGCGCCTGACCTACGGACGCGTATTGCCTTATAAGCCCGCCGACGGTGTGGAGTACGGCTGTTACACCACTCTGAAAGGAGCAATGGAAAAGGAAGATCCCAACAATTGGGAGTTTGTAGTTCCGGCTAAATTAAAACAATTATATCAGACCAAGGACTTCGGACGATATGCGATGCCCGATGGAGAAATGCCCGTCTGCTTCATCGTAAATACGGACAATACGGGTGGTAATTCCGGCAGTCCGGTGTTCAATGCCAAGGGTGAATTGATAGGTACGGCTTTTGACCGTAACTATGAAGGGCTGACAGGTGACATCGCTTTCCGTCCCTCTTCACAGCGTGCAGCTTGTGTAGACATTCGTTATACTTTGTTCATCATAGACAAATATGCCGGCGCTTCGCACATTATCAAAGAGCTGACGATTAGTGATTAGTACATAGCAATGAGTAATTAGTTATTACTAATTTACAATCGGGCGTGAACAAATCTCCCGTTTATCTGTTATATACTCATAAACTATTATAAAAACAAAGATTATGGAAAAGTTTGAAGAATTAATACAATCAGAAAAACCTGTCTTGGTGGATTTCTTTGCTACCTGGTGCGGACCTTGTAAAGCCATGCATCCTGTATTGGAAGCATTGAAAAATGAGATTGGCGACAGAGCGCGTATCGCAAAAATCGATGTAGACCAACATGAAGCATTAGCTGCAAGCTATCGTATACAGATGGTTCCGACTTTCATCCTGTTCAGAAAAGGTGAAGCCGTATGGCGTCATTCGGGTGTAATCAGCGGTAAGGAGCTTAAAGCCATTATCGAACAAAACTCATAATTAAGAAAATGAAGAAAATTATAGCTTTGACTGCTCTCATCTTTTCAAGCATACTGACTTATGCCTGTACCGATGGAGCCAAACAAAAACAAGCGGAAACGCAAGAAACTACTCAAGACGGCAGCGTAATCGTAATGAACAAAGATATGTTTATCAAAGACGTATTCGATTACGAGAAATCCAAAGAGTGGAAATATAAGGGTGACAAACCTGCCATCATCGACTTGTACGCCGACTGGTGCGGACCCTGTCGAATGACGGCTCCTATCATGAAGGAACTGGCGAAAGAATATGCCGGGAAAATCGTGATATATAAAGTCAATGTGGATAAGGAGAAAGAACTGGCTGCTTTGTTCAATGCCACCAGTATTCCTTTATTTGTCTTTATTCCGATGCAGGGCGAACCTCAGTTGTTCCGCGGAGCTGCCGATAAGGCAACTTACAAGAAAGCGATTGATGAGTTTTTATTGAAGAAATAATTAGCACCAACAAGGAGTTAACTGTATTATAAGCAATAAATTAATATAATTGCTTCCTATAAGTGCCTTCTGAATAAAAAAGAGAGCCTGAACTTCAATCTGTTCCGGCTCTCTTATTATCATGAATATATTTATTACTTCTACATAGCAGCCCTTTGCATTATTAAATCAACGGTTAATTAGAATACAATCTTATTTGATCCAATACAACACCTTCATCAAGCGCCTTAATAGAAAGGAGATGTTTACCGTTTTTCCGAATCGGAAAAGTAACCTTTCTAATTGCTTGGTTACGCAGCACATTCATTTTCCACTCCTCGCTACGTCCTTGAGTGGCATACGAAATTATTTTTTCAACTCCATCCACAGACAGGGCAAAACGTAACTTCTCATCCTCTATCGGATGATTGGGAAGCAAACGAATATCAACTTCTATAGAAGCGGACTGCCAATCCTCAAATTCAAAACTCAATGCTGTTCCTTTACGGATAGCCGCTGCTTTCCCCTCATATCCCAAACCTTCACAAGGTATAGGCTCGCCAAAAGTGTACTCCATAGCATTCCACTTATAAGTTGCAAGTCTCTCTACAAGCATTGAATCAACGGCTATTGTTTTTGCTACACGCATGAATACAGGAAGTTTTCGAGGCTGAAAATCCATGAGCCCCTTCCATTTCCCATCTTCTAAAGCATTATACTGTTGAGTCAGGACGGTAATACTATCATAAGCGGCATCACTTTGCGCCCATTCAGCCTTTCCATGACGTGCTAATTGTGCCGACAAAAGTTTCCTGTTCATCTGCGTCGCTGCTTGTACCGGATATTTCACCAACTCAAAATAAGCATTTTCCCTATTAGTAGGAATCGTCCTACCGATTGCATCTACCATATCCGACAGATTGCTATATGCAATGAGGCGTTGATTAATTTCCATTTCGCTCCATGGCAGATCTTTTACTACCTTATAAACCGGCGACTTTTCTTCAACACGCGTATTTCCCATAAATTCCGGCTTGCGAATATAAGCTAAACGGTAATGTTCAAGCATAATCGGCACTAAATGACTTCCAATCTTATCACCAAATTCACGTCTCAGAAAATTATCCAAATGCGCTGTTATTCCTCCCTTTTTCACTTGCTCCATATCCCATGCCATATCCATAAAAAGCTCTATCTGATATTCTGCCGGTTTTATATCACCAACATTCAGAATCCAGATTTTCTGTATACCTCTATCATATGCCAACTTCATCTGCTGATAGAGTAGTGCCGGACTGAATGTACCCAACCAAAGGTAATCATGCGGACGTCCCCAATAGGAAACATGATAATAAACGCCGTTACCGCCTTTTCTTTCTTGTTCTACCTTGTCAGGAAAATGACGAATATAACCATAATTGTCGTCACACCACATCAGAGTTACATCTTCGGGCACTTTCAATCCTGCATTGTAAGCATAGAGTACTTCCTTGTAAGGAATAAAGACTTGCGGAACAGCCTCAATATCTTTATTCGCATACTTTCGCAACAAAGCACGCTGGTCTTTCAGCACTCGTTCCAACACAGTTTTCTGTTCTTCAGCCGTCTTTGCACCTTGCATCTGGCCATCATGTATGCCACGCATGCCAATAGTGTAGAGTATCTCCTGCTCGGCCACTTCTTTTACGCGCTCTTCCCAGAATTTATATACTGCCTCTTTATTACTCACATAATTATAATCACCCTTTCCTCGCTTAGGCCATTCACCGGCAGTACTGCATGCCATCGGTTCACAATGAGAACCACCGATATAAATACCATATTTGGCAGCCACCTCACGATTACCTTTAGTAAGGAAAAAAGGTTGTGTACATTCGTGCATAGCAGGCCAATAAGTATTAGCTCGCAGACGAAGCAGGAGTTCGAAGACACGTGCATTGGTGCGCGGACCTATTTCCCCTTTGACTGTCGTCGGTTCGTATGTATTGCCACTCCATGGCATCAATCCCCAATCTTCATCATTGATAAAGACACCTCGATACTCCACAGAAGGGAATTGAAGCATTTCATAACCCAAGGGAAGTTCAAAAGAATTCCGTTTTTTGGGGGTCACATCCGCCCACCATTCCCATGGAGAAACCCCTATCAAACGGGAAAGTTCCATGATACCGTAAGCTGTACCATGCTTGTCACTACCGACTATTAAAAGTCTGTTATCCGGTAACACCTTTAACAAGAAAGCTTGTTTCTTACCTTTCAAAACAGCAACATCGTCAATATATCGTTCCAACAAAGAACTTTTACCGGCCGTTCCGATAATGATGTTTCCCTTTTTACTCCGTTGCAGCGGAGCGGAAAAAACAGCCTGGCAGTCACGGGAAAATAAATCCAATGCGGTGTTTACAACTTGTTTCTCCGATATATCGCATGTTATAGTAACAGGAGTTCCCGAAAATAATTTGAATTGTGCCCAGCATATTTGCGATACAAAAAGAAAGAACACGCTTAATACTTGCTTTTTCATATTTCTCCAATTTATTGTTCAAAGATTACAAATCTCACAACAGCAGAAAACATCTTCATTTCTGCTTTAAATATCAAACTCATTACTTTCAATTGTGTTGATATTATTAAAAACGAATACTAATCATTCCACCGTCTGGGTCAAAATCAAATAAAAATCCATCACCTATCACCTTTTACATAAACTTTAGGTTTACTCTATTTCTTCATATTTAACTAAGAATACATCCCCTATAATTCCTGAGGATACCAATTTATCTCGAGAAGTAACAATTTCCGGATAAGCATAGGTGTAACGGCTATCTTGAGGTAAAGTCGCATCTCCAATCATCCTATTCATCAATGAATTAGTTACATATATTTCCAATTTATTATTACCTTCACGTATAAAAGGAGTTAAATCGGCCTCCCATGGTGAACACCAAATTGTTGAAACTTCTTGATTATTTATAACAACACGAGCCATTGAGCATAGTTTTGGAAAGCGAAGCCAAACCCTTTCTTTTTTATTAATATTATTTAATTGAATATTTTTTCTATAAATAGCCGTTCCTGAGTAATAGCGGATTCGCTTATCTTCATTCAGTGTCCAATCTATTAATTTAGGAAACACAACTTCGCCCGGTCCTCCCCACTGAGGATCAAAATAAACAGCCCAATCGCCCTCAATAGATTCAATATTCTCTTTTACATCTATTCTTAAAGGAATGGATACCGAACTATAATTCGAAGCAATAATAAAGCCAGATTCTTCCGGACGTAACAGTAACTTTACAGCTAAACCGCTTTCACCAGGAACGGCTTCCAACCGAAACCGTTTACCTGTTGTCGGCTCCCAATATTCTGCATACCGAGCATCTGTCCTCAAAATCACAGTATCACTAAAATCACGTTTACTATGATTATTCAAGAAGTATACTTCTGCATCTTTTAATCGTCGATGAGCAAAATAAACTTTATCCTTTGGAGTGTTACCACTTTTCAAATCTATATCCGGTACAATACCTGCATGTTCCAAAGCCTCCTGTAAAGACATCCCCCAATAAACTCGCCCTTTCCCATACACATGGCAACCGGAAACCTCATCACCTTCTCCCCAAAGGGCATCCAATAAGTTTTCATATTCTTTTTCATATTTCATATCTGCCAAAGAACCAGAACCTTTTGGTCTTGGTCCGTACAATGGTACACCTTGTTCCACTAATGAAGCTATATGCTTTAAGACATCCAAGGTTATATCTCCATTACGCTGGACAACTAACATACGATAACTCATGCCATTAGGTAATACAATTTTTCCATCACAAGCTTTCATTCGAGAAAGTAATGCATCAGCTGTACAAACATCGAAATCATATCCTTCCGGAATCTCCGGCAAGCGATAAGTCAATAATTTTACCGGTGCATTATCTCCAGCAAAAACACAAAGATCAATTACAGGTATCCCTTTACGCATTAATCCGGCACATCGTGCTTGATAATCCCAAAATCCTCTGCTATCTTTCCAATACGTGTTATTACGATTTAAGCAATAATGCCTTCCTCCCCCTGTGCTTCCCGGATATTTGTCCAGCCAAGGCTGGTAAGCCGATGCACATACAACAAATTCATTTATCCCAAAAGCATAAGCATAATCAGCCAAATTTTTCATTTCAGCTAACGAGTTACTAAATTTCACATCAGTAAAAGCCTCAGCAGACGCTATGGATTTTCCATAAACATGCGCAGCAGACGAAGCCTCTTTTATATCATAACTACCATGCACATGATGCCCCCAGAATTCCCCTTGAGGCTTTTGTACCCTGCCTTTCGCCTGAAAATTATCAGCCACTAAATTTAAACCGTTTCCTGAAGCTTGTGCCGTAAAGTCAACACCAATTTCTCTACACAAACTATCTAATGTACCAAAATAGCAATCAGATACCATATCAGCAATCGTACGGCGCATGTCATACAAAAATTTATCTGTTTCTTTTACCGAACCAACTACATACCCCATCAATGCCGGAAGGTACTGACGAATATCATACCCTCTGCGAGCTAAAAAATCTTTTTCATAACCAGCAGTCCAATTTTGGGAGCCCGCTTCTTGACTGTCCATAGCCAATCCTTTTAAAGGACACCCAATAGCTTCCAAAGAATCATGAATTAATTTAAAATAATTATCCCACTGTACTTTAGCAGCTATCGGTGATAGCTTATCACATTCCAATCCTTCCATATTGAAGCGCGAATGTTTTATACGCCCACCTGTAGGAACATGACAAAAGCGAAGAACCATCCATTTACCATCAGGAACATCCCATTTTAAGATACCCTCACTATTCATTTTGGAAGTTAAATCAATAATATCCTTCGGATCTATCACCTCAGTAGCACTATATGTAGGAGTCCAATCCTGCTCTATATATTCAGAATAGAGCCCTGCCTTTTCTTCCCATTGGTCTATTTTAGCCATGGAGGAAAGCTGTATATTTCCTAAATACATATTAGGGCGTTTATCATTGGGTAAATGCCAATCATGCAGGTTCAACCGAAAATACCTTGCTTTAACAACCGGAAAAGAAATTGTTTTTTGATTCCAATTTCCAGAAGCTGCATTATACACAGGTTTTAAATCACACACTTTCTGATACAAAACTCCATCATCAGACGCTTCAAGTTGTCCCAAATCAGGCTGTTCAATAAACCCCTGAGCTATAAATTTTTCAGTAGGACTCCCCGGTACATTCATTGCCCCACCACGACTTTTCCCTCTTCCGCCAACTCTATAAGTTATGCTACGAGCTGTAAAATCAGTCTTAAAATCTATATTAATAAATACAGACTTACCTTCTTTTTGTGCCGGAATAACAGGAAGTTTTCCACTTGTCTGAAACATAGAAGCAACCTGAAAGTTGGAGAGGTTAGTAGACAAGAGTGGCTCTCTCGTTAGATTCGTTTCATATTTCTCTTCTGAAACAGGAAATGCCAATACAGCTACATCCCAATAGCCTAATTTACTATCCGGTTTAGGTAGAGTATCAGAAAAAAGACGATTTCCATCAACTATTGTTTCAGTAGCAATAAGACGTTGCATTCCCCTGTCTCTTATACACATCTGACGCTGCCGACGAAGCTAG
>ENA-OZVM01000783-OZVM01000783.1-human-gut-metagenome-genome-assembly--contig:-NODE-783-length-11102-cov-6.898434_pt1 | contig 11102 bp, 10 predicted proteins | sample MGYA00243445_ERZ654045 | MGnify/ENA primary metagenome ERZ654045 (study PRJEB26926, sample SAMN06164891) | human gut metagenome | biome: ENVO:00009003; feature: ENVO:2100002; material: ENVO:00002003... | reverse complement strand
CCCCTTTCAAGAATGAAAATCTTGCGTCCTAACCGATAGACGAACGGGCCATCCTATTGTTGCATTTCTGCTTTTTGCTCTCTCGAATCAGTGTTTGTTTCTCGATTGCGGATGCAAAGGTAGGAACTTTTTTGAAACTGACAAACAATTCTTGAAAAAAATATCTGTTTTTCCTTCTTTTTTTTCTTGTGGTAGGCTTATGCTACTTGATTTTCAGCTAAATATGAAGTTGCGATTTGTCGAAAAAAAATTCTCTTTCCATAGTGCTATGGATAATAGCCTATGTTTACACCTTATTATATATAATAGACTTTACGTACTTAGCTCTTGGTTGTTACATCGTTTTCGAAAAAACGATAAGAACGAGGTCGGGTTTCTGTTCAATGGTATCCTTCTTACTGCTCCCTATATAAATTGCAGTATAGAAAATGGCAACTTTTTCATTGTGACGGATAGAGTGCGTGATTCTGATTGTTTTAATAGATAACGAAAGTGCACTTGTCCTCGCTCGGACAAGTGCACCAACACAAACAAAACAAACAATTAATAAAACAGTCCTTCAATGAAGTGCCGTTTTATAAGGAAATTTGGCATGTTGTGGGAAACAAAACATGCGAAAAAAAGGGTATATCATACCACTCGGATACTTCACAGTAGCCTTTTTTGTAGAACATCTCACCTAAATTCCGTATACATACAATCAGCCATGTATTCTTAAGACTCCAGTTCTGAATCATTCAGCCGCACAGTCCATCCGTTTACCATTATTTTCGGGCATATCTTCGGAATCCCCATATCCGATGATTGGATGAAAAATAAAAGTGTATATGAATCCTGCCTGTCAAGATATTCCTGGTCGTCCATCTCATCACCGGTATAACTGTAGATTTTAGATAACAATAAATACTGGGTGAGCGGAAGACGCAGAATTTCCTGTCCGCTGGGTATATGCTTTATGGACAATGTGGTCTGATCTCCTTTCATGATGCGCAATGTGTTCAATCGCGCATGAATGACAGGAATATCATCAGAGAGTACACTGACTTCCTGCCGGTATGGGCGATAGTAAACGGGCTCTGTATCCGATGGAGTATTTGTATAATCCATTACCCCATTAGCAGCTTCCAGCGTGAAAGTAAAATCTTCCCGGTTCAGAAGGTTATTGTTTTCATCCTGAAGGATACATGAGAAATAATTGGTGTTCTTGACTAAAGGGGCGTCCCATACCTGATAATCACTGCTGACCGTCATATTTTCAAGGCTACCGTAAAAGAGGCCGTTCAATTTCCCGTTCATCTGTTTGTCATTGTCACATATCAATGACAGGAGCAATGATTCCCGTTCCGTCTGACCGGCTTTGAGATAAGGGAACCGGTATTGACGGTCGGAAGCTCCTCCCCACAAAAGCAGATGATAGCTCCCTTCGGGAAACGGCACTCTTACCATGCAGTAGCCTTGATGTAATGTGATACTGTCTACGTCCAGTCTGTCCACATACTTGTTGTTCTTGTCGAAAGCAAAAATGGTGATGTCTCCTACTTGTGAGGAAGCGGCATCCACATCCAGTATATTATAGGTATACGAGATTTTCAACCAGGTCCCGGTAGGGCAGTCTGACAGATCATCATTCACCCAGTTGCAGGATGAGAACAGCGTGATAACGCAGATAATATGTAGTAAAAATGGACGCATTGGTAATAAATTTAGTTCAAAGTGGCCGATACTTATTCAAGTTCTACATCTTGGTTACGTACGGCCCACGGAAAAACATCAATGTTGATGTTCAGTTCTGCCTTGTATTCATCCGGTTGTTCCGGTTCGATAAACGGTTCGCCGCTGCCCAGACCTGCAACCTTATTGACTGACAGCCTGTATATGTTGTTGCGTACGATACCGAATTCCATTACTCCCATCTCAGTGTCATTGTTGTTGTCTTCGTGCTTGATCCAATAGTTATAGTAGCATGCATAGTTTTCAGTCTTGCCAAAACGTTTGATGCTATATTTGGCAAGCTCTTCCGTTGTAGAGTCGTCGGTAATGTCTCCGGGCAGGTTGTTAAGTACCAGTTTTCTGATTGCATTTACACTGGTGTAGAAATTGTAGTTGAAGTAAAACAGGTTGGTCGGCCAGTTGGACGGGTTGCTGACTGTTTCTCCGCTTTCGTCGAATACACGGTCGGTAGCAATGTCGAGGCTTGCTTTGAACATCACTCCTGTGGTATAGGCATTCATCTGGGCCGGACGGAACATACAGTTCTCCAGACAGTAGATGCGTGACCAGCTATTTGCCGGAGCCATGCCTGCCCAGTTGCTGTCGTTTATATTAAGTTGCACCAGTGCCTGTGCAAAGAAACCGTCCTCATTCTTAAAGTCTTCGGCACCTTCTACGGTTTTCTTGAAGAAGTAAGGGTCTATTACATAACCGTCGTTATCGTTTATGTTGCCGAAGTTCTCATCAGTGTATGAGTCCGGTTCCTGAAGGCTGGTCAGTACGGCTGTATGGCGGAAGGTGTAGAACTGAGTTGCCAGGTTCAGCATTCTGAAGTTATTGAGTTTGATAGTACAGTAAGTCTTTCCTGCCGGGTCTTTCAGGGGGAAGGTTTCCTGTGTCTGTGTCACTTCAATTTTGGCAACTACACGTTCCAGGCTGATGGAGATGTTGGTTACTTTGTCAGAGTCTGTGGGCTTGCTGACTTCAACGTTCAGGTTGGCAGCACCACGGTTGGTCATTACAAATCCTTCTTCGGGTACACTTGGAATCTTTCCTGTGCTGTAAGTCACCTTGTCGATGGCTCCGAGGAATTTGTCCTGTGTTGCGATGTCCCCTGTGATTGCTTCACCATTGGCGATGGCGAATACATTGTAGGTTCCCGGTTTCATTGTGATTTTGTTGGCGGTGTATTGTATTTTTTGTCCGCTTGTTCCTGCCAGTGTGATGTTTTCAAGAGGCTGCGACTCAACAAAAGTTTTGGTAACCGAGTCAAAGAAGTAGACAGTAAGGCTTTTTACTGCGTATTCTTCTTTCGAACCTTCTTCAGTTACGCCTGATGATTCGGCACTTCGGCTGACGGGAACATTCGGAATTTCAAGAAACAGGGCTACGTTGCCGTTCGAATCCGAGTGAGTTTTGTCGGAGATTACATCTGCATCGTTGATGCAACTGTACTGTGTGGCTGCTGTAAACAGGAGCATTGCCATTAGTTTTGTAAATTGTTTCATCTTACCATTGATTTTAATTAAACATTTATTTAAGTTCTAATATTCGTTTCAGATTGTCATCGGCTTGTGAAAGTCCGGCAGCTTTGGCTTGTCTGAAGAATGATTCCGCTTCTTCATACTGGTTCTTCAGAAGGTACAGGACGCCTTTTGCCAGTGCCGTTTCCGGTACTTCCGGTGCTTTCTCCAGATAATGCCCGGCGGATTTCACGTCTCTTTGCATCAGTGAGATGCAGGCTGCGTTCAGATTGGCTACGGGATTATCCGGAAACAATTGCACGGCAGTCATAAATATCTTGTTGTATGTTTCACTCCCCGGTGTGTGGGTAAGTGCGAGGCGGAACATCTCTTCAAGGCTCAGATTCTTGGGGTTGGTCACGAAAATATTTCGTGATTCTTCTACGCTGAAAGGACGTACATGATATTCGATGGTATAATCGGAATGCCTGAGCAGCGTGAACCAATGTTCGAGTACAAAGCGATAGAATGCCGGAAATTGTTTTTTCAACTTCTCTTCCTTGCGGTCGGGGTGCAGACTGCCTGTCACGATTCTCATGACCGCCTCTTTTTGCTGAAAGGCTGTATCGGTGAGAAGAGCTTCGAATCCTTCCCAATCTTCGGGAGTATGTGAGGTCTGGATATCCGTTTGGTCGAATGTATATAACCGGCATACATATTCCTTCAATGCCTGAGTACGTTCGCGGGATAATCTCTCGTTGAGTTTATAAGGTCCGTCGGGTGATGCATAACCATGAATGCTGATATGTGTGATTGTCACATTCGTATCATTTTTGATAGCATCTATTGTTTGAACGATCTTATTCAGTTCTGTTGCATTGTTGCTGTATGTTTCGTGTATGATCACATCGTTTACAGGGAAGTCGATGAATGCACACCCTTTCTCGGTTCTGGTTTTCAGCGCTTCCACTTGCGGAGTGAGAAATACGAGTTGCGGAATAGGTACCGGCTGCGGGTGCAGACGGGCGATACAGGTGAAAGCTTCTTCACCGGGGATGCCGCAGCCGCAACTTTTCTCTATCAGTGAGAGTGTAGCATGGTTCATCCATTTCTCAAAAGGAACGGATTGCAGATAATGCATACTTTGCTGACTTCCGTTTTTCCTTTGCAGTGACCGGGCTTCTTTCTCTTTTCTGCCCGTCTCACGCATAAATATGATTTGTTGTTTCCGGCTATTGATATAGATGGGTGGCAGTTCCATCCGGTGCTCCAGACTGTCGGTGACAACTGGAACAAGAACCAGCGATTCGTTGGACGAGAGGTCCCGGGTGATCTCTACCGAAATAGAAACCACCAGTTCTTCCCCTGCCTTGTGGAGGCTGGAAGCGGTGGTGCGGATCGTTCCGTTATCTTTCTCTACAGGCGTCTGTGCCTGTAGGGAAAGCGATGCCATGACCGCAATAATAAAAAATCCTCTCAGTTTCATAATTATACTAATCAATGAATCTATATGTAGAAATAGCCTGTTCACCAAGGATAGATATAAGATATGATTCCGCGTTGTTGCAGTTCTTCCAGAATCTTCATGTCCTTCGGTGTTTTTCCTCTACCGCCATGTCCTAAGTGATATACTTTCCACGGTGTAGACCGGTATTTGCGTGCTATCTCCATGTAAATATGCCTCCTTTTGGAGAACCAGACTTTCCATAATTTTTTCATTTTTCTTCTTTTCTTAAAATAGGTAGATTAAACTAATAGAGGCCTTATTAGGTCCTGCGTAATGATACTTTCCTTCCTCCTTTAGCTTTGCGCATTTATCTACGCAGTTGTATTGCCGGTAATGGATATATTCGTATCCTGCTCCCACACTTGTTTCTATGTTCCAGTGGTCGTTCAGCATCCAGTGATATCCACAGCTGATACCTCCGCCTGCCAGCCAGCCTTCGTACCGATGACGTTTCAGTTGGGAGAATACGCCGAAAGGCAGTTTCTTGCCTCCGATGTTGAATTGTGCGCCGTTCAGATAAGCCCCCAAGAAAAAGCCGTTATACTTCTGGCAAGTCCAGTATTTGTATTCAGGTTGCAGCAGCCAGTAGCGGTTGACATATTCTTCGCTCCGCTTCCAGGGTCGCAGGCTTCCGGTGAGTTCGACGGTGTTCTTGTTTCCTATGGCATACGAGATTCCTCCTCCGAAGGCTCCGTCTATGGCAGAAAGCGCATTCACTCTGATGGCCACTTTCTGCGAGTAAGCGTCCAGACATCCAAGAAATAAGAGCAGGAATATGAAACGTTTCATTGTATCCGTTGATTAAGGGCGTTTATTGTTCTCAAAAAATGCATTCAGATTGTATGCAGCCTCTTCGGAGCCTTCTGCTTTGGCGGCTTTCAGCATTCGGATACCTTCATAGGTATTTCCGGACATAAGTTCGTATACTCCGCGACAGTTTTTGTAGGCAAGGCTGTCATGGAGAGCCATTGAAAGGAACTTACCTGCCGATTTGACGTCTCCCTGTTCGATGGCGGCAGCTGCTGCATTCAGGTTGGCAACCGGGTGTACAGGATACAGTTTGACACTAATATTGATAATCTTGTAAAACCGGGCTTTATCTTCCGTATAAGACAGGGCGACAGTGTAGAGTTCGCGGAGCGATAACATCTGCGGATTGATCTCCGCTATCATTTTTGCCTCTTCAAGGCTGAAATTCAGTTCTTTCTGATTCCGTGCATCCACATCATCCGTTTCGGGAGAAACATAGGCACCCTTGTATTTCATCTTGTTGCCGGCTGCCGGAGTCGCCGAACGTTCATTGACAGCAGGAAGGGAGACTATTTCTTGGGTAGCCGTACTGGAGGGAACTATTGTGCCGGAAGATGCCACTATGTTTTGAGGAGTTATGACGATCGTATCTTTCAGAGATTGTTCACCTTCCGGACGTACAATAGTTCTTTTGAGTGTCAGTGTCGCGTTGCTCATCCAGTCCTCCGCCGGCAATGAAGTCCGGTAGGAAATGGTACGTGAATGATTTTCGTCAATGCCGGCAATGAGATAAGCTTTTGCATCCTCTTCTTTCCGGTCATTCTTTTTGCGCAATATCTGATTGCGCAGATATAGCTTCTGTTTCTGCTTGCCGTTCAGTTGTATGTGTGGCAGCAGCACTTTTTTCTCCTGGCTGGTCAGTACGGGTGTCAGCATAAAGGCACTTTTGGAATCCATGTCGTCTATATGGATTGAAATGTCCATGGACAGAAGCAATGAATCTGCACGGACACCGAAGAAGTGAGGGACGATATCCAGCTTAACGTTCTGTGCCGGGAGCAGGTTGCATATCAATAGACTGAAAAAGATGAATACTTTCGTTTTCATGTTATGTTGTGATTTAATTGATTTACTGAATGAAATATACGAGTGATATTCCTATCTGCGTGGGGCCCCAATAGTTGCAGTGGGACTTTTCTATGAAGGCGGCGCCTTCGGGTTGTCCATAACGTTTGTAGTTGAGGTGGGCATATCCCAGTGAGAGTCCTGCTTCCAGATTCCATTGCGGACTGATCATCCATTGATAACCGTAGGAGATGCCGAAGCCTGCCAGATTGCCTTGATACCGATTGTTGGCAATCTGCTTGTTTTCGATTCCCAGCATTTTACCGTTCCCGAATCCCCAGGGGAGCATACCGCCAAAGTTGAACAGGGCATAATGAACCTGAAAGCCGATATAACTTCCCATAAACGTTCCGCTAAACCATTTGCGGTATTCCGGCTGGAGCATGAAATGCTTCATCTTTTTATTTCCTCCGAAGTTCCAGGGATTGTAGTTGACGGAGAGACTGAGCGTATGCGTATCATCGCATCTTATCTCTCCCCCTATGTTGAATGTGGTTGTGAGGTCGTAGAGAAGATTGCTCTTGACAGCTATCTTTTGCCCGTATAGACTGGAAGCGGGCAGAAGACAGGAAAGGAGGATGCTTGCCAACATGCATTTTAAGACTGGTGTGAGTCCCTTCATGCTGCTGATCGGCAATATCCTTTTTTTATTACTATTGGGTTTGTGTGTCATAATCTTTTGTTTATGTGTTTCTGTTACTTCTTAGGTAACGGAAATCCGGTTTTGTGACCGGTATGTGGAGGGGAAAGAAGTAAAAAAGGCAGCGGTCTTTGAGTTATAAAGTGTATATATGAGTTTTCGGCTGAAAAACAGTCCGGCAGATACAATAGCGGTCTGGAACATGAAACAGATATAATTCATGCTCCTGTATTCTTTTTTATTTTTTTTGAAAGAAAGGGAGTAAAATAATGTATAATTAATTTGGAGTATGATGTTCTTTTTCTATATCTTTGCGCTGTATTTATTTCCGTTACCTAAGAAGTAATAGATAAGGTAATTTGTTTATATTCAATAGCTTGTCTCTCTCTATTTGCCTGTAAGGTAGTTCTCTACGTAAAAACAATTCAATTTATTCGCTTCTGTCCGTTTTTCCAGTCCAAAGCCTTTCAGATAAGTTTGCGTGGTTTTTATCGATTTATGTCCCAATGATTCGCTGATCATTTCGATAGGGATTCCCTGATATTTGGCGCTTGTTGCCCAGGAATGCCGGATGGTGTATGAAGTGACGGGCGATTTGATGCGCAATTCTCTGGAGAGGCTCTTCAACTGATTGTTGAAACGTCTGAGAGCCGACTGATATTCCTTATATCCTGCCTCTTCTTTCCTTTTTTTATCTCCTTTCATTATGTCGAACAGATAATCCGGATAATCGCCGGCGGAAGATTCATTGTTGCGCAGTCCGTTGATTGTCTTTTGGGCTGCTTCCAGTATTTCAACGCTCATGGGAGTGCCCGTCTTTATACGGTTATATCTCAGTACTCCGTGTGTCAATGCAGATTTCTCCAGATGTGCAAAGTCGGCAAACGGCATGCCGCAGAGCTGAAACATCAGTCGTGCTATTGCTTGTGTACGACACAGATGTCTGGACTTGGGCGCTTTGTAGAGTAGCATGTGCAGCTCGTTGATGGGCAGCGCCTTCTTCTGGCGGACATCTACTCCGGTGAATACATCACGAAACAGTCGGGGAATGAAACGGGCAGTGCCTGCTTCGACGCCCCGGTTGTAGATACTGCGCAGCATACGCATATAAGTCGATACGGTATTTGGTTTCAATCCGCAGTCATAAAGATACTGTCCATACCTTCTCAGGTTATCGCGGTTGACTTGCCCGAATGCCACATCGGGAGTATCACAAAACTTTGTAAATGAAAGAATTGCGTTTTTGTATACATGTGCCGTCGAGTAACGGCCTTCTTCTTGAAGACTTCGGATGTATGCTTTTGCGCATCCGGTAAAGCTGTTTTTATTACTTTTTCTTTTCATACTCTTGTCTATATTTACTTGTTATTCAGGGAGTATAACAAAAATAGCAATCTTTTTTGTTGTTAACGCCTCTAAAAAGCTCCCAATTGCCAGACATTTTTTTGTAGTTTTGTTCCGGAATGATAAAAAGAGGAGCGCACTATGCTGCAAAAGACGAAAGGAATAGTTCTACATACGCTTAAATATAATGATACTTCTATCATTGTAGATATGTACACGGAGTTATCCGGCAGGACTTCTTTTCTGGTTCCCGTGCCCCGTTCGCGGAAGGCGGCAGTCAAGTCGGTGCTTTTCCAGCCCTTGTCTTTTATCGAGTTTGAGGCAGACTACCGTCCGAATGCTACTCTCTATCGGGTGAAAGAGGCGAAGTCCTTTTATCCTTTCACTTCTATTCCTTATGATCCGTACAAATCTTCGATGGCACTTTTTTTGGCAGAATTTCTCTATCGTGCTATTCGTGAAGAGGCTGAAAACCGTCCGCTGTTCGCTTATTTGCAGCATTCTGTCATTTGGCTGGACGAATGTCGCGAAGGGTTTGCCAATTTCCATCTGGTTTTTCTGATGCGTCTTTCCCGTTTTCTGGGGTTGTATCCCAATCTGGAAGATTATCATAATGGTGATTACTTCGATTTGTTGAATGCTTGTTTCACTTCCAGTCGTCCGCAGTTGCATTCCTCTTATATTAATCCCGAAGAGGCAGGACGTCTTCGCCAGCTGATGCGTATGAATTATGAGACAATGCACTTATTTGGCATGAGCCGCGCAGAACGCACTCGCTGTCTGACGATTATGAATGATTATTATCGTCTGCATTTACCGGATTTTCCTGCGTTGAAATCTCTGGATGTACTGAAAGAATTGTTTGACTAGTCTTTTTATACTTCTTCTACTTTCACCAATTTCCAACCTTGAAATACTAATGCGATACTCTTTAATTCTGTAGTTCCTTTGTCTTGCTGAATCCATTCGCTTGCTGCATACTGTTTTAGCTGTGTTTTGGCATTGGACAGCAACTTTTCTATCTCGGTGTCGGAAGCATCTCGTTTTGCGTATTTCACTTCGATGCAGTAGCTGTATACCATGTCGGGAAGTTGTAGCAGCCGAGGTTGCAGAAAGATATCCGCATACCCTTTGTTGCTCTCATATTCGGGGCGGGCGATATAATAATGTGTCAATCCGAGGTAAGCCAAAATAAAGGTCTTTACATAAGCTTCACCTTCTATGAAGTCGCGAACACTGCTTTGGGCGTTCAAGCGGTCGGCAATGTATGTGAAGCAATTCTCCCATTCTCCTTTGTATGCCATTCGCTTCATTCGGTCTACCAGCTTATCTGTTTCCAGGTATAAGCCGGCAGAATCTTTGTAGATGTCTGCCATGTAACCGTAGAGTTGTTCGCGTACTGCCCAGTTGGGGACACTCAGTACAGGCTCGCCCATTTCCATTCCGCTGATGGTTAGCATACCGTAATAGTAGAGCAGACTTTTGAAATTTTCTGGTTTGATAATGTCTTCGGCTGGAAAACTATTTGCAATAATTCCGGTAGTAGCACCTTTTTCTACGATCTCTTGTACGACACTTGCATTTTCACCGAAAGTTTTGTCAACGTGGATGAGGTGGCGCAGCTTGTTGTAGTCGGTGCGGATATTGGCATCAAGCATATTGTCAGGGATATCCTCATTCAGCATATAATGATTCATGAAATAGAGCACCATATTTGAATTGTATATGGACGGTTCATTCTGGGAGTCTATGGAAAAGCAATAATTATCGTACCATGGCTTCATGATATCTATTAGCTCGTCCGTAGAATGGGGTAGTTCTATGCAACTCTTGTAGTAATCTATTAAAGAGCGTACTTCGTATTCGTTGAAACCTATCATGTTGTTGAATGCGGAGTTACTGCTATAATTGTCCGCAATATTGAATCCGCTGGTGAGGTCATCCATTGTTACGGGGCTTACGCCTGTAAGGAAGATGCGCTCAATCACTGAACTTGAATAGTCTTTTACCACTTTGAGGAAACTACGGAAGAATCCGCTGTCGTGAGTGATGTTGCTATAGCGTTTGTTTCCATAATCTACTAGAATGTTATTGGCAAAGTTGTCATATTCATCAAGGATGAGGTATATCTTTTGTCCCTTGTTTTGGGCGCTTTGACACAGTGATCCCAATAAGGCATCTCCTGTTTTTAATTCATGTAGCTTTTCGACGGCTTCTTTCCCTAACAGATGAACATTTCGTTCTGCAAATCCATCCATTACGATTTTGCAATAGGTGTTGAATGTTTCTTCCAAACGATCCATATTGGCGGCTACACTACTGAAATTGAGTGTAAGCACCAGATACTTGTTACGATCGGGCGTAGGATACTTGCCTATGTAAAGTTCACCGAAGATTTCTTCGAATTTATCTTTCTCGTTAATGTCGTAGTAGTGACCAAGCATATTTAAAAAGAGGCTTTTACCAAAGCGGCGCGGACGGACAAAGAAGAAGAAATTGTTTGTGTTTTCTACCTTAGTAATATATTGTGTTTTATCTCTGTCTCTTATACACATCTCCGAGC
>ENA-OZVM01000781-OZVM01000781.1-human-gut-metagenome-genome-assembly--contig:-NODE-781-length-11114-cov-4.561443_pt1 | contig 11114 bp, 9 predicted proteins | sample MGYA00243445_ERZ654045 | MGnify/ENA primary metagenome ERZ654045 (study PRJEB26926, sample SAMN06164891) | human gut metagenome | biome: ENVO:00009003; feature: ENVO:2100002; material: ENVO:00002003... | reverse complement strand
CGTGGGCTCGGAGATGTGTATAAGAGACAGATATTGTAGCATATCATGGCATAAACCATGACAAGCACCATCATGATGGTAAAAACGGTTTCCTGTAATCTGTTCTTTGGCATTTTTCTTAAATCCTCCTGTTATGTAAAATAAATATAGCTGTAACGAGTAGTTACAATAGGCTCTTGATAGCTGCGATAATTGAAAAAGACTTGAAGTGTATACAAGGCTTCATGCATGTAAAAGCACAAAAAAATAGACAGAGGGAAACTTTCGTCTCGCTCTGTCTAAGCTGCAACTACCATTAATTGTCGATAGTTTATCATAGATAGAATATAAAAATCAATAGGAAGTTGGTACTATAGAAAATATGATAATAAAAGATATCGAATTTAAATTAAAAGACGGCAGAACTGCCATTTTGCGAAGTGCAAATGAAAAGGATGCCGAAGCTCTTATAGAGTACATGAAAAAGTCAACCGGTGAAACGGATTTCTTACTGAGGACACCGGAAGAATGTGAGAATAAGACCATCGAGCAGGAGATTGATTTCATAAATAGCTGCAATTTGTCGGATACACATACGCTGCTGGTTTGTGAAGCAGATGGAAAAATTGCCGGAAATTGCATGGTCTGGTGGAATAAACGCGCGAAAACCGGACACAGGGCAAATGTGGCAATCGGTTTGCTGAGCGAATTCTGGAATCAGGGGATCGGAACGAGAATGTTCCGTGAAATGATAAAAATAGCAGAAAGCAATCCGAATATATTGCAGATGGAATTGGATTTTATTGAGGGCAATAGCAGGGCGAGAGCACTTTATGAGAAGATGGGCTTCAGGATAACCGGCATCAAATTTAATTCTATCAGACAAAATGACGGAACCTTGTGCAATGAGTATTCAATGATAAGGGAAATTAGTAGATAAGCAAACTTTTTATAAAAAGCCATAATATGTATTTTAGCGAGTACCAGAGAGTTTATACCTTGTAAACGTTTACTATTATGTTATACTGTAATCATTGCCGGGCATACTAATGTGTGAATGTGAACGGTAAACGGAAAAAGTAATAAGAACAGCAGGAGACGGATTTTATGCTGTATCGTAAATAAAAAATGAGGTGAAAATCGTGCTTAAAGCAGAAAATTTAACTTTAAACGTAGATGATGAGGGCGGAAAGAAATGCCTTCTGAACAATATATCATTTCAGGTAGAGGACGGAGAAATGCTTGTCATTACCGGACCAAACGGAGGTGGAAAATCCACTCTGGCAAAGACCCTGATAGGTATTCAGACACCGGACAGCGGAAAGATTATACTTGACGGACAGGATATCACAGAGCTTGACATCAATCACAGGGCAAATGCGGGAATAGGCTTTGCATTCCAGCAGCCACCGAGATTTAAGGGAATGACAGTCATGAAGCTGCTCAAGCTCGCAGCAAAGGATGAGCTTTCAGACAAGGAGTGCTGCGACCTTCTCACCGCGGTAGGACTCTGTGCAAAGGATTACATTTACCGCCAGATTGACGGCACACTCTCAGGTGGAGAGATGAAGCGAATTGAGATTGCATCAGTGCTTGCCAAGGAGCATTCGCTTTGCATATTTGACGAGCCGGAGGCGGGAATCGATCTGTGGAGCTTTTCAATGCTCATACAGAAATTTGAGGAAATCCATACTGAGAAAAAGCAGAGCCTCATAGTGATTTCACATCAGGAGAAAATCATAAATATGGCAGACCGCATCATGATAATTGATGGCGGAGAAATCAAGAAAATCGGCACAAAGGACGAGGTGCTGCCTTATCTCAATGGTGTACAGAAATGTCACAAATGCGTAGAGAGACTGGAGGGAAGAGCATAATATGGTAAAGCTTGACAACGTAACAGAGGGCGTATTGGACGTCATAAATGATAATAAATTCAGTCAGACAGGTGCCTTTAATCTGCGTGAAAACGGCACATCAATCTGCCACGGAGACAGCGAGCACATCAAGATAAAGAAAAAGACGGACAAGCCCGGCATTGATATCTATATTGATGGAAAGACGGATGGAGAGGCTGTCTATATCCCTGTAGTACTCAGCAAATCAGGTATGACAGACCTTGTATACAACGATTTCTATGTAGAGGATGGTGCATATGTAAGGATTGTGGCAGGCTGCGGAATCCACAACAGCGGCTGCAACGAGAGCAGACATGATGGAATCCACACTTTCCATGTAGGTAAAAATGCGAATGTCCGATATGAGGAAAAGCACTACGGCGAGGGAAACGGAACAGGTGCGAGAGTGCTCAACCCTGTAACAAATATATTTGTGGGTGAGAATTCTGTTTTTACTCTCGATACAGCACAGATAAAGGGTGTTGATTCTACAGTCCGTGAGACCAATGTGGAGCTTGGAAAGGACGCAAAGCTCTATGTCACAGAGCGTCTCATGACAGATGGAGAGCAGAAGGCGGAGTCAAATATCGAGGTGCAGTTAAACGGAGAGGACAGCTCTGCACAGATTGTTTCCAGATCCGTAGGAAAAGGTAACTCAGTCCAGACCTTCCATCCGAATGCCATCGGCAACAGCAAATGCCAGGCTCATATCCAGTGTGATTCTATCATCATGGATCATGCAGAGGTCGGTTCAATCCCTGAAATCAGGGCAAAAAATATCGATGCGGCTATCATACATGAGGCAGCAATCGGCAGGATAAACGACGAGCAGCTTCTCAAGCTCCGTACACTCGGACTTACAGAGGAAGAGGCAGAGGAAGTTATCATACAGAATTTCTTAAATTAAATCAGGTGTAAATAGAAACCCCGGAGCGTGATATTGATATGCTATCAAAGCATACAATACGCTCCGGGATTTTACACTTACATTTGGGAGAAGTATACTAGAGTCTGTTGAGAGTCTGGTACGGATTAAAATAAGGAGTCAAAATGAAAGCGTATTATCATCTACCGGGATTGTTTGAATTTTATGAATTATACAAAGAATTTCTCCCACTGTACCGCAAGCACCGGGAATATTTCTATGACTGGTGCGACATAGGCTCAATATACGGTGCACCGGCAGACTGCATATGGGGCGGAGGCCGCGTCGGTTTTGGTGAGCACGATCCGAAAGAAGTTCTTAAGCTGATGCAGGAATATGGGATATCCGCGAGACTTACCTTTAGCAATTCATTGCTTACTAAGGAGCATCTTCTTGACAAAAAATGTAACGAACTGTGCAGGATATTTGATATAGGCAGAGATAATGAGCGAAGCAGGGGCTTTGGAAACGGAATAATCATCTACTCAGATATTCTGCTTGATTACATAAAAGAAAACTACCCTGACTTTTATTTTGTGTCTTCAACCACAAAGGTTCTGACGGATTTCAGTGAATTTAAAAATGAGCTAAACAGAGAGGAATTCCGCTATGTAGTACCGGATTTCAGGTTGAACAAATCATTTGACAATCTGAAAGCACTATCACAGCATCAAAAGGAAAAAGTAGAATTTTTGTGCAATGAGTGCTGCTGGTTTGGCTGCACGGACAGGAAGAAATGCTACGAGACGGTTAGCCGCAAAAATCTGGGCGAGGATTGCTCGGAGCACTATTGCACTGCGCCTGATGCGGGGCAGGGATATCTCTTTTCGAAGGCGATGGAAAATCCAGGATTTATAGGAGTAGACGATATAAAGAACACTTATCTGCCGATGGGCTTTAGCAATTTTAAAATAGAGGGCAGAGGGCTTGGAAGTGCCATGATACTTGAATTTCTGCTCTACTATATGACGAAGCCACAGTATCAGATACATGTCAGAGAGCACATTTATCTCGATAATATGCTGGATTTATTTTGAAATATAAAAACTATACATTAACGACAACAGGAAGGATGATTCTCAAAAATGAATATTAGAAGAGCACACGAAAAAGACATACCAAGACTTATAGAATTGTTAGAGCAGGTGCTTCAGATCCATGCCGATATCAGACCGGATATTTTTATTCCGGGAACGACAAAATATACAAATGAAGAGCTTGCAATAATGATAAAGGACGATACAAAGCCGATATATGTTGCGGCAGATGATGACGATGTATGCATGGGATATGCATTCTGTCAGATAAGACAGCAGCCGTTTTCCAACAACATGGTGCCGTTTACATCACTTTTCATAGATGATCTGTGTGTAGATGCAAAGACCAGAGGAGCGCATATCGGAGAGCAGCTTTTTGAATATGTCAAGAATGAGGCAAAGCAGCTCGGCTGCTATGAGGTCACCCTCAATGTATGGAGTGGAAACACATCTGCTGAGAAATTTTATGAGAAGATGGGGCTTAAGACAAAGGAACGCCAGATGGAGTATATTTTAATGTAAAATGTATGTTGACAAACACAAAAAGGAGTGATAAACTTTAAACAAATTTAGCGAGATAAAGTATTAAATCGTTAAAGAAGTGAAAACAGTTTAAACTGTTTCGACAATTTAATAAGTTGTAAACCGTTGAAGCGGAGATAACGGCAATGATGCCCTTACAGAGAGCCTGTGGTGCTGAGAATCAGGTGTGAAACAAGTTGTCAAATGGACCGCTGAGGGCGCAGTCAAATGGATTTATCATTCATCCGGATATCCAGAGTATTCTGCGACGTGAGGGCATACGTCATTTGTCCGGGATATGTTGGTATCCTGCCAAGCGCACGAGCTTTATCGTGAATTCAAGGTGGCACCGCGGATAGTTAAGATTATTCGTCCTTGACAGAACTAAAATTCTGTCAAGGGCGTTTTTTAGTGAACAAAGAGGGACAATGGAGTTTGCAAGTCTGCATGCTCGCATGCAAGCTTGCGAACGAACATTGGACTGCACAACATAAAGCGAGAATTGTAGCAGCGTAAGCTGCGGAGAAGCCTTGAAAAGGCGAATTCGAGCTTGTATGTTGGGCATTTGTTCACGGTTGAACATTGGACATTTATTCACTACCACACAAAATTTGGAGGCAAGCATATGAAAATTTCACCTACACTGACCGAAGTTAAAGAAATAGCAAAAACCGGGAAGTATGACATTCTCCCTGTAAGCTGTGAGATATTATCAGATTTTATCACACCTATAGAGGCTATGAGGATTCTTCAGAATGTTTCAACACATTGTTATCTGCTTGAATCAGCACAAGCCAATGAAGCCTGGGGTAGATATACATTTTTGGGATATGATCCAAAGCTTGAGATTAACTGCATAGATAGTCATATGAAGTTTGGAAAGCTTTCGGTGGAGACGGAAAATCCTTCAGAGTACATCAGACAGATTCTTTCAGAGTACAAGAGTCCGAAATTTGATTATCTGCCTTCGTTTACAGGTGGCCTTGTAGGTTATTTTTCGTATGATTATCTGGGCTACAAGGAGAAAAGCATCAGAGGAAAGGCAAGGGACACAGAGGATTTCAAGGATGTAGATCTGATGCTTTTTGACAAGGTCATCGCCTTTGACAATCTGTGCCAGAAGATAATACTAATCGCAAATATGCCGCTTGATGCTCCGGAAACAGGCTACAACAAAGCGATTGTTGAGCTAAAGCAGCTGAGGGAGCTTCTGACGCATGGAGAGAAAAAGCAGAATATGGGTGGCAAGCTACTGGGCGATGTCACACCGCTTTTTGACAAGGAGCAGTATTGTGAGATGGTCGAGAAGGCAAAGCACCATATCAAGGAGGGGGATATTTTCCAGATAGTTTTATCAAACAGATTGAGCGCACCGTTTGAGGGAAGCCTTTTTGATACATACCGCGTGCTTCGAACGATAAATCCTTCGCCGTACATGTTTTATTTTTCGGGAACCGATGTGGAGGTTGCGGGAGCATCTCCGGAGACACTTGTGAAGCTTGAAAATGGAGTGCTTCACACATTCCCGCTGGCAGGCACGAGGCCGAGAGGTGCCACAGCAGAGGAGGACAAAAAGCTTGAGGAAGGGCTGCTTAAGGACGAAAAAGAGCTCGCAGAGCACAATATGCTCGTGGACCTTGGAAGAAATGACCTCGGAAAGGTAAGTAAATTCGGAACTGTAAAAGTTGAAAAGCTTCATTCCATAGAGAGATATTCACATGTGATGCATATAGGTTCGACAGTGCGTGGAGAGATAAGAGAAGAGTACGACGCACTCGATGCAATAGAGGCAGTGCTTCCTGCAGGAACACTTTCAGGAGCACCAAAGATCAGAGCGTGCCAGCTTATCGGAGAGCTTGAGGACAACAAGCGAGGCATTTACGGAGGGGCGATCGGATATATAGATTTTACAGGAAACATGGATACATGTATTGCAATCCGTATTGCCTACAAGAAAAACGGCAAGGTTTTCGTGAGAAGCGGAGCGGGAATCGTTGCGGATTCAGATCCTGAGAAGGAATTTCAGGAGTGCATAAACAAGGCAAAGGCTTCTCTTAAGGCACTGGAAGTCTCACAGGAGGTGGAAGAATGATTTTACTGATTGATAACTACGACAGCTTTTCCTACAATCTGTATCAGCTGATCGGCGAGATAGAGCCTGATATCAGAGTAATCAGAAATGATGAGATGACAGTTGAAGAGATTAGGGCTTTAAAGCCTGACCGCATCATATTATCACCGGGACCGGGAAGGCCTGAGGATGCGGGGGTGATAATAGCTGTGGCAAAGGAGCTTGGAAAGGAAATCCCAATCCTTGGCGTGTGCCTCGGCCATCAGGCGATATGCGCAGCATACGGTGCGACAGTCACATATGCAAAGGAGCTCATGCACGGAAAGCAATCGGATACATCGTTTGACACAGAAAGCCTTTTATTCAAGGGTTGCCCGAAAAAAGCAAAGGTAGCACGTTACCATTCACTTGCTGCAGATGCGGACACGATGCCTGATTGCCTAAAGATTACAGCCACTACAGATGATGGTGAGATCATGGCTGTTGAGCACAGGGAATACCCGATATACGGAGTGCAGTTTCACCCGGAGTCAATCATGACACCGGACGGAAAGCAGATGCTTAGTAATTTTATCAAAGCTTAATTGAAAATTGCAGCGTTTAATGAATTTATATATTAGTTGTTGAATTGAAAACAAATAGCAGAACAAAATCATAAACAAAATTATAAACGAAATATTACCGGAATACAGGAGGACATAATCATGATCAAAGAAGCCATAGTAAAAATCGTAAACAAAGAAGACCTCACATATGATGAGGCATATGCAGTGATGAATGAGATCATGGGCGGTGAGACAACACCAACCCAGAATGCAGCTTTTCTTGCAGCTCTTTCCACAAAGAGCGCAAAGGCTGAGACAACAGACGAAATCGCAGGCTGTGCAGCAGCCATGAGAGAGCATGCGGTACAGGTGAAAACAGGTATGGATGTGTTTGAAATCGTAGGAACAGGCGGAGACAATGCACAGAGCTTCAACATTTCAACAACCTCTGCACTTGTTGCGGCAGCAGGTGGCATGAAGGTGGCAAAGCACGGAAACAGGGCAGCCTCTTCATTATGCGGCACAGCAGACTGTCTTGAGGCGCTCGGTGTCAACATAGACCAGAGCCCTGAGAAATGTGTAGAGCTTTTAAATAAAGTCGGCATGTGCTTCTTTTTTGCACAGAAATATCACACATCAATGAAATATGTCGGACCTATCAGAAAAGAGCTTGGTTTTAGAACAGTATTCAATATTTTAGGACCGCTCACAAATCCGGGTTCACCGGCCATGCAGCTTCTGGGAGTGTATGATGAGTACCTTGTAGAGCCGCTTGCACAGGTGCTTGTAAGCCTCGGAGTAAAGCGCGGAATGGTAGTATATGGCATGGATAAGCTCGACGAGATTTCCATGAGCGCACCGACCAAGATATGCGAGATAAAGGACGGATGGTTCAGAACCACAGTAATCTCACCGGAGGATTTCGGCTTTGAGCGCTGTACAAAGGAGGATTTAAAAGGCGGTACACCTGAGGAAAATGCGAAAATCGTACGTGATATCTTAGGTGGACAGAAGGGCCATAAGAGAAATGCAGTACTCATGAACGCAGGCGCATCACTTTATATAGGAGAAAAGGCCGACAGCATGAAAGAGGGTATCGAGCTTGCAGCAGAAATCATTGATTCAGGAAAAGCACTTGAAACACTCGATAAGCTCATTGAGGTAAGCAACAGCTAAGCACACAAAACAGGAAAGGAAAAGCGATGAATATTTTAGACCAGCTTGCAGAATATTCAAGGCTCCGCGTGGCAGAGGACAAGAAAAAAATAAGCCTTGAGGAAATGAAAAATATCGCGATTCAGACGAAAAACGAAAGGCTTTGTGATTTTGCATTTGAAAAAGCACTCAAAAAGGATGGCTTGAGCTTCATATGCGAGTGCAAAAAGGCTTCGCCGTCAAAGGGGCTTATAGAGCCGGATTTCAGATATCTTGAAATTGCAAGGGAATACGAGGCGGCAGGTGCGGATTGCATCTCGGTACTGACAGAGCCGAAGTGGTTTTTAGGCTCGGATGAGTATCTTAAGGAGATTGCAAAAACGGTTTCGATTCCGTGCATCCGAAAGGATTTTACGGTTGATGAATATCAGATATATCAGGCAAAGACACTCGGTGCCGCTGCGGTGCTTTTAATCTGCTCCATACTGTCAGATGTGCAGCTTGGTGAATACATAAAAATCTGCGACAGCCTTGGTATAAGCGCTCTTGTGGAGATACACAATGAAAAAGAGGCAGGGATGGCGGTAAGAGCCGGTGCCAGAATAATAGGTGTCAACAACCGCAATCTGAAGGATTTTACAGTTGATACAGCTAACAGCAGAAAGCTGCGCGACCTGATTCCCGATGACATCATATTTGTATCGGAAAGCGGTGTAAAGAGCACAGATGATATCAGGGCAATATGTGAAATCGGAGTTGACGCAGTGCTTATCGGAGAGACGCTGATGAGAGCGGACGACAAAAAGGCTAAGCTTGATGAATTACGATTAAGCTGATAGAGCTATATAAGTATCTTCATAGTTTTAAGAATATCTGTAACTATTCAGTACAGAAAACAAAATATTTACAAATATACATCAGAAGGGAAAACATCATGACAAATCCAAACGGAAGATTTGGTATTCACGGAGGACAGTACATTCCTGAAACCCTCATGAATGCTGTTAAAGAATTAGAAGAAGCATACAATTATTACAAAAACGATCCTGAATTTAACAGAGAGCTCACAGAGCTTCTCAACGATTATGCAGGAAGACCATCGAGACTGTACTACGCAGAAAAGATGACAAAGGATCTCGGTGGAGCAAAAATATACCTTAAGAGAGAGGATTTAAACCATACAGGAGCCCACAAGATCAACAACGTATTAGGTCAGGCACTTCTTGCAAAGAAAATGGGCAAAACCCGACTGATAGCCGAGACCGGAGCCGGTCAGCACGGCGTGGCAACAGCAACGGCCGCAGCCCTTATGGGTATGGAATGTGTTGTATTCATGGGCGAGGAGGACACAAAGCGTCAGGCGCTCAATGTATACCGCATGCGTCTGCTCGGAGCAGAGGTTATCCCGGTTACATCAGGCACAGCCACGTTAAAGGATGCCGTATCGGAGGCAATGAGAGAGTGGACCAAGAGAATTTCGGACACACATTACTGCCTGGGCTCAGTTATGGGACCACACCCGTTCCCTACCATCGTAAGAGATTTCCAGGCGGTCATCTCAAAGGAAATCAAGGAGCAGATGCTTGAAAAGGAGCACAGACTGCCTGATGCGGTTATCGCATGTGTGGGCGGCGGCTCAAATGCCATCGGAAGCTTTTACAACTTCATAGAGGATGAGGGAGTTGAGCTCATCGGCTGCGAGGCAGCAGGAAGAGGAATAGATACCTTTGAGACTGCAGCCACAGTAAATACAGGCCGTCTTGGTATTTTCCACGGCATGAAGTCATATTTCTGTCAGGACAAATACGGACAGATCGCTCCGGTTTATTCTATTTCTGCAGGACTTGACTATCCGGGAGTCGGACCGGAGCATGCATATCTGCACGATATCGGCAGAGCGCAGTATGTACCTGTAACAGATGATGAAGCGGTAAATGCTTTTGAATACCTTGCAAAGACAGAGGGAATCATCCCTGCAATCGAGTCCTCACATGCAGTGGCGTATGCCATGAAGCTGGCGCCTACAATGGACAAGGACAAGATAATCGTTGTTACTGTTTCAGGCAGAGGCGACAAGGACTGCGCGGCAATAGCAAGATACAGAGGGGAGAATATTTATGAGTAAGATAAGAAGTGCGTTTGAAAACGGCAAGGCATTTATACCATTTATCACCTGTGGTGATCCAAATTTAGAGATAACCGCAAAAATCGTAAGAGAAGCAGTTGCAAACGGAGCAGACCTTATAGAGCTTGGAATTCCATTCTCTGATCCTACAGCAGAGGGACCTGTAATCCAGGGCGCCAACGTAAAGGCACTTGCAGCCGGAGTTACAACAGACAAGGTTTTTGACCTTGTGAGAGATCTGAGAAAAGATGTCACAATTCCTATGGTTTTCATGACATATGCAAACGTGGTTTACTCTTACGGCGCAGAAAAGTTTATCAGTACATGTAAGGTAATAGGCATTGACGGACTCATTCTGCCGGATATCCCATATGAGGAAAAGGAAGAGTTTTTACCACTCTGCGAGAAATATGATGTGGACCTTATTTCATTTATCGCACCTACATCAAAGGATCGCATTGCGATGATAGCAAAGGAGGCAACCGGCTTCATCTATGTGATTTCAAGCCTCGGAGTTACCGGTACAAGAAGCGAGATTAAGACAGATCTGGCTTCAATAGTCAAGGTAATCAGAGAAAACACAAATGTGCCATGTGCTATCGGTTTTGGCATTTCAACACCCAAGCAGGCAAAGAAGATGGCAGATATCTCGGATGGTGCCATTGTGGGCTCTGCCATCATCAAGATAATCGATGAGTATGGTGAGGCTTCACCAAAGTATGTCGGTGAGTATGTTAAAGCAATGAAGGATGCGCTGTAGAGGCATTGTATTTTTATGTATATAAAGGAGATTTTCTAAGGAAACTTAAAATAATATCTGTCTCTTATACACATCTGACGCTGCCGACGAAGCTAGA
>ENA-OZVM01000777-OZVM01000777.1-human-gut-metagenome-genome-assembly--contig:-NODE-777-length-11174-cov-4.365590_pt1 | contig 11174 bp, 9 predicted proteins | sample MGYA00243445_ERZ654045 | MGnify/ENA primary metagenome ERZ654045 (study PRJEB26926, sample SAMN06164891) | human gut metagenome | biome: ENVO:00009003; feature: ENVO:2100002; material: ENVO:00002003... | reverse complement strand
GAACATCACTCCTCAAACCGACAACGCTTCATGGGAAGAGGAAACGTTCTCGCATCTGACTGCCAATGCAGGTATCACCATGCTTGACAAAATGGAGATGGAATTGCTGAGCTGCGAAAAGGAAGTGTTGCTCGCCATGACAAACGGAACGGGAATACAGACTTCGGAAGCAACCCCGGAAGCCGGCAAACCTCAAAAGGAAGCCGAAAAAGAAGCTGAAAAGGAACCGGCAGAGCTTTCGGATAACCAAATCTTCGTAAACGGAGTACCTACCGACATCCTGACCGACGGAACCCTGAAGAAGCCTTTTGTACAGATGGCTCCCGAAGCCGCCGTATTATACAAAGGATACGACAATAAGCTGCAACTGACGAGCATCGGTATTCCTCAAGAGCAACTGAAAGTTTCCATGAAGAACGGTAAGGTAGTGATGCGCAACAACCGCTACATCGCCCTGCCCGACAACAACAGCCGTACCGCCGTCATTACCGTGAGCGATGGAGCCGATGTATTGGCACGTTATGAATACGAGGTCAGAAATCTGCCCGCTCCGCAACCTTACCTCTCTTATTCCCATAACGGTAAAAACACGCTATACAAGGGTGATGTACCTCTTGGCAAAAGTCATTTGCTCGGCATGAACGAACTGGTGGCGCAAGCCAATGAAGGCCCTCAGGTGAAATATAAAGTCGTATCTTTCGAAACGGTATTCATCGAAGCCGGAAGCAACAAGGTTATTACCCTTAAAAACAAAGGTAACAAATTCTCCGGCGAGCAGAAGAAAGCCATCGAACAGTTACAGGCAGGTGATAAATTCTACATCACATCCATTACCGTGTCCGGCGGACAAAAGACAGATGAGCAAATCGGCTCTATCAACGTAGTACTCTATTAAAAAAGTAAAGTTATGAAATTTGGATTTAAACACATTATATTGGCTGCTGCGCTGATGAGTGCCGGTAGTCTTACTGCACAGGAACAAAATGACAAAACATCGTTCCAAAAGTACAACTGGTTCGTAACCGGAGCCGTTAACGGAGAATGGCTGTCCAATACTACCGGAAACATGATTGTCGGCGGCAAAGTGGGAGCCGGTATCCAACTGACCCGCTACTCGGCATTCCGCATCAACGCGTTTGCCGGAAAGAACCGTGTAAAGACCATGCGCGCCCAGCAATACGGAGCCGAATTGGACTATATGCTGACCTTAGTGGGAAATAAAGGATACCAGCCTTTCAACCTGGCGGCTATCGTCGGAGCCAGCTACAACTACTTCAACACGAACAAGCTCGACATCGATAACAAGAACGTCAGCTCCATCGGTGGAAAGATAGCGTTACAGGCGTCATACAACCTGAACAGAAAGCTCAGCCTATTCATTGAACCTTCGTTTACCATCCTGCCCAAATACTACAAGGGCAAAGACGCCGATGACGTATTTGTACAATCCGGCGTGAATATCGGTGTCACATACAGCTTCAAAGACAAGTACAAAACATCCCGGAAGGCTAAGAATGAGGCTTTCGCCGACAAAACCGACATACAGGAAATCAAAGACAAGATGAACCGTATGCTGGAAGAAATCAAGCAACTGAAACAGGAATCGCAGAACACTCAGAAGGTGGAAGCAGGAAAGAACATCGTTATCGAGCCTGCCCAACAGAAAGGTATCATTTCCGTAGATATCCACTTTGACGAGTTCAGTTCCTTCATCAGCGAAGAGCAAGCCGGCAAGCTGAACAATATCGGCGAATGGATGACCGAGAATCCTGCCGTTATCAAGATTGTAGCATTCAGCAATGACGTAAAGGACAAGAAAGCCGAAACCGAACTGCGCAACAAACGCACGGAAGCCATCAAGAAAATGTTGGTAGAGAAGTACAACATCGCTCCCGAAAGAATTGCATCCGCCGCTCCCGAATCCATGGGCTATGCAAACAAGACCGGAAACAACGCGATGATTATCTTCATTCCGAGCAACTTATAAACAGAAATTCACTTCTATGACTATCGCCATTGATTTTGACGGCACAATCGTAGAACACCGATACCCTAAAATCGGAAACGAAATACCTTTCGCCATCGATACGCTGAAAATGCTGATTAAGGCTCATCATCGGCTGATACTATGGACCGTACGTGAGGGGAAACTGCTGGACGAGGCTGTGGAATGGTGCAGGGAGCGGGGCGTGGAATTTTATGCCATCAACCGTGACTACCCCGAAGAGGACACCGCCCATCACGGTTTCTCGCGCAAAGTAAAGGCGGACATCTTCATCGACGACCGCAACTTGGGCGGCCTGCCCGACTGGGGAGACATCTACCGCATGGTTCAGGAGAAGCTGACGTACGAGGAGCTGTATCGTGACAATGATAAAACTCCCCCCTCAAAAAAAGGCGGACTCTGGAGTTTCCTCAAAAAGTAACCGTTTTTTTGACTTATGTCAAATCGTACTCCGAAAAGACTCTTTAAATTTGCAGCGTCATTTAGAAAACGATAGAGTAAATTAGTTTTTATAAGAGAGAGATTAGTTTTTAGGGTACACTAAAAAAATTAGGCAACATCTGTTAACAGATGTTGCCTTTTTTGTTATATTTGTGCCTAATGAAAAACAACACCCATATCACGCCGTTTGCAATCAGCCTGTTCTCCCTGCTTTTCCTTAGCGCTTGCAAAGATAATCCTCCCAAGGAAGGCCTACACCTGCCCCAAGAATTATTCAGAGAAGGAGACATCGTATTCAGAAGAGGCACCGGATTCACCAGCCGCATAGTGCTGGCAGCCGACAGCGAGGGAAGATACTCGCATACCGGCATCCTGAAGAAAGAGCGCGGAGCGTGGTACGTGATACACGCCGTTCCCGGCGAACCGGACTTTAAGGGAGATGCGGACAGGATAAAGATGGAACCCGTCGAGCGGTTCTTCGATGCGGGGAAAGCCGCGCGGGGTGCCGTGATGCATGTGCAAGCAGACTCCGCCCTTGCATGCAGAGCCGCCCGAAGCGCACTCGGACTTTTCCGCAAACACCTGTTGTTCGACCATGACTACGACTTGAACGATACCACCGAGATGTATTGCACGGAACTCATCGACTATGTGTACCGGAAAGAAGGGATAGACCTGTCCGAAGGCCGAACCACTTCCGTCAACATCCCCGGCATGAGCGGTGACTATCTGATGCCGAACGATATTGCGCAGAGCGGACGCCTCTGTTTGATATACTGTTTTTAAAACACACATTATTCACTTAAAACAAAAAACGTATGAAAAAAGTATTCTACTTCACCATGATGGTAATGGCAGTCTTCGTAATGGCGGCTTGCTCTTCTTCCCCAAGCACTCCGGGCGACGCGTTGAAAAAGTACAGCGGGTATCTGCAAAGCGGCGATTATGAGAATTTCGTAGAAGGACTGGCTTTCGACGACAGTCAGGATGCCGCCAAGGTAAAGGAACAAAAAGAAGCGCTGGTATCCATGCTCAAAGAAAAAGTATCGAAGGAATACGAGAAGAAAGGCGGCATAAAGGACATCGAAATCCTCTCGGAACAAGTGGCCGAGGACGGCAATACCGCTGTGGTAAAGACCAAATACACTTACGGCAACGGCGAGACCGAAGAGGGTGAGCAGCAAATGGTGAAGAAAGACGGCAAATGGCTGATGTCCATAGGAAAGTAAAGCCCGGACAGCCCTGAAAAGATACCGGACAGCATACGGAATAAAGGAAGGAATTCCTCTGCCGCAGCTGTCCGGATTTTATTTAGCTGTCTGTCGTTTTATATAGAAATCTTATCTCAGTAAAGTTCGTGCCGCCCCACTTCCTCAAAGAGCGTCGCCAGTTTCTCAATGACCGGTTTCAGATACCGCCCGCCTTTCTCCGCGGACGCCTTTCCGGGATTGCCCACCCCGCTATCCACAGTGGCTTTGTCCCAATGGCGGGGCGCCCACGCCACCTTTTCATTCAGCGAGGCAATGGCAAACGGACGGGAGTCTCCGTTACCGGCCTCATCAAGATTCACCAGCTCGGGATGATAGTACATCATGGCCGAAGTCTCCGATTCACCGGCATGGTCGTCTATGGCGGCCTCGAAATAACCCTTGGTGGGAACGATGCCGAACCAGTCCGTCGCCAGAATCAGGAAATCGGGATAGACGAAAGCAAGGTCGCGAATCATTCCTTTGAAATTATTCCCGCCGTGACCGCTGATGATAATCAGCTTGCGGATGCCCTGGGCGTGAAGGGAAGCCACAATATCTTCCAAGATGGCCTGCTGGGTGGCGTAACGGGTATGGATGCAGAAAGGAAGTTCCCGCTGTCCGGGATTGTGGGCGCCGAAAGGTACGGGCGGCATCACCATGCAGCGCACGCCGGAACGTTCCAACGCCAAAGCGGCGGCATCCACGGCAATGTCATGCGGCAGGATGCAGTCCGTGAGATACGGCAGATGCAGGTTATGCGGCTCGGTGGCTCCCCAGGGAAGAATCACAACGTCATACTTCATGTCTTTCACCTTTCCATAGCAGGAAACGGTAAGGTCTATTTCTCTTTTTTCCATAGCTGTTATCTTTAGAAATTACTGCTTCCGGTATTCCTTGGGCGAGAGGCCGGTATGATGCTTAAAGTATTTGCCGAAGAACGACTGATTGGCGAAGTGCAACTCGTCGGCTATCTCCTGAATGCTCTGCTCGGACGATTTCAGCATGGCTTTCGCTTCCAGAATCACCAGGCTGTCAATCCACTCGCCCGCCGTCTTTCCGCTCACCTCTTTCACCACGGTGGAAAGATGCTTAGGGGTAAGGAACATCTTGTCGGCATAATAGGACACGCTCCTCTCCTCTTTATAGTGTTCGGAAACATACCGTATGAAGCGTTCAAACAAATCTTCCTTGCGGCTTTTCGGAGTACGCTCCTTAGCGGTATGCCCCTGATAGATGTCGTATATCTCGTAGAACAGAGCCAGCAACAATCCCTGCGTAATCTCCTTGCGGTACGGGTTGTCTTTCAGCTTCACCTTGCTCCACAGGAAAGAGTGATATTCCTCGAACGCCTGCAACTCGTCGGCGGTGATATTGATGCAAGGCCGCTCCTTTATCATGAAGAACATGGGAAACAGCTGCTGCATGGTAGGTATCACCAAATCCATGAAATCTCTGGACACCGCTATAAAGCTGCCGGAGAAATCATCGGAACGTTCGCCCTGCTGCACGATTTGCTCAGGCAGGATGATACAAAGCACTCCCTCTTTCATTTCATATTCCTGCAGGTTGATGTTCATCTTACACCGGCCTTTCCGGCAGACAGCAAGGCAGGCGGCGTTCAGGCGCGTAGGATATGGCGTAAAAGGAATATCCCTTATATCATCAAAAATAGCGAAATCATTGCCGATAAAGTCAATCATGGGCAGATGCTGTATTCCGGAGATATCAACGTTGCGTATCTGTTTTGTATTCATTGTTCTTGTGCTTTGCCGGCAAATATAGGATTATTCACGGAATTATTAATTTAAAAATCGTGAATGTTATCCTAATTCATTATTTTAAAGCCGATAAAGAACGTACGCGGCTGTGTAGGTCCGTAAAAATAACCGGCATCGCGAAACTCTCCCTTATCCAAATCCTTTTGGAAACTGTTGAAAATGTTTTGCACGCCCGTATTCAACTGAAACTTGATATGGTCGTGCAGCACGAAGGTATAGTTCAGTTTCAGATTGAGGTCAAAGAAGTGGGGCGTATTCTCCATGCGGTCTTTCTCGATATACCCGGCGTAGTGCGGCACAATCATCTTGCCCGTATACGTGCCCGACAGAGAGAAGTCGAAATTCTTCACCGGGGCGGACGAGAACGTAAAGTAGCCGTAATAGTCGGGCGTGCGGGGCATACGTTTGGTGGTCAGGTCTTCACCGTCCACCTGCGTCCAAACCTCTTCCCGGGTATAGCGGCTGCGCTGCGCGGTAAAGCCCAGCTGGAACTGCGCTTCCTTGCCATGGGCAATCTTGGCGTCGAGGTTGGCGCCGTACACACGGGCGCCGTTACCGTTACGGCGCTCCTTAATCACATCGCCCATATCGTTCTTGCCGATGTCCTCAAGCACGAATACATGGCGCAGGTCGGTATAGAAACCCTCTACGAGGATATTGGCCTGCCAGTGTCCCAGCCGGGTGGTCCAGTCCACCGAACCGCTGTAACTGTTGGAACGCTCCTCGCGCAGGTTGTCCGCCAGCTTGATTTGCACGCCTTCGCCGCCGACCGCGGTCACATGCAGGTCTTCGTCGTACGCTTGCGGCGCGCGGAAACCGGTGGAGTACGTCAGGCGCGCCTGAAAATCCTCGGCGGGCTTATAAAGCAGGTTGACGCGGGGACTGAATATCAGCTTGTCTATCAGGTTGTGCTTATCCAAACGGGCGCCTACGAGCATGGTCAGCACATTCATCTTCCACTCGTTCTGCACGAAGGCGCTGGCGATGCGTACATCCTGCCGCATGTCGCGGTGATAGCCCGTCATGACATCGTGCATGGAGTTGTTCTGATACTCCAGTCCGCCCGTAAAGGTGGCGGGGGCGAAGAGGCAGTTGTCCATATTGCCTACGTACATGCCGCCTGCCACCCAGGTCAGGTCGTTCGTCTTGCCGTAGGCGTTCATATCCTTCTGCGCGCCGTAGTAGCTGTTGCGGTCGGTGTGCTGGATAGAGCCGTACAACGATATTTTATGCTTATACTCGCGCCAGAAGAGGTCGTAGCTCAGTCCGCCGCTGTTGATGATGTGCCTGGTCTGCTCGGTGATGTCCGTTTCGTGCGGCTGAAGGTCGAACTTGTTGCCGCCGCGGCGGAATTCGTTGGTAGTGTGATACTCCAGGTTGATGCGGCTGAAATGCGTAGGACGGTAATAGGCGCGGAAGCCGAAAGTATTCATGTTCAGCTTGCCCAGTTCGGAGAAACCGTCACCGTCGCGGTCGTAAGGATTGCGGTTGCGGTAGCTTTCGTAGAGGGCGATTCCATAGGAATTGTCTTTGGCCACCAGAGAGACGTTCCCACCCATGTACTGCTCCCAAGACTTGCCGTCCATATTGGAGAACATGCTCGATACCTGGAAGGAGTTGTTGATGGGGTCTTTGGTGATGATATTGATGGTTCCGCCCACGGCATTGGCGCCGAACAACGCCGAACCGCCGCCGCGCACTACCTCTACCCTTTCAATCATATTCACCGGTATCTGCTCCAAGCCGTACACTCCGCTCAGCGCGCTGATGATGGGACGGCTGTTAATCAGGATTTGCGAGTAAGGGCCTTCCAGACCGTTGATACGCACTTGGGGGAAACCGCAGTTCTGGCAGTTGTTTTCCACACGCAAGCCCGACTGGTAGTTGAGCGTTTTGGCGAGGTCGGTGGAGTTCACCATTTCGAAGAGCTTGGCGCTCATCACGTTCACCACCACAGGAGCCGCCTTCCGGCTTACCTCATTGCGATTGGCGGAAACCACAACTTCATCGGTCATGAAGCTTTCTTCCTGCAACTGGAAATGTACCACCGCCGTAAAGTCCTTGTTGACTTCAATCTCTTTTTCCTGCGTCTTATAGCCTACCGCAGAGACGCGCAACGTATATTTACCGGCCGGCAGGTTCTTGAACTCAAACTGGCCTTCTTCATTGGATACCGTTCCCTGTCCGCTACCCACAATCAAAACGGTGGCATACGGTATGTTCTCTTCCGAACCTTTCACAAGGACATGGCCGGAAATCATATTGCCTTCCCTTATCGGGTTTGCGGCAATAGCCGTGCCGATACTCACCACGGTAAGCATCAACGCCAATATATAATGTTTCATTTGAATAATCGCTTTTATTTCTGTTACAGATTCAGCTCGTACGGGCTGACCTTCAACATTTACTCTTTAAAAAATCAGTTGTTTAACGGTACCATTCCGGTATCAACCGTAGGTACGGCAAATACCAGGCGTTGGTACGGCGAATACCAAGCATTGGTACGACAGATACCAAACGTCGGTACAACGAATACCAAGCGTTGGTACGGCAAATACCGGACGTTGGTACAGACAATATCAAAGGGTAACGGAATAAGGGGGAGCGCGGAGAGAAATCATCCGATACGCTTTTCCCTTGATGACGGACGTATCGGTTTCGTTTTCCACCACCCGCAGCAAAGAACGCATCGGGTGTTGTATTTCGCTGCAATCCGGTTTGTCCGAACTGAAGTGCGACAACAAACCGATAGCAATCAGCGAAGTAGCGGAGTGTGAATGTTGGTTATGAAAAGGGTGAGAGTGGGTAATCAATACCCCGTTGACGTAATGGACGTGAGTAAACGCCGTTACGCTTGCCTGGTACCCTACAAAGAGTACCAGCAAGCATAATGCGTATATGGTTCTTTTAATCCTTTTCACGTCTTATTATTCGCCTTTTGACTTTAAGGCCGCAAAGTTAGTAATTATTCCTGAACTTTACCAAACAAGAACTCATAATCACGTTTGGAAGCTGGAACAGCCCACTCCTCGGGAACAAATTTCCACTGGCCGAGCGCACGGGGTTCGATTACTTTCTTCCCCTCGATGTACTGCATCAGGTAGTAGCGCAAATCCTTGTCGGTAGAGCTGACGATGCGCTCTTTCAGTTCATCCTGCGGAATGCCGGCGCCTTTTGTCAGCAGCTCCCCGCCGCCGTTGCCGCGGTAAGAGTTCAGGGCTACCGTGTACATCTTATTCATATCGAACGGAGTACCGTCCGCCATGCTGAGAATGGTTACTTTCCGGCCGCTCGGCTTCGTAACGTCCACCGTGTAGATGATGCCTGCGGCGGAGTCGAAGTTGAAACTGAAATTCTTGAAAGCAGCTCTGTCCGCCGCACCTTCGCGGGGCTTGTCGCGGAACAGCAGGATATGGTCGTCGGGAGAAGTCATGCGGTTCGTCCAAAGGTCGTAGGACATCTCCAAAGCGTCGTGCACTTCCTTACCCGAGAGCTTCATGGTGTAGAGCATGTTCTCGTACTTGTACAGGTTGAACATATCGTACACGTAAACGTCCCCTTCCTTTATCCGGGTGTCGTATGACAGAGGGGCGGCCAGCGAAATCTCGGCGCCGCTGATATTCAGTTGCAAGGTATGGATAAGGTCGATGAAGGCGGACGAACCGAAATAGGCGGGACGGGTGGAGATGGTTTCCGTGAAACGCCCTATCTTCTTCGATACGAAATCCTGAATGGTGGCGTACTGTGACGCGAAATGTTTCATAAACTCGTCGCTGACGCCGTATGCTCCGGTTTCGGTCAGCACGCCGTCAATCTTCTTGTCCGTGACCTTGCCGTCGCGCAGCGTCACGGTGATGTCTATGTCGCTCACCACCACACCGTTGCTGGCGGGGTCGATAACCAGTACGGAGTCGCCTGCGATGTTCCGCACTTTCTTACATTCGCGGGCGTGGTCGTGTCCCATCAGTACGATATCGAAGCCCGGAACATTGCGGGCTACGTCCAGCGAGGCGTTCTCCCGGTACTTGCCGCCCATCAGCAGGGCGTCCTGTCCGGCATGGAACATGCCGATTACGATGTCGGGACGCTCCTTTTCACGGATTATCTTCATCCACTTGCGCGCCGTTTCTTCCATGTCGTCAAAGCGGAGCCCTTTCCACAGGTTCTCGGACAGCCACACCGGAATGGCGGGGGTTATCATGCCGAGGACGACAATCCTCACTCCGTCGCGTTCGAGCGTCACGTACGGCGGGAAGTGGGTTTTGCCCGTAGCCGTTTCGATGATGTTGGCGCCCAGTACGGGAGCATGGCAGTCGCCCGCCCAACGGTCGAACACGGCGCGTCCCGTTTCCACGTCGTGGTTGCCCATGTTGCCGGCGTTATATCCCATGAAGTTCAGCATCTCGGCCGCTACGTGGGGAGATACCGTATCTATATAATTGTAATAATAGGCGGTGGGCTGCCCTTGCAGGATATCACCGTTATCCAGCAGAATCAGATTGTCCTTATACGTCTCACGCTCTTTCTGCACGAAAGCGTACACGCGTGCCAGACTTCCGACGGCATCCCGTTGGAGAATGAAATCACGGGGATAAAAGTTCCCGTGTATGTCACTGGTCTGCACTATTTTCAATTTCACTTCCTTATCCTGCGCGGCAACCGTGCCGATAAGCAGGAAAATACATACAAAACAACAAGTCAGCTTTTTCATATATCTTTGGTTTATCATATAGCTCATCTGTTTCATAAATCCAGCGGGTGGGTAAACACAAAACGGGCGCCGCGGGTGTACTGCGAATCTATCCATATCCTGCCGCCCCACTTCTCCACAATCAGTTTGCAGATGGACAGCCCCAGGCCTGTGCCTTGCGCGTATTCGTTCAGTTTCTCGAACCGTTCGAAGACCCGCTTCCGCTTCTCCGGCGGTATGCCGCAGCCGGTGTCCGATACGGAGAACAGGGCGGTGCGGTTCCGCATGTCCGGTTCGAGTTTCAACGTTATCGTGCCGTTCTCCGTAAACTTGTCCGCATTGGACAGCAGGTTGATGACCACTTGCTGCAAACGCTGGATGTCCGTACGGATTTCCAAGCTGTCTGCGGCGCTTTCAAACACTATCCGGTTGGACGACCGGCGCGCCTGTGTCACGGAAGCCGTCACCTGCGTGCAGACCTGTACCACGTCGCACTTCTCCAGGGTGAGAGTAACGCGGTCGGCTTCCAGGCGGGACACATCCAGTATGTCGTTTATCAGCCGGAGCAACAAGTCCGAGTTGGCTTTGATTATCTCGAAATATCCGCGCTGGTCGTCTATGGCGGTATCTCCGGCGGAAAGCACGTCCGAGAATCCCACAATGGCGTTCAGCGGCGTACGTATCTCATGGCTCATATTGGCGAGGAACGCGCTTTTCAGGCGGTTGGACTCTTCCGCCCTGTCCTTCGCCTCACGCAGGGCGGCTTCGGACACTTCCAGCTCGTCTTTCAGCCTCTTGGTGCGGTAGAAGAAATAGAGCGTGATGAGCAAGCCCGTCAGCAGGATGACCAGAACGGCAGCCACTCCCCATATATGGTACTTATATTGCTCATAGAAGCCCGGAGTGACATTCACCAACCGGATGGGGCCGGGAATCGAAGCGATATCGAGCTTCCTCTCCTTCACCAGTTTGCCGTCCATGACGGTTTCGCAGGATATAATCTCTATCTC
>ENA-OZVM01000772-OZVM01000772.1-human-gut-metagenome-genome-assembly--contig:-NODE-772-length-11254-cov-6.381373_pt1 | contig 11254 bp, 8 predicted proteins | sample MGYA00243445_ERZ654045 | MGnify/ENA primary metagenome ERZ654045 (study PRJEB26926, sample SAMN06164891) | human gut metagenome | biome: ENVO:00009003; feature: ENVO:2100002; material: ENVO:00002003... | reverse complement strand
TCTCGTGGGCTCGGAGATGTGTATAAGAGACAGGTTTTACTACTTGTCGCAAGCTTTACTTTCGCCCAAGAAAAGAACGTAAAAGAGGCTAAAAGTATTGCTAACGGAGTAAATCCTGACTTTGCCAAAGCAGAGGAACTGATAAATCAGGCTTTAACCAATCCCGAAACAAAGGACAATGCCGAAACGTGGGATGTAGCAGGTCTTATCCAAAGAAAAAGAAGTGAGAAAGAAATGGAAAATGCCTATCTGAGAAAACCTTATGACACTCTTCAGGTATATAATAGCGCATTGAACATGTGTAAATTCTACTTCAAATGTGACGAATTGGCACAAATTCCCAATGAAAAGGGCAAAATCAAGAATAAATATAGAAAATCTAATTCTGCTACAATTTTAGCAGAACGCGGTAATCTGATCAATGGCGGTATCCAATTCTTTAATTTGGCCTCACAGAAAGAAGGCGATGCAGCCAATGAAGACAATAAAAAAGCATTAGATTTCTTTGCAACATACATTGATATTGCTATCAACCCGATGTTTGAAAAGGAAAATCTATTACAAACAGATACTGTATTACCCCAAATAGCATATTATGCAAGTTTAGCAGCTGCTAAGATGGAAGATTATCCTAGTATTTTGAAGTATGCTCCTTATGCGCAAGATGATAAAGAAGTTGGGAAATACGCAATGGAATTTATCTCTACTGCATTGAAAGCTGAAGGTGATACTGTTAAATGGATTGCTTCTTTAAAAGAAGGTATCCAGAAATATCCTGAACATTCATTCTTCTTCGGTCACTTGATTGATTATTATAGCAATAACAACAAATATGACGAAGCTATGCAGTTTGCTGATGATATGTTGGCTAAAGATCCTAACAATACATTCTATTTGTATGTAAAAGGCTACCTTTATCACAATATGAAGGACTATGATAAAGCTATTGAATTCTATAAAAAAACTATAGAAGTAGATCCTAATTATGCAGAAGCATACTCTAATTTAGGCTTGATTTACTGCTTACAAGCACAAGATTTCTCAGAAAAAGCAACTACAGATATTAATGATCCGAAGTATAAAGAAGACCAGGCTACTCTGAAGACTTTCTATGAAAAGGCAAAACCTTATTATGAAAAGGCAAGAGAACTGAAACCTGATCAAAAAGATTTGTGGTTAAATGGTCTATATAGAGTGTATTATAATTTGCAAATGGGCCCTGAATTCGAAGAAATTGAAAAGTTGATGTAATACTTTCATAATAATAAAAGCCTAATTAAATTATTAATTAGGCTTTTATTATTGTTATATCATTAAGTAAAGAATGTTATTTCTTAAGTGAGGGAGAGAAGAAATTAAAATTAGATTAAATTATTCCAGCGCCATATTAAACATAATGCTGATATTGGATAGAAACCATATATACCTATATTCAACACCTAATTCGGTCTTCCGTAAATTACCAACAATGGTGTATCAGAATGGAAAATCATCTTTCTGGCAATGCCAGGGTTAAATAAGCGCGAAAATATATTTCTTTTATAAGAAGTTAATGTTATAATATCAATATGATTACTTTTGATATAACTGTCTAAACTACTAAGCAGATTATCGTTCTTTACCACATCATAGTATATTTCCAATTGTGGATATTGTTTTTGAAAATATTCCTTAATACCAGCCAGTTTTATTTCATTCCATGTATTCTGAACATCTGAAAGATGTATCAGAGACACTGAAAACTTAAATGATTTCAGATTATTTATTAGCGAATCAAAAGCTATTAAATCACGTTGATCAAAATTAGTAATGAATGCAATACGCTTAGCTTCAGAAAATTGCTTGAATGGAGTATTTTCAGGAATGGCCAATACCGGTACACGGCTACGTTCAATCACTTCAGCCGTTACACTGCCGATCAAATCAATATCCTTCTGACTTTTACCACGAGTTCCCATTATGATAATGCGTGGCCGATATTCCTTGGTATAGCGGAGTACCTCTTCTTCAGGAATACCTTCACGCAAAACACAAGTATATTTAATATCTGGAAACTCGCCGGAAGCTACCTTCTCTTTTACTTTATCAGATAATGCATTCAAATCAGCATGAACTTTTTGTAAGATACTCCTTACATTCTCCTCATCACTTAGCTGATAGTTAAATACGTCTCCGTATGGCAAAGAAGTTGCATATATAGGAGTAAAATAAACATGTAGCAAAACAACTTCTGCACCTATATTCTGAGCGAAATTGAAACCGAACTCGCAAGCCTTCAAAGAATAATTGGAAAAATCCACTGGAATCAGCACTTTATTACTAACCTTCTCCAGTTTAGGTGACTTCCCCCCCACTACCTCTTCAGATAACCACGCAGAGCTTTCAGTAATTTTCAGAGCATGAGGTAAGTCACTCTCCTTAATACGTACACGTACGCCAGAAGAAACAACCGGTTGTATCTGGTTTACATTGTGAATATAAGTCTCAATACCTTCATTTTCAAGAACATTTTTCAATATTTGAGCTTTCGCGTACGTTAAGATTGCCAAAGTAACTAATTTATCTTCCATATATCATTGATTTTGAGATTAAAACAAACAAGAAATCCCAATTGTTGTCAGCAATTGGGATTCTATCTAACTTTCTCTTCTTAAGCTCGAACAGCTTCTTCAGTCTTACCTGCCATTTCATCTAAAATTTTTAAAGCTCGCTCTAAAACAGTAGTATCATCAATCATAACCAATCCACCATCTGGTCCAGGTTCCAAGTGAATCCCAACACTTTTCCCCTCCTTAAAATTGTGTCCACCGAAAAAATTTCTTACAGTGTCAACATTCAGTCCAAGTTCATCGGCTATTCTATGCATACTACCACTAGGCAATGAGTCTTTAATCTTACGTAATTCATTAAATGTTATTGTTCTCATATTCATAAATTTAATGGTTAATACTCTGTACTTTTTATTATCACGCTATAAACTTAAGGAAAAAAAAGGATAAAACAAACTATTTCTTTATCTTTTTTCAAAAAGAATATTGCCTCTCCAAAAAATAATCATTTTCAAGTATGCAGAATTATAAGTACAGAGAAAAAGCTCCTAAAAATAGACAGAAACAGCTCGTATAAAGCAGAATTATCGGGTTTATACGAGCTGTTTTTAGAATACAGGGAAAATTTAAATACCTTCTATGGCAGAAGCTGGAACCCACCCTACTTTACCATCTTCCAAACGAATTTCTTTCCATTCACGCATAGAGTTGTCTTTTATCTCAACTTTACGTCCCTCATGAAGAATGAACAGACTTGTACCACTTTCACTGGGAGTACTACGCACTGTGACACTAGGTGCCAACACTATAGCTTCGTTACGTTCCATCAGTTCGCCTTTTTGCTGAGCAGCAAACACATTACTCAATATAACAAGAACCAGGAATACTATTCCTGCAATAAATCCCACTTTCTTTCCCGTAATCTGTTTTGAAAAGAAAAAGAGATAGAACGAAACGAGTAATAGTACAAAGAACACAATCCCCAACTTAGCCCATGCATCTACGCTAAGACAATTAATCAACGATTTAGTCCAAGATACAAAGAAAACCTCAGGAACTGGGATTACCTTATCGATTGTCTTAGAACGTGCTATCTCCAAATTTGCACGAATATCAGCATTACCAGGTTCCAACAACAAGGCACGCTCATAATTCAATATAGCTCTTGCTATATCATCTGCCTTATAATAACTGTTGCCAAGATTATAATAGACCTCTGCAGCCTCTCCCTTCTTTAACAGATTCTCATATATTTGAATGGCAGAAGCATAATCATTCCGTATATAAGCGCTGTCACCTTCAGCCTTTGTCACATTGCTTTCTTGCCTTGCAGCAGAGAATTCCGCATGTGAACCGACGGATGTAGAGTCACTAGCAGTCTGTAATGTATCTACAGATGCAGAATTCTGCCCATAGGCAGTAATTGCCATCACTAGACTAAGAGTAAAAAACAATATTTTATTCATTACCATTTCCTCCTGATTAATGTTTTATCGAGTTTTCCATTTTACTGATAACTTCCAAAGAAGCTGAATATACCTTATCCATAGCCTGGTTATCATCACCCGGAGCAAAGCGGGCAAACTCACAGTTATTCAATGCATCGAGGAATTCCTTTATCAACGCATCATTCACACCATAATTACGAAGTTCCTCTTCGATATTATCCTTAGACAAACGGGATACCGGAATGTTCAGTTTATCACTGATATACCCCCAAAGAGCCTTCAAAACCTCATCATAAAACGCATCTTTCTTATTCTCAGCCAATAATTTACCAGCTTGTTTCATACGTTTCACCGCCACTTTATTGGCTTTCTTGGTACGCATCTTTGCTACATTTGCATTGGCTGCTATTTGCTTACGATAGATGATAAAGAATGTAATGAATGCAATACCCGGTATCAAATAAAGCAACCAATACGTCAACGAACCGAAGAAGAAATCACCTTTGGGAGACAGAGTAACATTATTCTGCTTGATAAAACGAATATCCTCGTTCAATACTTTCAACTCTTCCTTGCTTGTAAAGTTTGCAATAGTCTGAGCAGCATTGCCTGCTCCCTTTTCCACATGCAATTCATACTCTTCCGTAGTCAACGTTTTATACGAACGGGAATTAATATCAAAATAACTGAACTTTACGGCAGGAATCTTATAAGTTCCAGCATTACGAGGAATTGCCAGATACTCAATGACCTTGCTACCGGAGAGGCCCGAATTTGTCAGACGGAATTTATTGTCCACCTTCGGATCATATACTTCAAAATCCTCGGGGAATTTAACTTCCGGATTAGAGAGCAATTTCAGATTACCGGTACCAGAAATGACAAGTTTGACAGTAACAGCATCATTGGTCTTGACATTTGTACTATTGATAGAAGAAGTTATATTGAACTCTCCCACTCCTCCCGAAAAATCGGCTGGCTTACCTGCCGGCAAGGGCTTTACGTCAATTGTCAGTTGCGGAGTCAAAATTGTCTTTTTAACTTCTACGTAATTGCTTCCTCCATTGAAAAATGCCTCGAACGGATCAGCAACTTGTGTAGCCTTTGCAATGGAAGCATCAAAGCGTGCTGCATCAATTGTCAGCTTACCGGCTTGTTGCGGGAACAACACAAACTGACGATAGATTGTAGACTGATAATTTCTACCTTTATAATGCTCCAATCCCCATCTTCTGTCATTAGGCAATTCTACTTCCTGAGAATGGAATCCTTTGAAGTCAGGCAATTTCACATTATCAAACATACGTAAGTCCACCAAGGTATATATCTTGTATGTCAGCAGAAAAGCCTCTTGTTCATACACCGTCATCTTACTGGCAGTAGCTGTAATAAACAAATCACTATTCGATACAGATGTCCCGGAAGAAGCGCGGCTGGCAGTGCCCTCACTCTGTTTGCCACCATTTCCAGAAGCTCCATTAGCAGCCTGATCTGCCGGAAGAACCCTTACTTGTACAGAATTCGAAACCATTTGGTTACCATCAGCAGTGATAGTGGCTCCTGGAATGGTAAAATCACCTTCTGCAGTCGCCATTAAAATATAAGTGAATGTAATACTGCTGGTTGAAGTCGTCTGCCCATTAATCATCTGCACGCTACTCTGTTGCGAGCGGCTGGGCCCCATCAACACATCAAATCCCTTCATAGAAGGAGCACGAAAATCCCTTACCTTTTGTGTAGTCACCGTATACGACAGTCTGAACTGGTCTCCTACCGCCACAGCGTCAGGAGCGGACGCAGTAAACGATACCTTGCCATCGGCAAAGGCATTCATACTGACTGCAATCAGTGCTATCCATAAGAAAACTATTTTTCTCATATATTATTCCTATTATGTTTGTTACCAATCTTTTTCCAGACGACCTCCTTGAAGTACCTGCTGCTTTTTCACTTTATCCTGCACATCCTTCTCGTCTTGCATGACAGAGTTTAACAGCTGCTCGGCATTTTCCTTAGACATCTCATTATCTTTCTTTTCCGGCTGAGAAGGTTGTTGTTGCTGGTCTTGATTCTGTTGCTGGTCTTTCTGCTGATCCTGCTGTTTATCCTGCTCCTTCTGTTGGTCCTGTTTATCCTGATCTTGATTCTGATCCTGGTTCTGCTGCTGGTCTTGCAATTGTTTCTGTGCCAAAGCAAGGTTATAGCGCGTTTCATCATCTTTCGGATTATTGCGTAACGACTCCTTATAGGCTTCTACCGCCTTTGCATAATCCTTCTGAGAATGAAAGATGACTCCCATATTATGATAAATCTGTGCTAAGTTTGATTTGTCCTTTTCTATCTTGGTAGCTCCCACATATTGCTCCATCGCTTCCTGCAGCTTGTTCTGCTGGGTCAATGTATTTCCCAGGTTGAACATGGAAACCGTTGACTTCGGGTTTACCTCCAAAGCCTTCCGATAGTTCACTTCTGCATCCACATATACGCTATCCTTAAAAAAACGGTTTCCCTTACGGATATAATCGCGTTCCGCCTTCTGTGCAGAAGCTGAAACTGCCACTAACAGCAGCAAAACTATTCCAATATATTTTTTCTGTAACATACGCATCATTTCTTATTAGAGAATAAATGAATGTTGCGGAACAGAGGATTCTTGCGCTCCAATATCAACATCTCAGCCAGTAACAACAGCAGAATAATCCATGCCACTGCCTGAAACTGTTCATTGAATTCCGTGTACACCTGTGTTTCCACATCTGCCTTTGCCATCTTGTTGATTTCCTGACTAATCGCTTTCTGTGCACCGTTGGTATTGTCTACGCGCACATAAATACCATTTCCTGCCTGAGCAATTTCCTGACACATCTGCTCATTCAAGCGAGTAACGATTACATTACCTTCACGGTCACGACGATAATCATTAGTACCCTCTATTGGAATGGGGGCACCCTCAGGCATACCTACCCCTAATACATTGACCTGGATACCTTTCTCTGCAGCAGCCTTAGCAGCTTCTACGGCACCACCTTCATGGTTTTCACCGTCGGTGATGACAATAACAGTACGTCCCACTCCTTCTTGAGGTGTAAAACTCCGGGCAGCCAGATTTATTGCAGCTCCAATTGCCGTACCTTGCTTGGAAATCAGCGAAGGGTCGATGGACTCCAAAAACATCTTGGCAGAAATATAATCACTCGTAATAGGTAACTGGGTAAATGCGTCACCTGCAAAAACAATCATACCGACCTTGTCATTCTGCATCTTATCTACCAACTGCGCCACCAGCCGTTTTGCCTTCTGCAAGCGGCTTGGCTGTACGTCTTGTGCCAGCATGGAATTGGATATATCCAACGCAATCATCACTTCCACTCCCTGGCGTTTTACCGTCTCCAGTTTGGAACCAAACTGCGGACGTGCCAGCAGTACCGTGAACAACCCGATAGCCGCAAAAACCAACCAAAACTTCACATCCGGACGGTATTTGGAAACATCCGGCATTAGCTGTGCCATCAGTATAGGGTCACCAAATTTACGAATGGCTTTCCTCCTCCGATAATTGGAGTACAAGTAGAAGGCCGCCAATAAAGGCAGCAGCAGCAACAAGTACAAATATGCAGGTTCTTCAAATCGAAACATCTTTTTATTTACAATTTAGCAATTTACAATTTACAATTTGGCTACGCAATGACTGATACACTAAAAGACATTCTCCGTTTTTACGGTATCTTCTTCAATATAGAGTTGCGTAACAGTACCTCCAGTAATACACACAAGAAAGCAGCCAACGCAAACCAGCGGTACTCTTCCTGGCGCTTGCTGTATTCTTTTACATTCAATTTTGTTTTCTCCAGCTTGTCTATCTCCTCGTACACTTCCTTCAACTTCGAGTTGCTGGTGGCACGGAAATAGTTACCTTCCGTTGTTCCGGCAATCTGTGTCAAAGTCTTTTCATCAATTTCGACGAGCATATTGACATATTGCACTGTTCCGCCTACCGGATAAGGATAAGGAGCCATACCATTGGTTCCTACCCCAATAGTATAAACACGAATGCCAAAACTCTTGGCTATTTCAGCAGCCGTCAAAGGAGAAATATCACCTTTATTATTGACACCGTCCGTCAGCAGAATAATGACTTTCGACTTTGCCTTGCTATCCTTCAAACGGGTAACGGCATTGGCAATACCCATACCGATTGCCGTTCCGTCTTCAATCAGCCCGCACTTCATATCTTTAAGCAAGTTCAACAATACGGCATGGTCTACTGTCAACGGACATTGCGTAAAGCTTTCTCCAGCAAACAAAGTTATACCTATATTGTCATTCGGACGTCCGTTAATAAACTCTGCCGCCACATCCTTCGCCGCTTCCAACCGGTTAGGTTTCAGGTCTTCGGCCAGCATACTGGTAGAAACGTCCATAGCAAGCATGATATCAATACCCTCAATCTCACTGTTCTGCCAGCTATCGGTGGTTTGCGGACGTGCCAAAACAAGAATAATCAGTATCAAGGCAATTATCCGCAATACAAACGGTACATGCAACAAATAGTTCTTATAGCTTTTAGGGGTATGGGCATACACACGGGCATCCGAAATCTGAAGCGTAGCTTCACTATTCGTCCGCTTCATAATATACCATACTATATAAGGTATAAGCAACAGCAGCAAAAATAAATATTCAATATTGGCAAAAACCATATTTATGTACGATTTAACGATTTACAATTCAGCTTCGCTCCAAACATCCTTCATTTTTCACTCATGTATATCCGATTGAAGTCACTTTTCCAGCATTAAGCAAAATAATTATACAACTCCAATCCGATATATATCAATGAACAGGCAAGAGCTACAGCCAACACCACAATACCCGCTCCCAGCAAAATCTTGGTACGCAAAGAACGTTTCTCGATAATGGTAATCTCAGTAGGCTGCGGCTTGGCATTCTCCTCTTCTTTCTCCTTGGTTTCATTAATAAAGTCAATGGCATTAATCAGGTTAGCGTCATTTTCGTTCATCAATGGATTATGCTTGGCAAATTTCACCAAATCAGCAGTCTGGAACAATTCACGCAAATCCGATATTGCTTCCTTATCTTTCATTTCCAGCAACTTATCTATGATTTCCGTAGAAGTCATTTCCAAAGCATTGAAACCAAAGCGGTCTTTTATATATGTACGAAGAGCATCAGTCAATTCCGTATAATATTCCTTCGGCTCCCCTTTCTGCCATACCTTCTCATTCTTGATACGTTCTATCTCCTGCATAGCCAACTGATGGGGAGGCAGCTTAGGTTCTACCTTCACCTTACGGATAATAGGCTTATTGTCGAAGAAGCGCATTATCAGATAGACAAGTAATATCCCTATCGGGATAATCAGCGCACCACAAGCCATAAGACCATACCAGTCTTCCCAGGCAAAAGGCGCTTGCATCACTGTTTTGGGACCGAAGAACTGTTCCGGATTCTCCGGGTCTAACGGGACATTCACCGAATATACTTTCAAGGCCAACGCTTTGGAGCGATACTTCTCATTATCCACCGTCACTTCCATAGGCGGCAGATAATAAAGAGCCGAGTCGAAAGAGGTAACTGTATACTCTTGAGTTATCAATGCACGCCGACCATCATTCAGCAGTTGCGTATCCGGCTTGGCCACATCAATAATTTCAACCCCATTCACCAGCGTATCGGTATATACCGGGAATATGGCACGCTTATCGGCATCTAGAGATACTTGAAGTTTTATCTTTGCCTGCTCTCCAATAAGAATCTGCAAAGAGTCAATCGTAGCATCTACCGTTACCGACTGGGCTACTACCCTTCCCGACCATGCTATTAATAACGCTATCAGAAATAAATATCTTTTCATTTTCCGATTAATTTCGTTTCGCAAACAAATTCATCAATGCCTTGACATAATCCTGGTCGGTACGTACCGACACATTGTCGACATTACTCTTGGTAAACGTTTCATTCAATTCCGCCTGCTTGTTCACCCACCAATCATGATGGGCACGGCGCACGGCACGCGAGGAGGTGTCAATCCACTGCTCATGTCCCGTCTCGGCATCCCTAATCTTCATCAGTCCCACGGGAGGCAATTCTTCCACACGACGGTCGTACACCTGAACGGCAACCAGGTCATGCTTACGATTGGCAATGGTCATGGCGTTCTTGAAACTTTCCTGGTCGATGAAGTCGGACAAGACAAATGCCGTGCAACGGCGTTTCATTACGTTTGTCAGATACTCCAAGCCCAGACGAATGCTCGTCCTCCGGCTTTCCGCATGAAAATCTATCAGTTCGCGGATGATGTAAAGTATATGCTTACGTCCCTTCTTGGGCGGAATAAACTTCTCAATCCGGTCCGAAAAGAAGATGACACCAATCTTGTCATTATTCTGAATGGCAGAGAATGCCAGTGTGGCGGCAATTTCCGTCACCATATCCTTCTTCATCTGCTTTACCGTACCGAATTCCAAACTACCGGAAACATCTACCAACAACATCACTGTCAATTCGCGCTCCTCCTCAAACACCTTGACGTAAGGCTTGTTGAAGCGGGCGGTCACATTCCAGTCAATGTCGCGTATGTCGTCGCCAAACTGATACTCGCGCACTTCGGAGAATGCCATACCTCTACCCTTGAAGGCAGAGTGATACTGCCCGGCAAAGATATTGTTGGACAGTCCGCGCGTCTTTATCTCAATCTGACGGACTTTCTTCAAAAGTTCTGTTGTTTCCATTGATTTATTTTAATAATCTCATTTAAGCACACAAGCGCAATTTAGTTTATAACAGAAACTTCCCTATGAAAAGGGGTGAAGTTTTCGGTACTCAACCCTAAGGTTTACGACGCTAAACCTCAGGTATTGGATTGTAAACCTCAAGTTTACGAAAACCTCTATTATGCGTTAGGGCACTTCAACCTTGTTCAGTATCTTGCTGACGATTTCATCAGATGTCATATTGCTGGCTTCCGCCTCGTAAGTCAAGCCGATACGGTGGCGAAGTACGTCGTGTGCCACAGCGCGCACATCCTCCGGAATGACATAACCGCGACGCTTGATGAACGCGTAGCTACGGGCAGCCAGGGCCAAGTTGATGGAGGCACGGGGCGAACCGCCGAAACCAATCATGTCTTTCAGCTCTTTCAAATCGTATTTTTCCGGATAACGAGTAGCAAATACAATATCGACAATATATTTTCTGTCTCTTATACACATCTCCGAGCCCACGAGACATCTCAGG
>ENA-OZVM01000758-OZVM01000758.1-human-gut-metagenome-genome-assembly--contig:-NODE-758-length-11458-cov-7.205297_pt1 | contig 11458 bp, 4 predicted proteins | sample MGYA00243445_ERZ654045 | MGnify/ENA primary metagenome ERZ654045 (study PRJEB26926, sample SAMN06164891) | human gut metagenome | biome: ENVO:00009003; feature: ENVO:2100002; material: ENVO:00002003... | reverse complement strand
GAGATGTCTCGTGGGCTCGGAGATGTGTATAAGAGACAGTCTTGAAAGGCTTTTTCGGTTGTGTTTTATAATGAAGTTTTAGGATATTGAAACTCCATTTGATTTACCTTAAATTTTGACAACAAAATGGATAAATAGTGACATTGACAAAAAGTGGGGGTATTGTATCATAGGATTAGCATGAAATATTATAGCTGAATATCCTGTGGAATATTGTTCTTTTTTGTGCCAAATAGCAAAATTTTACATATAAAAGAACATTTCATAGAGCTTCCGCTATATGTTTTGCGTTGTGTCAGATACCAATTGCAGTCGCGTCGGCTTCCTTTTTTTCCTGTGTTTAGATGCGCAAGCCGCCGTTTTGATGAAACGGTCTTAACATAGTGAAAAGACCGGCGCGAAATTTTTTTGGTTTGGTGGAAGAAAGCCAGTCGGGCTTTCGCAGCGCTCCCGCTTTGGGAGAGGGCAAAAAACAACAAGGGGGACTGCCGGGGTAATCAAGATGGAACGCCTTAAAAGGCGCAGGCTGATGCGGTGCCTGCCAAAACCGTAAATTTATATGAAAAAGGATATCAGTGAGATGTATAGAAAGAGAGTAAAGCTGCTTTCATTGTTCTTATCGCTGCTGATGGTTTTCGGAGCGGTGGCAAATGTCACGGCGGCCGGAGCAGGCAGCGCGCAGGAAGGTATGCAGACCGTCTACTTTAAAGACACGAACTGCTGGCAGGGGAAATTTGCAGACGGTATCTATGCCTACCTGTTCAGCTCGGCAGGCTCTGAAAACAACGGCTATCCGGGACAGGCGATGACCTATCTCGGCAGGGACGCAGAGCAAAACAGGATTTATTCCATCGAGGTGGATACCACGAAATACGATACGATTAAATTCACAAACGGAGCGCAGAGCGGCACCGTAAACCGCACGGATAATTATCCCGTCGCTTTGACGAGTGACAATAACGGCTACGGTTTTACGGGCAATATGACCTCCGGCAACAAATATTTTGAGGTCGCGCAGTGCAAGGCGCAGACAGAGGGGCTGGATATAACTGAGCCGTCTGAACCGACGAATCCCTCTGAGCCTACGAACCCCGACCTGCCGGGCACGCTCACTATTTATTTTAAGGACACCAACTGCTGGGGCGACGGTTTTGTAAATGGTATTTACGCCTACCTGTTCAGCTCCACCGGCTCAGATAATAACGTTTATCCCGGCGTAAAAATGCAGTTTATCGGCAGGGATGTCGAAAAGAACAAGGTCTATTCCGTCGATGTTGACACTACAAAATACGACACCATTAAATTTTCCGACGGCAGCGCTTCCAACAGGCGCACGAATAATTTTCCCGTTGCGCTGTCGGCGGGCAACAACGGCTATCAGTTCAACGGCTTGATGGACCCTGACGACTCCCGGTATTACGGAATCGAGCAGGCGAATATCAATACCGATAACCTGATTGTCCGCGATGAAGAAGACGTCACCGTTTATTTTGCCGATACCGCGGCATGGGGCCTTCCGTACGCATATGTCCTGTCGGCGGACGACAGCCAGACAAACGGCGATTACCCGGGCGAGCCCATGACCTATGAGGGCAAGGACGCACAGGGTGTGGATATTTATTCCTATACGTTTAATTTCTTTGATTTTGCAAAAATCAAGTTTTCTAATGGCAAGAGCGCTTCTTCCTCAGACCACAAGCGCACAGGCAACCTGGAATACCGCACACAGCTGACAGGCGAATTAAACGCTTACCGCCTGACGGGCAGCGCGGACCCAGCTAAGCCGAGCAATCTGGAAGCCGAGGCCTGCACGGTCGATATGAAGGCGCTCGATAAATCTGATTTGACGACCATTTATTTCCGCGACGACCTTCAGTGGGAGGAAATTTACGCCTACACCTTCAGCAGCGCGGACGGCAATACCTCCAACGGCCCGTATCCCGGCCAGAGGATGGAATACGCAGGTAAGGACAAGGCGGGCGCGAAATATTATTCCTACACCTTCCCGTCTAAAACGTATGACACCATCAAATTCTCGGACGGAACCACGGAAAACAGGCGCACAGACAACATTCTGTACGCGGCAGACGCGCAAAACGGCAGCAACTGCTATTACCTGACCGGGTCGTCCTCCGGCGGAAAGTATGAATTTAAGCCTATTCAGGTAGACCCTGCCGGGCTTGACGCTACGGAAATGTTCACGGTTTATTACAAGGATACGATTGGCTGGGGCGACCCGTACCTTTATGCGTTTTCAAGTACAGGGGCAGGCGATGACAAGGCTTATCCCGGTACGCGCATGACGCTTGAGGGAACCGTTGGAAAGACTAAGATTTATTCCTACGCGTTCGATTCCAACAAATATGACCGCATAAAAATCGATGATGGAACGATACTTGGCTGTTCTGTTCCAAACAGGCGTACGGCGGATATCGACTTTATCAAGGACTTAGGTGAGAATAACTGCTTTGAGCTGACCGGAAGCACGACAGTGACCGGCGGCAAGGAGTATTACGATTATAAGGCAGTCTCCGTTAATACGGACGAAATTACACCTTATGAGGGCGTTAAAACCGATACAAAGGTCAAGAACGTCATCTTTATGATAGGCGACGGCTTCGGTGAAAAGCAGGCGCAGGCCGGCGAGCTCTACAAAGGCGGCAAGCTTGTGTTCCGCACAGGCGAGGAAAACGGCTGGTACCGCAATTGGCAGACGACGCATGACGCGGACTACCCCAAATTTACGGACAGCGCGGCCGCCGCGTCGGCGCTTGCCACCGGCGTTAAAGTACATGACAGCGTGGTCGGTATTTCCCCAGAGGGCAAATGGGTGGAAAACCTGACCGAGTTTTCTAAAGCGAGAGGCCTCAAGACTGGCATCGTCGTCACACAGGTGCTTCCGCACGCAACGCCCGCGGGCTTTACGGCGCATGTCGATTCCAGGCATTCCTACGACGAAATTGCGACGCAGCAGATTAAGCAGAACATCGACCTCATGTTCGGCGGCGGTTCGACCTACTTCAACGCAAGGAAGAGCCTGATGAACGACCTCGGTTATTCATATACCACGAATTTCTCCGACGTATCAAACGTGCCTGCTGACCAGAAGCTCATCGGCGCGTTCAAGGATTCCTATATCAAGCATTCCGACTCGAACCTTCCGATGCTGGCCGATACCACCAAGGCGGCGCTTGAACGCCTGACGAACGACGACGGCTTCTTTGTCATGATTGAGGGTTCCGATATCGACGCGTACGCGCATAACAGCAACATGGCGGATATGCTCGATGAAATCATCGTATTCGACAACGCGGTAAAGGTGGCGCAGGAATACGTTGACGCGCATCCCGACACGCTCCTGATTGTTACGGCCGACCATGAAACAGGCGGGCTGGACCTCAGCGGCGTAACAGACAAATCCCAGCTGACGAACAGCCTCTTTAAGTCCGGCGGTACGCATACGGGACAATCCGTTCCGGTTTATGCTTACGGCAAGGGCGCGCAGGAGCTTACGCAATATAATACGATAGACAACACGGAAATCCACCAGTTTGTTACAGACGTGCTCAACAACGAGTACGACCCGAACGGCGAAATCGGCGAGAACGTCTTAAGCGACGCGAACAACGTGATTTACTTCCAGAAGCCTGCCGATTGGGAAGACGTTTATATTTACAGCGACGCTTACAAATCCACAAAGGAATTCCCCGGCGCGCCGATGATTCTCCTCGAGGGCGACATTTACACCTATACGATTCCTTACGACGTCAAGAACCTGTCCTTCAGCTTCAATGACGGAAACAAGAAGTCTACGGTAACGGTGGAGAACCCGCAGTACAACAAGCTTTACTACATCGATGACGATAAGGACCCGCAGAAATCCACCGTCTCGGTCAACGAGGAATATGCTCCGCCGGAGGGCGTTGTATACTTTGAGAAGCCAGACGACTGGAAGGACGCGTACATTTATACATGGGGCAGCCGCTACGGCGGGACATGGCCCGGAACACAGATGACGCATGTTGAGGGGAACCTCTACAAATATGTGCTCTATGGCTCTACGACGATTGCTTCCGCATTCGGCCTGATTTTCAACGAAGGGCCTGTATCCGGTACAGCCAAGCAGACGGTGGACCTGGAATTCATGGGCTTCAACCTGCTTTATAAGCTAACCGGTGAAAAGGATGCCCAGGGCCATTTCTACACCTCGTTTGAGAAATATCCCAAGCAGGCGGACGACGGCGAGGATGCCGGTACGTTCTACTTCAAGAAGCCTGCCACCTGGGATGCGGCCAATGTTTATGCGTTCTTCGGCGCGTATGTCGGCGAATGGTCCGGCGTGCCGATGACTAAGGTAACAGACGACATTTATTCCTTTACCTTGAAGAAGGGCCAGATGTTCAGCGGCGGCCATAACTTCAAGCTTGCGTTTAACGACGGCAAGACTTACCAGACTATCGACGTTGCGTTCGAGGGCTTCGACCGTATTTATACCATAGAAGGCGACGATACAACCGAGGCTGCATACGGCTCCTGGAGCAAGTATACACCGGCACAAATCAAGTACGGCGACTTAAACGGCGACGGATTTGTCAATGTGGCCGACGTCCTGATTGTCCAGCAGTATCTCGCACGTATGATTGAGCTGACCGACGCGCAGAAGATAGCGGCTGACGTCGATTTGAGCGGAGACATCAAGGTAGCCGACGTTCTCGAAATGCAGAAGCTCATTGCAAAAATTATCGATAAGCTTCCGGCGGAAAGAGTCCGGTAAAGCCACAATCTGATTTGCCGAATCTTGCGGCATAAACGGCTTTCAACTGTGCAATCCATATGAATAATTGATACCTCCAAATATCAACCGCAGCCGTTTTATGCACAATGTATTCTGTATAGTAGGACCGCAGGGGAAAACCTCTGCGGTTTTACTTTTCGTATGGCAGAATCTCTAAAAAAACAAGACAAACTTTGTTTGTTTTTCAAGCAAAAAAGGCTGTCAATTTGCATCTTTTTGTTTGCTTTTTTTTTGGAAAAACAGTATAATTATAACAATTTGGGGCGATTCGTCCCAAACGCCGGATTCCCGTATTTTAATGGTAGGTACGGGTATGCTCCGGAAAAAAAATTTAGGATATTCTTGAAATGAAAGGATGAAACAAATGGTCAAAACAATTAAAAAGTGCACCGCGTGGGTGCTTGCCGCGGCAATTTTGCTGAGTATGGCATGCATCGGCGTGTATGCGCAGCGCGCACCGTTCCGTTACGGAGACGTAAACGGGGACGGTAAGGTTTCTGCGGCCGATGCGATGGAGGTTTCCAAGCATACCGCAAAAATCATTACTCTGACAGGCGACGCATTCAAGGCGGCGGATGTCAACGGAGATGGGATAGTAAGCGTAAAAGACGCGATTCTCATCCAGCAATATGTCGCAAAGGTAATCGATGTATTCCCGGTGGAGCTTATCCAGCCGACTGACCCGACGGTTCAGCCGACCGAGCTTCCCACCACCACCCCTACCGAAGCTCCTACGATTAAGCCGACCGACCCGGAGCGCTATGATACGCTTGTTAATGGTAAAAAAGCCAATGTCGGTGATGAAATCGTTTACACTGCATATCTCTATGCGAAGGACCTTGTAGCCGGCGTAAACGCTTATGTAAATTATACCGGTGATGTTTTAAAGATTTCAGATATCACACTGGGTTCTAAAAAGAAAGCTGTCCTGCCAATTTTGGCAAATGGCAGCAGTGTTTTGAATTTTAACCCGGTTGACGGCTCTGATTCGATTTATTTCAATGGTGCCAACGCGGATGAAGGCTATGATTTCTCCGCAAAGGAAAGTATTCTTGTAACCGTGCGTTTTGATGTAATTAAAGAAGGAACCGCTTCAATTGGAACGTCAATGACACAAATTCTTTCGATGGAGCTCGATTCCTCGAACAAGAACCAGCCGCTCAAGGACTATACCCTGACTGATAAAACTGAGGTAATAGGCGGTACAGTTGACCCGACCGAGCCGACCGAGGCGCCAACTGTGGCGCCCACAGAAGCGCCTACAGAGAAACCCACCCAGGCGCCGACAGAGCAGCCGACTACGCCGCCTTCCGGCGACGCGGTAATCAACGGTCAGAAAGCAAGCATCGGCGACCAGGTAACGTATACGGCGTACCTGAAGGCGAATGAGCTCGTAGCGGGCGTGAACGCGCACGTGACGTACACGGGCGGCGTACTCAAGCTTTCACAGGCGACGCTCGACTCTAAAAAGGCACAGGTTATCCCGGTGCTTGCCACAGGCAGCTCGGTGCTTAATTTCGACCCGGTGGACGGCACAAGCTCCGTTTACTTCAACGGTGCGAATTCCGACGAGGGCTATGAGTTCTTCGCGGAAAAGACCGTGCTTGTCACCCTGACGTTTGACGTTATCGGCGCGGGAACAGCGGAGATAAAAACGGCAATCGCGCAGATTCTTTCAATGCAGCTCGATTCCTCGAACAAGAACCAGCCGCTCAAGGACTATACCCTGACCGGCGAAACGAAGGTCATCAAGGGAACCACGGACCCGGCTAGCGACGCGGTTATCAACGGCGTTACTGCAAATATCGGCGACCAGGTGACCTACACGGCATATATCAGCACCAGCGAGGCGGCTGCCGGAATCATTGCGTATGTTCCTTATAATGACAGCGTGCTGAAGCTTTCCAACGAAACGCTGACATCCAAAAAAAATCAAGTCATCCCCGCTTTTGCGACGGGCAGCTCCGTATTGAATTTTACCCCGGTTGACGGTTCCAGCGCGGTTTACTTTAATTCGGCAGACCCGGATGAAGGTTACGATTTGCCGGAGGGAAGCGTTCTTGTGACTTTAACGTTTGATGTCATTGGAAAAGGAACCGCAGCGGTTTCACCGCAGGTTAAGCAGTTCCTGAGTATGCGCAAAGACGCCGACGGGAAATATTTGAACCTGACTGACTATCAAATTACATCTGATTTGATAAAAAAATAAATAAACTTAAGAGAGCGACGCGGTTTTCCGCGGCGCTTTTGGTTTATTGAGTGAGAATACGAGAATAAATACACTTCATATTTGCCAACTTGAGGGAGATATGGTATAGTATTTCCATAATGGCGGTTTTTTCGGTTTTCCCGGAAAAAATAGCAGCATCCGCAATTTTTATGAGGTGATATTTTTTGGAAGTCAATATTTTAATGGGCGTTTGTATACTGCTGCTCATTATTCTATCCGCGTTTTTTTCTTCGGTTGAAACGGCGTTTTCCACAGTCAACACGATTCGCCTGCGGCATGACGCGGAAAACGGAAGCAAACGGGCCAAAACGGCGCTTACAATTACAGAAAATTATGACAAAGCGCTTACGACGATTCTAATCGGGAACAATATTGTAAATATCGGCTGCTCGTCTATTGCGACGGTGCTTTGCCTGAACCTGTTCGGAGATATGGGCGCGGCTATCAGTACAGGCGCCGTTACGATACTTGTTTTAACCTTCGGGGAAATTTTGCCGAAATGTATCGCAAAGGAGCACGCAGACAGCTATTGCCTGCACACGGCGCAGGTTCTGCGGGTCCTGATGACGATATTCAGCCCCATTGTTTTTCTGTTTGTCAAACTGAAATCCTTTGTGCTTGACAGGATGCGCAAAAACGAAAAATCGCCGTCTGTTACGGAGGACGAGTTGAAGTTTATTATAGAGAGCATTGAAGAAGAGGGCGTGCTTGAAGAGCAGGAACGCGAGCTCGTCCAGTCGGCGCTCGATTTTGATGAAAAAACAGTACAGGAGGTCCTTACGCCGCGCGTCGATATTACGGCCGTCGACATAGAGGACGACGCAAAAGAAGTGGCAAAGCTGATTCTGTCTGAGCGTTTTTCGAGGATTCCCGTTTACAAGGACAATATAGACAATATTGTCGGTATCCTGCACACGCGCGATTTCCTGGAAGCGATGATTCACGGCGAAAAGCCGGAAATCGCAAAGCTTATACAGCCCGCGTATTTTATTTATAAAAAGAAAAAACTTTCTACCGTACTTACCGACTTCAAGCGCAAAAAGCTTCATATGGCAATCGTTTCCGACGAATACGGCGGAACGGTCGGCATTGTAACAATGGAAGATTTGCTCGAAGAAATCGTAGGGGAAATCTGGGACGAGGATGAAGAGGTAGAACAGCAGTACAGAGCCCTGCCTGACGGCGGATATGAAATCAATGGGGATATGGATATTGACGAAATGCTTTCGCTGTTTGGAATGAATGAAAATGCAATTGAAAGCGACAGCGTGTCGGTCGGCGGCTGGGTGTTTGAAACGCTCGGCAGTATTCCAGAAAAGGGCGACAGCTTCCAATTCGGGGAGCTCTGTATTACTGTAACAGAGGTTACCGAGCAGCGCATTACGAAGCTCATCGTCCGGCGTACCGTAAATCAGACAGAAACTGACAAGGATTAAACTGTCAGGCAAAAAAACAGCATAAATAAAATCACCGCAGGAGAAAATAAATGCGGTGGTTTTTTTATGAGAAAAATGAAACAGGATGGGTTTCTGTTTTCCTTCGGCGGAATTGCATATGGTTTGATAGAGCTGCTGTGGCGGCGGTATACGCACTGGTCGATGATTATTACGGGCGGCGTATGCTTTGTGATGCTTTTCAGGATTTTTAATAAAATGCAGCGGATTTCCCTGCTTAAAAAATGCTTGATTGGCTCGGCGGTTATCACTGGCGTGGAGCTGATTGTCGGCTGTATCGTCAATCTTATTTTAAAGCTTGAGGTATGGGATTATTCCAACATGCCCTTAAACCTGCTTGGCCAAATCTGCCCGCTCTACAGCCTGCTGTGGGGCTTCCTGACCATTCCGATTGTCTTTCTGTGCGGGAAAATGAAGCCTGTCGTCAAAAGAATCTGAAACAAAATGGGAGGCAGCGTACGCTGCCTCCCAAATCTTTACCTATTCTCCAATTAAGTTGTTGCGCTCTAGCCATTCCTGGTGCGTCATGAGCACCTGGCGGGACTTGGAGCCTTCGTGCGGGCCGACAATGCCCATCTGCTCCATCTCGTCAATCAGCCTTCCTGCGCGCGCATAGCCCAAGCGCAGGCGCCTCTGCAGCAGGGAGGTGGATGCCTGCCCGGCCTCTACGACGCATTTTATCGCTTCCTCGAGCATGGGGTCGCGGTTTTCGTCGCCGCCGTTATTCAAAGCGGAATCCTTGCCGTTTGCGCCGATATCCTGCGAGGCGATTTTTTCAATCTGCTCGACAACAGTTTCGTCGTAATCGGACTGGTAGGATTTTTTGATATAACCCGTGACGTTTTCAATCTCCTCGTCGGAGGCGTAGCAGCCCTGTACGCGTAAAGGCTTTGGCGCGCCGACAGGGGAGAAGAGCATATCGCCCTTTCCGATGAGCTTTTCCGCGCCGCCGAAATCCAAAATGGTTCTGGAGTCAACCTGTGATGAGGTTTTCAGCGCAATACGGCTTGGAATATTCGCTTTGATTACGCCGGTAATAACGTTGACCGAGGGACGCTGTGTCGCGATGACCAAATGCATGCCCGCCGCGCGCGCCATCTGTGCCAGGCGGCAGATGGACTCCTCTACCTCGTTGGGTGCTGCCATCATCAGGTCGGCCAATTCATCGATTGCAATGACTATCTGCGGCATTTTACTGTCGGGAATCGGAAGGCCGTCGTCAGTAAGCGGGCGGTCCTCCTTCGGCGTTTCGGGCGGGACATTCGCATAGCGCTTGCGGTACTTGTCAATCATGGAATTGTATGCGTGGATGTCCCTGACATTGTAGGCCGCAAAGGTTTTGTAACGCTCAAGCATTTCGCTGACCGCCCAGTTGAGAGCGCCGGCCGCTTTTTTAACGTCTGATACAACCGGAATCAGCAGGTGTGGGATTCCCTTGTATTTTGAAAACTCGACCATCTTCGGGTCGATTAAAACGAGCTTTACTTCATCGGGGCTGCCCTTGTACAGAAGGCTTAGCAGGATGGAGTTGACGCAGACCGATTTACCGGAGCCGGTCGTACCCGCGATGAGCAGGTGCGGCATCTTCGCAAGGTCTGTCGCGACGATGTTGCCGGAAATATCCCGGCCGAGTACGACGGTCAGCTTGCTCTTTTCATGCTTGAATTCCTTGGAATCAATCAGCTCGCGCATGGTAACCATGCCGATTACCTTGTTCGGCACCTCGATTCCAATCGCAGCCTTACCGGGAATAGGTGCTTCAATCCTTACGCCGTCAGCGGCAAGGTTCAGTGCGATATCGTCTGAAAGGTTTGTGATTTTGCTGATTTTTACGCCCGCCGCAGGCTGCAGCTCAAAGCGCGTAACGGACGGGCCGCGGCAGATATTGATGATATTGGCCTGTACGCCAAAGCTGTTGAGCGTAGATATAAGCTTCTGCCCGTTTTCCTGCAGCTCGTCGAACGCGCCGCTGTCCTCGCCGGAAAAATTAGGGTGTAGCAAATCGACTGGCGGATAATGGTACCCGTTTTCGTTTTCCCTGTGCTTCTGTTCCGCGCTTTCCCCGTCCAGTTCTACGGGTACCGTCTGCGGGTCGGGCTGTATCTGGCCGGGGTCGCTCTTGCGCGGCTTCTTTTTCTTTTCCATTACGTCCTTCGCGGCGAAGGTAGCCATGGGCTTTTCAGCGTCGTCCTCCTGCAAGGGAGACGGCGTTTTACCGTTCATCAGTATTTCAAGCCGCTTGCGCTTGTCGTTCAAATTCTCCGGCGTTTTGTTCTCTCCGTCGATTGGGATGTCGATTTTTCCCATACGGAACGGGGAACCGTGGGATTGGCTTTTTTCTTTCTTTAAATCCATGCCGGTTTCCAGCTCGGGATTTTGGAAGAGCGGGGGGCGGTTTTCAAATTCCTCGCGCTCTTTTTGCTGCTGCTCACGCTTACGGTTGAGGTTTTCCCGCGCGGCGTTCATGCCCTGTGCAACCTTGTCCGCGGGCTTCTTCATAATTTTGAAGATATGGCGCAGCGTAATACCGAACAGGAACATAAAGCATAAAAGCATCGCAATAATTGAAAAGACCTCTGCGCCCGCCTTGCCGCACAGTATGACAAGCGGTATGCCGAGCACGCCGCTCAAAAGCCCCGCGCCGCCTGTGTCCGCGCCCTGCGTGTAGAGCCTGCCGAGCTCGCTGAAATACGAGATACCGGATGCCGCCGGCGCTTTTAATATGTACATCAGTGACGATAAAAAAACAATAAATCCGATGGCAAGCGCCGTTTTTCCCGCCATTTTTGTGCCGAGCTGCTTATCGAGCGCTGTCATCACAGCAACATAGATAAGCAGTACCGGCCACAGCACAGCCAGCGTCCCGAACAGGCCGAGCATAAAGCTGTGCAAAAACCGCCAGACGTTTTCGCCCGGAATAAATATGATAAACCTGTCTCTTATACACATCTCCGAGCCCACGAGACATCTCAGGATCTC
>ENA-OZVM01000752-OZVM01000752.1-human-gut-metagenome-genome-assembly--contig:-NODE-752-length-11537-cov-4.215990_pt1 | contig 11537 bp, 5 predicted proteins | sample MGYA00243445_ERZ654045 | MGnify/ENA primary metagenome ERZ654045 (study PRJEB26926, sample SAMN06164891) | human gut metagenome | biome: ENVO:00009003; feature: ENVO:2100002; material: ENVO:00002003... | reverse complement strand
CGCCACCTTCTTGCCCGCCATTTCCACCGGGATGTGGGTGAAGTAGCCGAACGTACCTGCCACCTGCCGGCGCAGCGTCACCACCCCGTCCTCCAGATTGGCGTCGGAAGAGGGCATGGTCATGATTTTCCCGTCCTCCACATGCAGTATCTCGGCACCGGCGAAGACCTCGTCGGCGTTGCCCCCGTCGGGGACGGTCGCCGTCTCGGTGCGGAGGAAGGCATCCCCCGGCTCTACGCCCTTGAACGGCTCGAAGCCGCCATAGGTTCCCGTCTGGTAGCCGATGGCATAGACCATGTACTCCTTCCCGCCCTCCAGCAGGTCGTCACCGGTTAGGGTGAGGGTCGTCTTGCGTCCCCGTTTGCCGCCGTCGGTGTAGGGCTGGGAGACGAAGTTTTCCGTATCGCTCCAGCCTGTCAGCGTGGTGCGGTAAACCACCTCTGCCGTAGCGTCGTTGCGGATGATGGCCACCTCCAGCCGGTCGAACGTCTGCGCCGGGGTGACGCTGGTAATCGGGCGGCGGGTCCGGATGGTCCTTTCGGCGGCATCCTGGTTGAGGTAGGACTCGCCGACGCTCTCTACCCGGATGGTCAGCTCCTGTTTCATCTGTCCCTCGTCCGGGTTCTTCCCCTCGATGATTTCGGGGTCGTCGCTGCAGGCGGTGGCGAGCAGCAGGGCGGACAGTCCGGCTATCCATGTTTGTCTTTTCTTCATTGCTGTTTTTCTTTTGTTGAGAATAGTTGGATGGTAAATCCCCCACAAGTCCGGAGACCTGTGGGAGATATAAAAAAGGGATTATCTGGTCAGTTTGAAGGTCTGTTCCCCGTTTTCCGTCGTCACCTTGACGAAGTTCACGCCGGAGGCCAGGGCCACACGGCAGCTTGTGGATTCGGGACGTTTCGTTGTCAAGACCTGTCCGGCTGCTGTCACTACCTGAACCTGCTTGATGGTCTCATTGGCAGCGATTACGCCTTCACCGTTCTCCGTGTATGCCTTGATGTTTGCAAGGGTGATGGCGGAGGTGTTGCTCTTGGCGGAACGTGTCTGCGGAGCAGTTTGTTCCGAGGTCGTGTAGTCACCATGAACCATCATATCCGGAGTAAACGGAATCACCAATTCACGTAAGCTGGATGAAGTCACTTCTATGAAGAAAGCCTCCATTGGAGCAATTGTAGCATTCGGGTCACTCTTATACAACTGTACCATTGTTCCAGTCGGTAACGCATTCGGGTTACTGGTGTTTCCATCATACACTTTTACGTACTCTTGTGTCGGGATTCCAATTTCCTGAAGTTTGGAAATGAGTTTTTCTACACTCAAATGTGCCATGAAAGGATTGCCTGCGATAAAATTCTTTCCGGAGCGAACTGTCAATGTATCTTGATACGGGAAAACTCCATTTTCATCGTCTCCTTCAAAAATAAATCGACCGATATTACCTGTTGTCCTGATAATCGTATCACTTTCTTCAATAAAAGAACCATCAGTTGAGAAACGTTGATATATGGAATCCTCTTTTCCAAAACGGAATATAAACGGTGTAGTCTCAGAGAATTGTTCGCCTTGAACTACTTTCATGGAGAATCCGGAAGGTGCCATAGTCGCACTCTGGGCATTATCCCAGCGAGCACCGCTCCAGCTACGATTGGTCACAACCGGATTATTCCTTCTTACATGACCGGACAAGGATGTGAATAAATCTCTGGCTTCATAAGGCTTTATATCGGTAGAATCGTTTCCCCACCCGACGAATATATCTCCGAAATAGGTCTCTTTCAAAGGTATAGACACAAGATATTGTCTTTGAGGCATAACCTTCAACTCTACCCAAGCTTTTTCGTAATTGAGTAAATCATGGCGGACAACTTCTGCGCCCGGAGCGAAATGTATGCCATTGCAACAATAGTCTTTTCCTTCCTCCAATACTGGATAATGAATGCCGTTTGTCGTTTCCAGACTGTCCACAGATGGTATGATGACATTCGTGCAACAGTAGGGTGCACCTTCTGTCCAGTTGTCCCAGTCATCCCAATCCGTTGAAACAGCCCCTGTCCATCGAGTCTGTAACGGGTGAATATTTATGGGGATATTCGGATATACTTCTATTCCGTTCTCTAAAATGGCAGCATTGAATTGACCTATATTCTCCGCTTTAAAAGAAACGCTGCGATTTTCAAACGGGTATGTTTTGTCACCAATTCGCAATGAGTATGTAGCGTTGTCTTTTCCTCCTGTCATCAGAATCTTGATTGAGTCATTGACACAATACGACCATGTATCGGCCATTGGTATAATCTCTTCCCCACAAGGGTTCTTGTCCATGCAGTCTGGTGTCCCATCACCGTCGGTATCCGGTTGAACGAATGCGCCGTAAACCTTCAGTTCTACCAGCGCATCAACCAATCCTCCCATGTCCAGAACGATTTCATCAAACGGATGGGTAGGAGTAATGGTTACCAAGGATTTTCCATAGGAACCTATCAAATCCAAAGAAAGCACTTCCGGCACGATTTCTTCATCGCCTGTAGCCACCCCGTTCAGGTATGTACTGATACGCAGACCGCGCAACAGGTCAAGATTTCCCAGCCATGTCTGTTCTTCCACGATGAATCCGGCCTGATAGCCATATTCGAACACTTGGTTGGCTTTGACTGACAATGACGTATTCGCTGCCACCCCGGCCGTTTTGTTGATGAATGCATAGGTATTCATGTCTCCGTCAATCACGTTGGCCAGGTCACGCATACTTGCCCCGACATTTGCCACCCCATTGAAACCGGTACGCTCATAGTTGATGGCTGCTCCTGTCTGTGTTGACAACAAAGAAAGACATGCGCTTGATGAATATTGGGCCATACAGTCGCTCTGGGCCGGTTCCTCAAAGGCATAATAAATACGGAACTTGCTTAGGTTCAGACTTAATACACCGGCAGTCCAAAGGGTTACCTTGTCGAAATCTTTCGTTGCGACAAAGCTGTAACGCATCTGGTTGCCTATACCGCCAATCAGGTTCGCGCCTACAGCGTCATTCTGTTCTATCGGGGAAGATTCCTGTAGCTGGTCACCCAAATAGGTCTTGATGACAAAGAACTTCAACACATCGGCTGTAAGGAACTGGTCTGTAGCCTGCATGACGAAACCTACACGGCGAGGTTCGGACTCCGAAGCTGAATAGAAATTGCCATCCGTTCTTTGTACCCCGTAAATGCTGGTATTGCTCAACAAATCCAGTCCTTTGGTGTATTCAATATAGTTCGTCAAATCCGTATCGACCACATTTCTTGAATTGTCATCCAAATCCGGAGAGATGCACAGCAGGCATCCACCGCCAGCAGGGGCATAAGGCTCGATATTGTCACCTACAATCGGACGGTTGCATTCATACGAAATTTGAGACGATGGAGAATTGGTTATCGTGATGTAATCCACACAGTCGCCTTTCTGCGCCTTGATGACGTATTTCCCGTCTTTTGTCATGTTCTCTACCAGACCCGTAGATGAAACCGTCGGGTTCGTTCCCTCCGGGCTTTCCTCTATCGACCAAGTGATACCGCTCACACCGTTGAGCTGTATGGATGTTTGGGAGCAGACAGCGATATCCGCGCTCAGCTTCAAGTCGCATTGTTCTTCCACATATACATCCGCGCTACGGGTATAGGCATGATAAATCTTCGTTCCGCCAACATCGATGTTAAGGCCGCCGAACTTGATTTTCACCTGTCGGCAGGGCTTGGTAGTCACCATGCTTACCGTGGTTTTTCCGCCACTCAACGCGGACAATCCCAAGACGGAGACAATCGTTTTCGATTCCACCTCATTGTCATTGGCATCATAAGTGGTCAAGACGGTATTCTCCAACAGGTTTATGGCCAGCAGAGAACCGCTTTCGATGACGAATCCTACTTCCGTATTCGCAGGTATCTCCTGTCCGGCATCGATTGTCACACGGGGTTCGGTCAGCAGGCTGCTTAACGTGCCGAAACCTACCCCTTCCGTCTCTGAGTTGACACCGACCAGCTTTTCCTTCTGGTTCGGCCAGTTCCAGATGGCGGTTGTCCATTCATTGCCGATTCCTGACACGGAATGGCTGTGTACCGAGGCCGACTGATAGTAGGTGGTACGGGTTATCGGCCACATGGGGTTTTCTCCCACATAGGCATAATAGAGTTTCAACTGTTCGAACGCCTCCACATTCACGCCCGCAACGGCAAGGCGAACCTCGTTGAACGGCTTGGTGGCACGGATGGACACCCGTGTCTTTCCGTCAGCGGACACGGTAATCAGGTTCAAATCCAGCAGGCCGCTCTGTTGCTCGTCATAGACGGAGCTTTCCTGTTTCTCACCGTCCAGATAGGTCTCGATGACGAACATCTTCAACACATCGGCTGTCAACAGGTTCGTTCCGCCTGAAACACTTTGTAATACAAAGCCGGTTTCCAGACTCATCTGGGTGGAATCCGCACTGCCGTAATAATGAGCCATGTCCTTCACCGAGATTACCTGATGATAACCGACCTCCACACCGGCCAGCCCGCTCAGGCTGGCATAGTTGTCGATGTTCGTATCCGTCAGGTTTCCCAGAGAGGATGTGACCCCGAACACATCAACCAAATCCTTGTCTATCTGATTGATGACACAATTGTTTCCCACAAGCGCTGTCATCTTGTCGGGAAGTTGCAGGTTCTCTTGCGCTTGCAAGGAGCCCAGCAGGCAGCATAAAGCCGCCACAACGGAAAATAACCTTTTCTTCATTGTCTTCAATATTTTAATTAAACAATCGATGAAAACTCTCTCACAAAGATACTGTTTCTGACAGCTCAGTATATAGTCCGGAATGCACTTATTCCGGTACTTGTATCTTTTGTTTATTCTGTTTTTGTTTCAGATTCCCACTTCAAACTTCCGGTCAGATTCTCAGGAGAGAAGTCCGGTATCTTAAAAAGCATATAAACCTTGTCCTGGTCATTACCTGCATAAGAGGTCAGAAGTGTTCCGCTCAGACGGCTGTCTTTATTCTCATTTTCTATATTCCAGTAGTTATAGTCGGAATACCAATGGGTTTTATCTCCTAAATTGTTTGAAAAGGTCAGTGGCCATTTGATGGCTTGAAGCTTTATAACTTGATTGTTGATTTGCTTCCACAAATGATAATAACTTACTATTACCTTATGACCTGCATCAGCCGATACCTCTGTTCCTAATGAGATGTCCGACGGGACAAGGCGGTAATTGGTACATGTATTGGGCTTCAATATCTGACCTGAAATTCCATCTGTCGTGAATGTACCGAGAGATTCCATTCCGAACGTGTAACTCTTGCCGGTATCCATGCTTCCCAACAGATATATGTTCAGGCTTTTGTCGGCATTCGAGGAAGATGATGATGAGGTTAAATCGATGTCTTTTGATTGCGTAAAGGTCAGGTCTTCTCCGATGACATTCAAGTCAAAGTCAACTGCAGACGGGTAACTTCCGGACAATAGCACGGGCACACTCGTCAAGTTGCTCCATACCGGAAAAACGGCATTGTCTTTTTCTTGTCCTTCTTGCAGGGCAGCTATGGCGGCTTCCTTGGCGGCAGTGAAAGATTCTTTACCATCATCCCCTCTGAAATTATCCTCAATGATACCTTCCATCATTCCTTGGGAATACGTTCCTGTGTACAGTCCTTCCAAAAAATCATTGATTGCCGCTTTATTATCATCGGTCAGGTTTATCGTTTCTTTAAGTCTTGTTAAAGCATTCTCCGCATTGGGTTTGCTTGCATAAGCATAGTGCGTATATCCACTTCTTCCACCTTCGGTGGCAGCCACATAGTTCAGTAGATAATCCTCTTTATCAAGCCCATTATACCAAGAGGCATAAGTTTTGGACTTATCCAGCATACTCTTATCTGCCAGACAGGAAGCCACCGGGAAAATGATGTCCCTCTCCAACAATTCCTTCAATGCCTCCTCGAATTGACTGCCTGTTCCGAATACTTTATCATAGAGCCCCAACTCGTGATTCGGGTCTAACAAGCTGGCATAGAAACGGGACGGGTAATCGTTTCCTGTAACCGTTATATCTGACGGGATGCCGTAGGTGGTCAGCGAGCTTTTAGTCACTATGCGCTGCAAGGTGACTGGCTGTAGGATTGTACCGGTACTTTGCGTTATTTCAATGTCACCGCTTCTGAACCAGTGGAACAGCTTGTCTTCTTTCGAGCCGAATCCATCAAGAGACGGCAGCTTGATACGGGCATCCGTATAGGTGGAGGAACCGACGGTAACACCCTCTAAAACCGTTTCACCGCTAAACAGGCTGTTATCCACATTGCCGAGAAAAACTACCTTATACGTACCCGTGGCCGGCAGGACAGCGGTGACTGCCTTTGCTGGCCATCTCTCCGGTGCGGCGACTGTCACTTGTCTTTCGAGTATATACATGTTATCTTGACTCTTCCGGTAAATCAGGTATTGCAAATGCTTTATACGGGTGTTATTGCTATTGTCTGGAATTGGGTCAAGGGAGGCTCTTGTCTGCGCCTTGTTTCCGGTAAATACCACCAACGCATAACCTTCCGGTACGACGATACCTGCCGTATCTTCCGGATTGATGATATAGCCGCCGTTACCGGTTTGCTCCGGTTGCTGCGTGTTATAGCTCATTTCCTCTTTCTCACAAGCTGAGAAAAACAAGGAAACGGCGACCGCGATTGATAAATATATTCGTTTCATATCTTCTATCCTTTTTATTGTTGAGTGTCTGTTACTATTCCGTCCCATTTGTCATCATCAAGGTTGATATTCCCGGCATCATCTGCAAATTTCAGACTCAATACGGTTCCTTCGATGTTGAAATAAGAGATGCCGCCACGATAGATGGGAAATGGGGTATCATAGTGGTAAGTATTGGACTCACCGTCTTGGGTTATGGTGAGAGATACATAATGAGAATTGACCAATTCAGACTCGTAAGGTCCAATGACTGTATGTTTATTCGATTCGATTAAACTTCCCACTTCGTTTGCTGTAGTATAAGGCAAATAAATATTAATATTTCCGTCGCTGTCCATATCATCAGTTGTCAACCCTTTCTTTTCCCATGTAAATACAGCCAAATTATAATCATAGGAAAATATAGAAAAATAATCACCTTCTGACAAATCACCGTCACCAGTGTGTGCTTCATTGAAAGAGGTAAATGTCCCTCTACTACTGCCTCCATTTCTGTCCCATCTCATCATCTGGTCGAAGTAGAGGCGATAGAAGTCGGAATTGACTACACAAGTCACGTCTGAACCGCTGAAGTCCATTTGATTGGCTCTTATTTGCACGATACCGAACTGCGGGTTTAACACTACATCATATGGGGTGGTGAAATCCAGACCCGCAAGAATCCGTGCGCCATCCGCATAAATTAGATGTACTTTAGAAGCATCAAAACCCGTCTTTTCCATATTGGATTGCTCGGATTCATCTTCTGCAAAAAACGGGAAATAGCAATTCATCAGACTTGATGTTCCGCCAATTAATTCCCCTGCATCCGCACCTAAATATTCAGCCTGCCCCATATCCCTTGCGCCACTGTTTTCCGTACTTATCATTGTTGCGGTATTTGTACCTTTGAGTGCCGCCACGAACAGGTAAGCATAATGATTTCCTTCGGTTAGACCGTCTATCGTCACTAAATGGTCGTTTATTCGGCTTGACCTATCTGCGTCGTATTTGTAAATAGGTTTGCCTTCATCACCTGTGTCAGTCCCGTCGAACCAATACATATAGACATCATATGTCTCAAAGTCCACAAGCTCGATACCGGCCCGGCTGTTTACGCTTCGGGTTCCCACCGTGAACCCGTTGCCGGAGTCGAACGACAAAGAGATTGTCACCGAGCATGTTCCCGGTTCTTTATCCTGTTCTATTTCCAAATCGCTCTTGTCCGAGCAAGAAGCCGAGAAAATGGCCAGTACGAGCGATATGATATAAATCGGGTATTTCATCTTATCTCTGTTTGTTTAATGTTAATATTCTGATTTACTTTCCTAAGGTTCCAATCTCCGTGTCAGGGAACGGGCTTAAATCTATCTTCATGCCGTTGCCTTCTTTCAAGTCATCGAAACTTCCGGATATAACGGTCTTCCAGTTTATTTTCACGATAAAAGTGAAATCTTTTACTATTTGTTCATAATATCCAAGCCAAATGGTCGGGATTATTTCTGTGTCAGCACATCTTATCATATAACGTTTTTTCCCTTTACCTTCTTCATCTACGTCCATATAGAACTTTGTCCTGTTTTGAGTTTCATCTGATGTGCCATCGGCTTTGAACATGGCATTAAACGGGAAAAAGAAAGAAGATAACGTGACGGATGTGTTTGAGGCACCATTCGACATCTCTTGTGTGCAAACGGTTGTGTAAGTCTTTTCCAGATTTTCGTTTACGAATCCCATCGGATACTGGTCCGAATTGGAAAAGTTTACTATATAGTCATTATCATAGATATCACTTTCAGACGGACATACCTCCGATACAAGGGTCATGCTTTTCACTTCTTCCGGAACATCTGTCAGCGTGACAGATACATATCCCACTGCCCGGTATAGCTGTCCTAAAAAACGGGTATCTTCCGTTATATTATCCAAGGGATATACACTGCTTTGCTGTAAATCTTCCGCATCATAGAGATAAGCCACGAACAATTCCGGCGTATGATATTCCGAACCTCCGTCTGTGGAGAAATTTGTCAGAGCAATCCTCGCGTTCTCCAATGTGCTGCCCGATTGGAATAGCTGTTGTTTCCCATCGTCCGTATCGTAAAAAGTCAATGCGCTTTCGTCCTTGCTGTCATAAGCGATGGCCAGTACCCGGTAATATATATTTTCACCGCTTTCCAACGATATGCTGCCTTCACATACCTTATCCGTTTCCTGATTTGGGTCATACACGTGTTCCGAATCCGAGAAAGTCGGTTGGAAGGTTTGTTCCCCGATATACTTATAGTCCGATAAGGAAGAGTTTTCCCCCTGCGTGCTTTGGAAGATACAGAGGCGTACCTTATCTACGTCGGCTTCACCGGCTATGGGAGGGGCCGGGATGCCGCTGTTGTCCTGCCCGGCATCCGCACGGGTGGTGCGCATTCCCTTATCCGTTTCCGATGAAATGGAGAGCATGAACGGAACCTCTATCATGCCTTCGCTCTCCGGCTTTCCTTGTCCGGCAAACTCATCTTCGCTGTTGCAGGCGAGAAGAAACACCAACAAAGGGATATATACAAATATCTTTTTCATTTTCATACAGTTGTTTTTATGATTATTCTAATGGCAATTCAGTGATTCCTTCCCAGTTCGGATGGACGGTGATGACGAGGTTTTCCTCGCTATCTTTCTTGGGTTTCAAGTCGATAGGGGTGTCACCACCCTCTTTGTCACCTTGTTCGTCTTTAAGGTAATTCCTGTTTCCAAAACTATAAAAACTATTAGCATCCATACTGTACGTTGAAATTCCGGCACCTTTCATTTTGATAGGCACAGTTCTGATTGGATAAGTAGCTTGACCATTATTATAATCTGCATAATAGACGAGATACATGGTTTCACTAAGTACAGTTTTGTCTTCATCTTCAAGTGTAATACTATAATTGTCATACTCCGGTGAAGGAAGGGGAAGAATAAAACGACCTTCCAAATAGCTGTTACTGTAATACGATACACCATTTTCTGTTTCTTTTGGGTCATCAGGATTCAAGGGTAAATATATTGGGGAGTTTTGCAACAAATTTCCTGCATCCTGCATCGCACTGATGTAATCGTCCTCTATACCCCGTGAAGCTAACATAAGTATATTGTTGATTCTGGTAGTCACTATCCCAATACCTTTTACAGGATAGGTTATGCCAGCTTGTACGTAATAAGTCTTTTTCGGTACTGTTGTTTTGACAAATGAAAGATTAGCTTCCACTTGGGTTGGAATATTTTTTACATACATCAACAAACCAGCAACCGCACGTTTCATTTCTATTGTAGTTTGAAAACCGGAAACATCTTCAGATATAAATACCTCGCCTGAATATCCGGTAAATACCTCAGCACAAGAATTGGAATAATTGGCAGACACATTTAAAAGACACGCTTTTGTTAAAGATGTGCCATCTTCTAATACCCATTCCCAATTTGGGTCGGTTGTTTGGTTTGAGTAATATTCCAAAATACTTTGGACTTTTTGAGGATACAAATTTGTAGGCAAAGTAGGGTCGGTCATTTTTATTGTAGAAAGGTCTGATTCGTTTATATCATCTCTACCCACAGCCAAAAACTTATAATGGGCATTTGCGTCCAAACCGATTTTTTGTACATAAATATGTTCTTCAAACTTTGTCTTATCATAGTTATCTCCCGTTCCTTTTTCAGTATCTCCCCATACAGATGTTGTGAGTTTATAGGGGTTTTCATCTGTATCTCCCCAATTATCATCTTTGTCAAAAGCTTCTACATGAAGATAAGGAACTGTTTCGCCATTTACTGTTGGTTGGTAATAAAGATAACTGCTATTATCTCCACCTGCTTCAGATTTGAATACATAAATGCGTACATTGCCTACCCGTTGCCAGTCATCCGAACTGATGACCGGACGCTGTATCGCCCGCGTCTGCAACCCGGCAGACGTGCCCATGTTAAACGTAATCTCCACCTCGTGCAGCCCTTCGGGTACACCTGTCCCCGTACCGCCGTCAGGTGTCAGTTCGTCCTGAGAGCAACCGACGGCGGCAAGCACGAAGGGCAGATACAATACTAAATGTTTAAGTTGCTTCATTGTTGTTATATTTTTTATTGTTATTATCTTGTTTTCCTTTATCGTTTCATTCTTCGTTTTTCCTCTTTCAGTCTTGGAACGGCACGTGTCAAAACAGGCCGTTCCCCTCGCCGCACCATCCGTGGGTGCGACGAGGGGAACGGAAAACGTCTTGTTGTATCTAATCTTTGTGGGGGAGGATAGCCTTATTTCTTGTTCATAGACAAGTCGTAATAAAGCAGACGGGTGTGCCGGTCATCTTTGTCATATTCTGTAATCGCCTCAAAATCATTCTTCTCGTAGAATGGAATGGCATTCACATAAGCATCGACTGTCAAAAAACGACAGCCAGCCTTGTGTACATTTACAAAGGTAGAATTTGTAAATGAGATTTTTATCCAGTTCAGGATAGCGCTACCCAATCGTAAGTTAAGTTCTTTCGCTTCTTTCGATACGGCAAGTCGTCCGATTTTCAAAGCCGGATAACTCGTCAACCGTTTGGCGTTCACGAAGCGGCGTTTGCGAAAGCGGTTGAACTCTGTCTTGTTCTCGAACTCGGACAGTGATATTTTGTCATTCATCAGACTGAAATAAGCGAGTATCTTCTTTGTCGCTGTTTCTTCTATCACGTAAGTAACAGCCAGCATCTCTCGCTGATACAAGTGAGCCATATTCACAATGAAATCGTTCAAATCTGCATCTCCGCAATCGAACGATTCCACTATCTCACCGTCAGCCAACGGACGGAACTCATAAGGTGATAC
>ENA-OZVM01000751-OZVM01000751.1-human-gut-metagenome-genome-assembly--contig:-NODE-751-length-11565-cov-3.905387_pt1 | contig 11565 bp, 10 predicted proteins | sample MGYA00243445_ERZ654045 | MGnify/ENA primary metagenome ERZ654045 (study PRJEB26926, sample SAMN06164891) | human gut metagenome | biome: ENVO:00009003; feature: ENVO:2100002; material: ENVO:00002003... | reverse complement strand
GAGTATAAAGTATAAAATGTAAGGTAGCAGATTCCAATTTCGTCGGAAAAGGAATCTGCTACCTTTTTTATTTTCACAAGAGTGAGTTTTTTCAATACAAGAAATAATAATTTTTATTGTGGTTTTGGAATAACAGTTTGTAATAAAACAGCCACAATAAACACTAAAATTTCTGTTACTGGAAATGAGATCCAAATCCCATTTATCCCAAACATATGATTAAACAGCCACATCAAAGGTACCAATAAAATCCCCTGTCGTAAGATGTGGATCAACATACTAGACCGGATCTTCTCGATTGCCTGCTGATAAGTAGCGATCATAATAGAAAATCCACAGAAAACCAGACCAATCGACAGGATTCGCATGGCTGGGACTCCGATTTTGATCATTGATTCAGAAGCTGCAAACAGGAACAAAATCTGTTTTGGTAAAAACAGAAGCAGGCATGTTCCATCGATCATCATAACAGTTGCCGCCTGTGTGCCAAAATGAAAAGCTTCTTTTAAGCGTTCTGGCTGTTTGGCACTGTAGTTAAATCTCATGACAGGCAAACATCCTTGGATCAAGCCATTTACTGTCATGAAGATCATCTGTTGTACTTTGAAATAGGCGCCAAAAAAGGCAACAACAGTATCTGAATAAGCTGTTAAAAACAGATTGGTAAATGTCAGCATAAAAGATCCAAGAGCATTCATAACAAATGAAGGAAATCCATAGGAAAACAGATTCTTTAACATATGAGAATCAACATGGAATCCTTTGATCTTGATACGAACTTTCTGTTTTGTAAAAACAAGCAGAAGAAAAGCAATCACCATAGATAAAGCATATCCAAGGACAGTAGCCAGTGCAGCACCACGGATTCCCATCTTAGGGAATGGTCCGATTCCAAAGATCAGTAATGGATCGAAAACAAAGTTAAAGATAACTCCTGCGATCTGAAACCACATAGGAGTGATCATATTTCCAGTACCCTGAAAGACCTTTTGGATGGCGATATGTACCATGTTTGGAACCTGCATAAAAGCACAGACGGACATATACTGCATCGCATAGTCAAAAATAGCTGGATTGTTTGTGAATGCTGAAAAGTACGGTTTCATGATCAATAGTGCAAGGATATTGATACAGATACCGACGATCAAGGCTACCAACAATCCAAGTGTTGTTGCACAGTCAGCAAGGTCTTGTTCTTTCTCTCCAAGATAACCTGCGATCAAAACGTTGATACCGACCCCAATCCAGATGGACAGGGAGATCATAAGGGTTGTGATCGGGAAGGAAAGAGAAACTGCCGCAAGTGCATTTTCATTGATATTAGCCACGAACATGCTGTCAACAAGGTTGTAAGAATATTGCAGAAACATGGAACACATCGGAGGAAGGGACATCTGCAATATCAGCTTTTTGATGGGAAGATACCCCATCTTGTTTTCATTTGCCATAAAAAACTCCTTTTTGTGTAGTTAAATAAAACGTCACCCCTTGAAAAATCCGACATTTTACAGTAATATTATTCTTAGTATCATTGTACACAAAAACTGTGTATATAACCATAGAAAAGGAGACATTTTGCAATGGCAAAAGATAAGAAATTAGTAGAAGCGATCACTGCGATGGAAGATGATTTTGCACAGTGGTATACAGATGTTGTTAAGAAAGCAGAATTAGCAGATTATTCAAGCGTTCGTGGATGTATGATCTTACGTCCGAATGGATATGCGATCTGGGAGAATATCCAGAAAGTTTTAGACGCCAAATTTAAAGAAACAGGTGTGGAGAATGTTGCAATGCCAATGTTTATTCCAGAAAGCCTTTTAAAGAAAGAAGAAGACCATGTTGAAGGATTTGCACCAGAAGTTGCATGGGTAACTCATGGTGGAGATAAAGAATTACAGGAACGTCTTTGTGTAAGACCTACATCTGAGACATTATTCTGTGATTTCTATTCAAAGATCATTCAGTCTCACAGAGATTTACCTAAATTATATAATCAGTGGGTATCTGTTGTACGTTGGGAAAAAACAACAAGACCATTTTTAAGAACTTCAGAGTTCTTCTGGCAGGAAGGACATACAGCACATGCGACAGAAGAAGAAGCTGAAGCAAGAACGGTACAGATGTTAAATATGTATGCAGATTTCTGTGAACAGTACCTAGCAATTCCAGTTGTAAAAGGACAGAAGACAGAGAAAGAGAAATTCGCAGGTGCACATTCCACATATACGATTGAAGCATTAATGCACGATGGAAAAGCATTACAGTCTGGAACAAGCCATAACTTTGGTGATGGATTTGCGAAAGCATTTGATATTCAGTATACAGATAAAGATAATAAACTTCAGTATGTACATCAGACATCATGGGGAATGTCTACACGTATCATCGGAGCGATCATCATGGTTCACGGAGATGATTCAGGTCTTGTACTACCACCAAGAATCGCACCAGTACAGACAATGATCGTACCGATCATGCAGAAAAAAGAAGGAGTACTTGATAAAGCAGAAGAGATCAGAAAGAGACTTGCTTCTTCTTACAAAGTAAAAGTTGATGATTCTGATAAGAGCCCAGGATGGAAATTCAGTGAACAGGAAGTACGCGGAATTCCTACAAGAATCGAGATCGGACCAAAAGATATCGAGAAGAATCAGGCGGTGATCGTTCGTCGTGATACAAGAGAGAAGATCATTGTATCTTTAGATGAGATCGAGACAAAACTTGGTGAAGTATTAGAACAGATGCAGAATGATATGCTTGAGAGAGCAAAGAAACATCTGGAAGAACATACAGTAGAGGCTAGAAACTGGGATGAATTCAAAGCCCACATCGAGAAACAGGATGGTTTCGTAAAAGCAATGTGGTGTGGAGAAACAGAATGTGAAGAAGCGATCAAAGACGAGACAACAGCTACAACAAGATGTATGCCATTTGAGCAGGAACATTTAAGTGACGTATGTGTTCACTGTGGAAAACCTGCGAAGAAGATGGTTTACTTTGGAAAAGCTTACTAAGAGTATAATGATAACAATTGCCGGGGATTATGAAGATACATTTCCGGCAATTCTTCCGTTTGCGAGATACATTTGTAAGAATAGTAAATAAATATGAGAAGCAGATATAAGAACAAAGAAAAGGAGAGGTGATAGGATGAAGATCAAGATGCCCGCACAGGCAGCAAAGGTAATACAGACATTAGAACAACATGGATTTGAGGCATATATCGTTGGGGGCTGCGTCAGAGATTCCATACTAGGAAGAACTCCGGGTGACTGGGATATCACAACATCAGCTTCACCTCAGGAAGTTAAAGAAATCTTCGATCATACGGTAGATACAGGAATCGAACATGGAACAGTTACGGTTCTTATGAATCATGAACCATACGAAGTAACAACCTATCGTGTCGATGGAAAATACGAAGATCATAGACGTCCCAATGAAGTGCATTTTACAAAGTCATTAAGAGAAGATCTGTTACGAAGAGATTTCACGATCAATGCGATGGCATATAATGACAGTGAAGGGATCATTGACATGTATGATGGTATGACAGACCTTAAGAATCAAACGATCCGCTGTGTCGGGGAAGCAAAGAAACGATTTGATGAAGATGCATTGAGAATTTTAAGAGCTCTAAGATTTCAGGCTCAATTAGGATTTCAAATCGAAGAAAAAACCGAAGAAGCAATTAAAAATCAGGCAAAATTTCTAAAAGATATCAGTGCTGAGCGAATTCAGGTAGAGCTTGAAAAACTGATCACATCGGCACATCCAGAAGTATTGGTCAATGCATATAAACTAGGTGTGACGAAGATCATTTTCCCAGAATTTGATATTATGATGGAAACACCGCAGAATAATCCACATCACAAATATAATGTCGGAATTCATACGATCGAAGCAATGAAACAGATCGAAGCAGAACATATTTACCGGTGGACAATGCTGCTTCATGATGTGGGGAAACCAACGGCGAGAGTTGAAGGCCCAGATAAAGATCATTTTAAAATGCATCCGGTGATCGGAGAAGAGATGGCAAGAAAGATTCTCCGAAGATTAAAGTTTGACAACCAGACGATCAAGCAGGTAACGACTCTTGTCAGATGGCATGACCGTAGATTTGCTTCTATAGAAGAAGTCAATAAGAAAACAGTCAGACGATGGGTCAGCCAGTTAACCCCAGAGTTGTTTACAAGACTGATGGAGGTCCAGAAAGCAGATATCAGTGCACAAAGTGATTATCAGAGAGATAAGAAAGAACAGGTATTACAAGAAACAAAGAAATTATTCGAAGAAATCATCGAAGAGAAAAACTGCCTTTCCATCAAAGAATTAAAGATCAATGGAAAAGACTTGATGGATATGGGAGTTCCACAGGGAAAAGAAATCGGTCAAATTTTATCCTGGCTGTTAGATCAGGTATTAGAAGATCCACAGTTAAATGAACGCGAAACATTAACGCGGATGGCAGAAGAAAAGAGGGATGAGAAATGATCCTGTTATGGATATTGGTCTTAATTATTGTATACATCAAGATGATCGATCCGGGAAAGAAAAGAAAACATCCGGTATTAAATGTAAAATACTATGCACACAGAGGATTTCATGGAGAAGAAGGAATTCCAGAAAATTCCATGGCAGCTTTCAAGAAAGCAAAGAGATCAGGCTATGGAATAGAATTAGATGTTCAGCTGACCAAAGACGGTGTAATGGTAGTTCACCATGACTATGATCTTAAGAGAACATGTGGAGTAAATAAAAAGATCACAGATCTTACTTATCGTGAATTATGCAGATATCGATTGATGGGAACGAGAGAAAGAATTCCAAGGTTTGTGGAAGTTTTAAGAGAAGTTGATGGCAAAGTACCATTATTAGTAGAATTAAAAATGGAAACATGCAACCGTAAATTATGCAAGAAAGTTGCAAAAGCTTTAGATCAATATAAAGGATTATATTGTATGGAATGTTTTCATCCGTATGCGCTGTATTGGTTTAAGAAAAACCGTCCAGAAGTGATCCGTGGACAGTTAAGTGAGCAGTTTTTAAAAGAAAAAGAAGAAGGGATGCTTACTCGCAAAATCGGTTATTTTATTGTGAAGAATTTATTGACAAATTTTATTACAAAACCAGATTTTATAGCCTATCACTATAAATATAAAGACTGTCTTCCACTCAAGATCTGCCGCAGATTTTACAAGATTCCAATTTACGGATGGACATTTCGCGATAAAAAAGCATATAAAGAGAATGAACCTTATTTTGAAGGATTTATTTTTGAAAAATTTGTGCTATAATCAAATGATAATGATGAAATACTTTTTATGATGATAAAGGAGTTTAAATCAATGAAAAAGAATGTAGTAGTGATCTTTGGAGGAGATTCCTCTGAACATGATGTTTCATGTTTGTCAGCAACAACAGTCATCAAGAACATGGACACTGAAAAATATAATGTAATTTTAGTTGGAATCACAAAAGAAGGAAAATGGCTATTAGTAGATAGTGTTAAAGACATCGAAGATGGAAGCTGGAGAGAAGGAGAAGTGAAAGCATTTATTTCTCCTGATACAACAACTCGTTCTTTAGTGATCCTTGCAGAAGGTACATATAAACTTCAGAAAGTTGATGTGATCTTCCCAGTTCTTCATGGGATGAATGGTGAAGATGGAACCGTTCAGGGATTGTTTGAATTGTCTAAAATTCCATATGTTGGATGTGGTGTATTGGCATCTGCGGTTTCAATGGATAAAGTATACACAAAGATCATCGTAGATCATATTGGAATCGATCAGGCAAAGTTTGTTCATGTCAGAGAAAGTGATTTTGAACATTTAGAAGAAGCAATGGATCGTGTGGAAAAGGAAATCCCATATCCAATCTTTGTAAAACCATCTTGTGCAGGATCTTCTAAGGGAGTTTCTAAAGCAGAGAATAGAGAAGAATTGGAAGCGGCATTATACGAAGCAGTGAAACATGACCGTAATATCCTTTGTGAGGAAACAATTGTCGGAAGAGAAGTGGAATGTGCGGTGTTAGGTGACAGAACACAGGTGAAGAGTACATGTGTTGGAGAGATCCTTGCGGCCGAAGAAGCTGCATTCTATGATTTTGATGCAAAATACAACAATGCAGAGTCTAAAACGGTTGTTGATCCAGAGATGCCAGAAGAATCTAAACGTAAGATCAAAGAAGACGCAGAAGCAATCTTTAGAGCTGTTGACGGATTTGGATTATCAAGAGTTGACTTCTTCTTAGAAGAATCAGGAAGAGTTGTATTTAACGAGATCAACACATTGCCAGGATTCACATCGATCAGTATGTATCCAATGTTATGGAAAGCATGCGGACTTGATATTCCTGAGTTACTTGATACATTGATCGATCAGGCAATGACAAGATATCGTTAGGAGGAATTTGATATGAATGCACCAATCGGGGTGTTTGATTCAGGAGTTGGCGGACTCACTGTTGCAAGAGAGATCATGCGCCAGCTCCCAGAAGAAAGTATGATATATTTTGGGGATACTGCACGTGTACCTTATGGAACGAAGTCCAAAGATACGATCGTGCGCTATTCCAGACAGATCGTCAATTTTCTGTTGAGTAAGGGTGTTAAAGCAGTGGTCATCGCCTGTAATACAGCGAGTGCGCTCGCCTTAGCTGATTTACAGGAACTTTATAATGTGCCGATCATCGGTATGGTACAGCCAGGTGCGATCGCAGCAATGAATGCGACGAAGAATAAGAATATCGGGATCATTGGGACAAATGCAACGATCAAGAGTGGACAGTATGGCCAATATTTAAGGAAACTAGATCCATCTGTAACTGTCGTTACAAAAGCATGTCCATTATTTGTTCCGCTAGTAGAAGAAGGACTGATCGATGACCGTATTACAGAAGATATGGTATCCAGATATTTAAGAGAATTTAAGCAGTATGATATTGATTCTTTGATCCTTGGATGCACGCATTATCCATTGTTGATCAATCCGATCCAGCGATTTGTAGGGGATAAGGTAACACTTGTAAACCCTGCCTATGAAGTTGCGAAGACTTTAAAGCAGATGCTCGCACAGAGAGATATGGCGGCATCAGAAGATCATACTGCGAAGTATGAATATTATGTCAGTGATATGGCGGATCAGTTTTTATCATTTGCCGACAAAGTACTTCCATGCCGTGTGGATCAGGTACAGCCGGTAGATATTGAGAATTATTAGGAAGTGAAGATAAGATGACAAAAGATATATTAATTAATATTTCAGGACTTCAGATGGATGTAGATCCAAATGATCCGATCGAGATGATGACGACAGGTGCCTATTACCTGAGAAATGGAAAACATTATATTTTATACGATGAACTTTCTGAAGACAACGAGATCGTAAAAAATGTCATAAAGATCGGACCAAAGAGTGTGGAACTTACAAGAAAAGGAGGACAGTCTTCTCATATGGTCTTTGAAGAGGGAAAAGAAAACCTCTCTTACTACGATACACCATTTGGAAGTCTTTTGATGGGGGTCAATACAAGCAATATTGACTGGATCGAAGAAGAAGAACAGATGCACCTTAAAGTGGATTATGATCTGAGTATGAACTCTGATCACGTCTCAAAATGTAAGATAGATGTGAATATCCGGCCGAATGGAGAATAAACATGGAGCAGAATGAAAAAGGTTTGATGCAGTGGGAGAAGGATTTTTTGATCTCGATTACGATCCTGATCATTGCGACCATCATTGCGCATATTTTTTTCTATCAGACAGCTCACAACATTAATGTGCCAATGATTTATACATTGGCAACTTTTTTTATCTCAAGATATACAAAAGGATATGGATGGGGAATTGTTTCTTCACTGTTAAGCGTTATTTTTATTAATTGGAGATTTACGTTTCCATACTTTAAGATTAATTTCATGATTGACGGATATCCGATGACATTTCTTGGAATCTTAGTGATCGCAATCATCACGAATATGACAACAACAAGCTTAAACCGAGAGAAAGAAGCAGCTGTCAAGAGAGAGAAAGAACTTGCAAAATTAAATGAATATAACAAGCAGATCAATGAGCTTCAGATTGAGAAAGAAAAGGAGAAGATGCGCTCAAATTTATTAAGAGCGATCTCACATGATCTTAGGACTCCGCTGACTGGAATGATCGGGGCAAGTTCGACATATTTAGAAGCCAAAGACCAGCTGGATGAAGAAGCCAAAGATCAGCTTGTCATGGGAATCAAAGAAGATGCAAACTGGTTGTTAAACATGGTGGAAAACCTGCTTAGTATCACGAGGATCCAGAGCAATGGAAGTGACACACAGCCACATGTAAAGAAAGTACCGGAACCTCTCGAAGAAGTTGTAGCAGAAGCGATCCAGCGTTATCAGAAGCGATATCCAGACAGTGAATTAAAGGTAAAGATCCCAGAAGATTTTTTAATGGTTCCAATGGATCCGACTTTGATCGAGCAGGTAATTATGAACCTTTTGGAAAATGCATGGGTACATTCCGGAAGTGATGCACCTATTGAACTTGATATCAAAGAAGAAGGTAACAAAGTTGTATTCTATATCCGTGATCACGGAAATGGTATCGCACCAGAGCGCTTGGACCAGTTGTTTGACGGCTGTGCAGGTGCATTAGACCATGAAAGCCGTAAGGGCATGGGTATCGGATTAAGTATCTGTAAATCAATCGTTATGGCACATCAAGGTGATGTCTATGCAAGAAACTATGAGGATGGAGCAGAGTTTAGTTTTAGTCTGCCAATGGATGAAAAAGAATTGACGGAGGAAAAGGAACTATGACAGAGATAAAATTTAATGTATTGATTGCTGAAGATGAAGAAAACATCGGCAATTTTATATCAGCGATCTTAAAAACCAATGGCTACAAACCAATCATAGCAACTACAGGAAATCAGGCGATCCAGTGTGCGGAATCATACTGTCCGGATGTAATCTTATTAGACCTTGGACTACCGGATATGGATGGAATCGATGTGATCTCCGAGATCAGAAAATGGGCAGTTACTCCGATCATCGTGATTTCTGCAAGGAACAGAGAATCAGAGAAAGTAAAAGCCCTGGATGCCGGAGCAGATGACTATATCACCAAACCATTTGGCAATCAGGAACTGCTTGCTAGAATCCGTACTGCCCTAAGACATAGAAGACAGCCAATGGGAGCAGAGACGAAGACACCAATGTATCATGCAGGTCAGTTAAAGATTGATTTTGATAAGCGAAGAGTCTTTCTTGGAGAAGAAGAAATCCGTCTTACACAGATTGAATATAAACTGGTATCCCTTCTTGCAGAGAATGCAGGAAAGGTTATTACATATGAGTCTATCATCAAAGATATCTGGGGACCTCATGCAGATACGAACAATAGGATTTTGCGAGTAAATATGGCAAATATCCGCCGCAAGATTGAGAAAAATCCAGCAGTTCCAAAGTATGTTTTTACAGAAGTCGGAGTCGGATACCGTATGCTTGAGAACGAATTAAATAGTTAAGATTGTGCTAAAAAAGATACATTCTTTGCATAAAAAATGCTAAAAATATTATTGACAAATAAAAATAAGGCGTTTATAATTCCAACCATAACAAAGGCGTTATGAGATGACACAGATCATTCTTCATAACGCCTTTTCTTTTTATCAAGAAGGATTTCTAAAATCCTTCAATCAATTCATTGAGTAAAGACACGCGCGTTTCTCCTGAATGAAAAAACAAAAACTTTCGAAATGGGAGGACAAAGATATGACAAAAGAAATTATGAACGCAGTAAATACCCAGATCTTTGGGGTATGGTTCCTGATCGGAGCCGCATTGGTATTCTGGATGCAGGCCGGATTTGCAATGGTTGAAGCCGGATTTACAAGAGCTAAGAATGCCGGAAACATTATCATGAAAAACCTGATGGACTTCTGTATTGGTACTTGTGTATTTATTCTGATCGGTTTCAGTTTATTACTCGGGGAAGATATGATCGGATTGATCGGAAAACCTGGATTTGACATTTTTACATCTTATGCCAATTTTGATTGGTCAAGTTTTGTATTCAACTTAGTATTCTGTGCAACAACAGCAACGATCGTATCCGGAGCCATGGCAGAGAGAACAAAATTCTTATCTTACTGTATTTATTCTGCAGTAATCTCTGCACTGATCTATCCAATTGAAGCACATTGGATCTGGGGTGGTGGATGGTTATCTCAGATGGGATTCCATGATTTCGCAGGATCTTGTGCAATTCATATGGTTGGTGGATTATCCGCACTGATCGGAGCAAAATTCTTAGGGCCACGTATTGGTAAATTCACAAAAGATAAAGATGGAAATATTACAAAAGTAAATGCATTCCCAGGACACAATATTCCACTTGGAGCATTAGGAGTATTTATCTTATGGCTTGGCTGGTATGGATTCAACGGTGCAGCAGCAACATCTGTTGAACAGTTAGGATCTATCTTCGTAACAACAACAATTTCACCAGCAGTCGCAACAGTTGTTTGTATGGTATTTACATGGGTAAAATATGGAAAACCTGATGTATCAATGTCATTAAATGCATCTCTTGCAGGACTTGTAGCGATCACAGCACCATGTGATGTCACAGATGCTTTTGGAGCAATTGTGATCGGAGCAGTTTCTGGATTACTTGTTTGTTTTGGAGTATGGTTATTAGATTATAAATTAAGAATTGATGACCCAGTTGGAGCCGTAGCAGTTCATTTTATGAACGGTTTATGGGGAACATTAGCAACAGGATTATTTGCAACAAAAACTGCACCAGGAAGTGAATTAAATGGACTTTTCTATGGTGGTGGATTTGGATTATTAAAGATTCAGATCATCGGTATTGTTTGTGTCTGCGCTTGGACAGCCGTGACGATCAGTTTAACATTTACAATTATCAAAGCAACGATTGGTCTTCGTGTAACAGAAGAAGAAGAGATCATCGGTCTGGATGGACCAGAACATGGTTTAACATCAGCATATGCTGGATTCAGTATGATGGATATTTCTAACACAATGATTATGGAAGAAAATGCAAATACTGTTCTTGGAGAAGAAGATTACGAAAGAGCTTCTAAAGTACAGAAAGCAGCAGCTGTACAGGTCAGCAAAGCTCCAGATCTTGTACCTACAGGAATGTATAAAGTTGTTATTATCGCAAAATTAACAAGATACGACAAGTTAAGAAAAGCAATGAACGATGTTGGTGTAACTGGTATGACAGTCACTCAGGTTATGGGCTGCGGTATCCAGAAAGGTGTCGGAGAACGTTACAGAGGTGCTGAAGTCGATGCAACATTACTTCCAAAAGTTAAAGTTGAAGTTATCGTAGGAAATATCCCAGTAGAAAACATCATTGAAGCTGCGAAGAAAGCTCTTTACACAGGTCATATCGGAGATGGTAAGATCTTTGTATACAACGTAGATAAAGTTATTAAAATCCGTACAGGAGAAGAAAATCTTGCAGCGTTAGCAGACGTTGAATAAGAATTAAATTTTAGTTCTTGTAGTTGGCCAACTGTAGAT
>ENA-OZVM01000724-OZVM01000724.1-human-gut-metagenome-genome-assembly--contig:-NODE-724-length-11861-cov-4.031509_pt1 | contig 11861 bp, 10 predicted proteins | sample MGYA00243445_ERZ654045 | MGnify/ENA primary metagenome ERZ654045 (study PRJEB26926, sample SAMN06164891) | human gut metagenome | biome: ENVO:00009003; feature: ENVO:2100002; material: ENVO:00002003... | reverse complement strand
GCTTCGTCGGCAGCGTCAGATGTGTATAAGAGACAGCGGTACATCGTTTCCAAATCCTTTTGAGAGGGTTATGCCTTTCCCGTCGTGGTTTTCATCAATACCTGCACCGATAATAACAGGATATGAACCGCCCCAACCGTATTCGTTTTTGAGAAAATCTGCATTTTCCTTTGCGGATAGGCTCTTTTCAAACTGCTCATAAATTCGCATTTTGCCTTCTGATACTCCGCTTCCACGGGTTAGAACTGCGTCAATAATTTCCTGAGAAAAAGTAAAGGCAGAGGTTTTCTTTTCCTCTGCCCGACCGTCTAATATGAATGTCATCTGACCGTCCATTGACGGTAATGGTTTTATGCTGTCACTTAATTCTCCCAGTAATCGCATAGCTTCAAAGTGTCGGGCAATAACAGCCCAATCATAAAAGCTCTGTGCGGTTCTGCTGTCATATTTGCCCTCCCACAAATGCAGAACATTTTCAAAGGTCTTATATCCTACTGTCCTGCCGTCCTCTAGGGTAAGCTCTGTATAATCATTATTGAAAATGCTCTTTATATACTCTGTGCGGTCTTTGTTATCAAGATTGCGTTCATAATAATCTTTGATTTCTTCCAGACTTGCCGACAAATGCGGTGTTGTTCTGAGAATTTCATTGATTACCTCATCACGCCCAAAGAACGGAAGGCTTTTGTCCTCGTGAGTTCTATCGTAATACTCTAAACGAATATCACTTCCGCTTTCACGATTTCCTGTGCCGAGCTGCGAAGAGCGTTCATCAGACGAACCCATTTCATCATATCCTCCGCTTTCATCTGTTCGGTCACTCCCTCTTTCTGTGCCATCTGGCTCAGGATTGTTTCTTCCATCTTGCTGGCTCTCTGTTCCACTTCCGCCAAGTGCTGTGTCAGTTCGCCCCTCGTCAGGAGATTGTAGTAAAGGACTCTGTGATGTTCCTTCAGAAACTCTCTCCTCATCTGAGCGTATCTGCCCAACGTCACTTCCGGCTGCTGTGGAAGTTTCAGGTTCGGAAGGCTGTAATCGCCCACCATTGTGTAGGTCAGTTCGTTCATTGTCCAAACTCCTTTCGTCGTTATTTTCAACCTTATTGTATTCATTTCTGTCCTGACCGACAATTATGCGATTTTGACGGTTAAGTGCGGTAATTGTTTTAGATACTTCCGTCAATCCCATTTCTGCAATATCACTGGTAGCAAAGCCAAGTGCATTGAGTGTTTCCTGCGTATTGAAGTTGGTAACATCTCTGAAATCATCAAGTTCAAAATAACCGTCCGTATCAACGCCGAGCCTTGACATCATCATATATGCCACACTGTTTGTCACGACATTTTTATAAATGAAAGCCACAATATCCTCTTCCACTTCCTCAAAGGAACTGCCCTCGGTTGCATAGTAAAGGTCTTGCAGATAATCAGGGATATTATCCTCTGCCGCATTTCTTGCTGCTCCCATAATCGCTTCGGCAAGACTGCTCTTATTCTCAATCTCTCCGAAAGTGCTTTCCAATGTTTCAATCACATCTGCTTCGTATTCCTGACGCATATCCCAAATCGGAACTGTTCTTGAATATCTGCTTTCGTGGGTATCTGAAATATCAAAGTAATGTGTCAGTCTTTGCCGTGAACGGTTTTCATCAGCAAAAACAGCAATACCTCTTGCACCTCGGTTGACCCATCTGCCGAAAATTCTATTCCACTGTTCTATCTCAAGAACTGCTGTTGCGTCAGGTCGCTGTGCATATACAAGTAGCTGTTCGTCATAACGTAACTTATAATTTCGGCAAGCTGAAGCTAAGAATGCCTGCCAGTTCTGAGGATTTGACACAACCGTTTTGCAGGTGCGGTTGTAAAGCTCAGAAATAAGGTCATATTTTCGTGCCATTACCCTTGCACCTCCTTATCGTTTCTTATCTCTGCTCCTGCATAGCAGGCTCTTTCTTCTCATTGTTACCTTTATTTTTTACTGCTTCATCAGAACCTCCGCCCAAATACGAAAAGAGTTTACCGGACTTTGTATTCTTCTGAAGCTCCATAATCACACCCATATCAGGAATCGTGATATTCGGGATTTTCAGGATTGCTTCCATATCAAGCTGCTGCAACTTTTTCTCCGTATCACAACCGGAGTCAAAGAGTTTATTCAGCACCTTGACCTTATTCTGAAAAGTTGCTTTGTCTTTCACGAAAATACCTCCTTAGCTAATGTTGATTACAATAGAAATACTGCCGCTCTGTTCTTCTTTCTGCGGATTACGTGAATACTCAGGAAAAAGGGACTGTACTCTCTGCCTTGCCCTGCGTATGGTTTCAAAACAAGGAAGTCCGTATGCTCGGTAATTAAATACAATATCCTCAAGCGGAAGATTTCCGGCAGGTATATATCCGTATTGGTTGTAATAATGCAGAATGAGAAGCATATCATCATACCTCGACATCGGGCATTCCTTTAAGATTTCAAGCACTCGGCTCTCCACCGTTTTCTGTTGTTTCATAATGTTCCTCCAAAAAATTAAAGGGACAGAGTTTTTACGCTCTGCCCCGACTGGTTAATGTTCGCTTGTTACTTACTTCTTACGGTTTTTAACCTGAAGAAAGATAAAGCCGCCGACAATAACGGCGACTAATGCGATAGCGATAATTGTCTTTGCTTCCATTACTCGTTACTCTCCTTTTTCTTCTTTTTGTGTGCAACAACAGAAGTTACAGCGATACCGACAGCAGAAAGTCCGGCAAGGACATACCAAAGTTTCATATTGGTATCATCTCCTGTTTTCGGCGTATCTCTTAACTCATTGTGCATTTTTACAACGGCTGTTTCATCAAGTTTGATAGTAACATTCTGGTCGGCAGGTGTGATATATGCGGCAGAGGCATTGTTTGCCACTTCGGATACGGTATATTCGCCAATACGAAGTCCCTCAATCACAATTTCGCCGTTCTTATCTGTTTCAAATGTCATATCATAACCGTTTGCTCCGGTTACTCTGAACGCAAAACCTTTAACCTTACCATCTGAAGATGTCTTGACGATTTTCAGTGTTCCACGCATAGCTTCATTGATAAATCCAACACCAGCCTTATTCTCAACAGAATAAGTTGTTTCGTCTTTCTCAATGAAAACAGAGTATTCTCCCTTATCAAGCAGGAAGCCCTCTGGTGCTTTTGTTTCACGGACAATATATTTTCCGTAAAGCAGCTCTTTCATCTCATAAATTCCGGTTTCGGTTTCTTCAAGATTTCCGATAAGTTCATCGCCATCATCAATCTTTCCGTTCTCATTGGTGTCCTTATATACCTCAAAGGTTGCACCCGTAAGTTTGTTATCTGGATATTCAGCGTCCATCTTCGTGAGTCTGATATTGCCGTGAACATACTCATTGACAATCTCAATTTCAACTACCTGCTCGGCTTTGCTGATATTGACCTCATACGCTTTTTCATCAAGAACAAATCCCTTTGGCTGCTCGATTTCTCTTACAATCCATTTGCCATAAGGAACTTTTGCAAAAGAAAAACTACCGTCTTTTGCAGAGGTAGTCGTCATAAGTGCAGTATCTTTTGTAAATTCTGTTTCTTCGGCTTTGAAGATACCGATAACAGCACCCTCAAGTGCTTCTCCATTCTCGTCAATCTTCTTACCTGATACAGAACCATAGATAAGTTCATTCTTGATTTCTTTTCCGTCATTCACTTTGATTTCAACCGTTGCGGTATCCTGACCTGCGTATTCAAATACAACCGGATACTTCGTATCAGAGAGAATATAATGCTCATCGGTTGCAATCTCTTTGACATAGTATTTGCCAAACGGAAGGTCTGACTTCATAACAGCAGTTCCATTTTCATTTACGCTGACAATCTCAATCAGTCCATCAGCCGGAATAACGGTACCGCTTGCAGATACAATATCTTCTGCGGCATAAAGACCAAAGCTGATGTTTTTGATTTCTCCGTTGTCGCCAATACCAAATGTCTTATCCTTTTCAATGGCTTTTGCAAGGCTTACCTGAACTTTCTGTCTTTCGTTATAGAATGATGTGGAAGTTTCGGTAACAGAGATATTCTGACCTGCATAAGTAAGCTCAACCGTATGTGTTTCGCCACTCACTACCATTCCATCAGGTGCGGTAATTTCCTTGACCTCGTATTTTCCGAGATAAAGTTCTTTGCTCTTCACAAATCCATCGGAGCTTGTTGTGATAGTATCTACCACTTCGCCCTTTGAATAGCGGAGTGTACCGTCCGGTGTACTAATATCTTCCGCAGCACGGACTTCATAAACTGCACCCTCAAGTCCTGCCACTTCATAAACAGGCTGATAGATAACATCACTGTCCTCAGAACCACTTACATTGACACCACTAAATACTTCTCCGGTCTTTTCAACCGTGATAGTACCTTTCTGTGCCATATTCGGTTTATTGACTTTCACAACAGTTACGCCGCCTTCCTCTGTGGAATTTTCTTCGGTAATATCAAAATATACCGGAGTATCATCAAGTACATATCCGTATGGAGCTTGTACCTCTACGATGGAATATCCCTTGCCGTAATCCAGTTTCTCAGGTGTGACAAGAGAACCGTTTGCGTCGGTATAGAACACATCAATCGTGGTTGGTGTCGGATAAGTAAAGGTCATTTTGACCTGATTGCCCTGCGGGTCGTAAATCTTAAATCCTGCTCCTGCATACGGAATACTCTTTCCGCTTTCTGCGTCCACCTTGACTACATTGACAAAGCTCTCGAAGTTACGGTTATTGATGAGATAACGATACGTCTGTGCGTTCTGTGAAATGAACACATCAAAATCGTCCATCATCTCTCTACCTTCCCAACCGGAAGTCTGGTGTACGGTATAAATACCATACGGCATATCTTTTGTCTGACCGAAGCCATTTTCATCGCAAACAATGGTATCTCTCTCGTCTTTATTGGCTGCGTCATAGCTTCCGGCAGATTTCAAATAAATCTCAAAGGAAGCACCCTTTTCAGGAGTTTCAATCTTTGTTTCTCCATCATCAGTGTGTTTAATGATAGCCACATTACCTTTGATTACCTGCTCAGTTACATCATTGGAAGTAAGGTTGTGTTCCACCTCATAAAGTTTCGGGTCTGCACCTATTTCATGGATAGTCTTATCAAGCAAATATCCCTCTGACGGTGTAATTTCTCGGATTGTCCAGTCGGTATCACAAACATATTCTTTAGTAGTGAACTGACCGTTTTCATCAGTAACATACTTATCTACAAGCGTTTCGCCCTTATAGATACCGTAAACTGCTCCCGAAAGTTTGGCATTGCCCTGTGCTTCGCCTTTCTCAGCGTCGCTCTTTGTGACTGTTACAGTAAACTTCTTCAAAATATTGTTGAAGTTTCTTGTGGTTACTTCTTTCCACTTCACTGGTGCAGTCTGATTTTTTGGCACAACATAACGGATAGCCGTGTCTACTTCTTCAAGGGTATATGGTTCAGAACCACTGATAAGCACATCTTTGAAAGTTGCCACACCGTTATTGTCTGTAACTGCATACTGGTCAACAGTATCACCGGAAAGAGAAGTACCGTAAAGATGGAACTTCACACCTTCAACAAGGTTATCTTCTGAGGACTTCACTACCTGAAGGTCGCCACGCTTCAATTTGTTATTGAAAGTGACCTTTGCAACCTGCCCTGCCACAACAGTAACTCTATGTGTTTCCTGCGGCTCGTACTTATCGTATGCCTGCTCGGTTACGGTATAGATACCCGGCATAAGATTATCAATCTGGAACTTACCGCCATTGGCTGTTGTAACCGTCTGATTGATACCGTTTCCGGTAATTGTGAAGTTAATACCGTCAACTTTACCGTCCTCACTGGTCTTTACAATCTGACAAGAACCGTAGCTGACTTTCATCTTCACATAACCGTTGATACTGTCGCTTACTTCCTGAGCATAGCTGACAACATCCTGCACACTGGAGTTCTGACCGTGTTTGCCCTCTGACCATACAACCACACCTCTGCGGACTGCATTTTTCTTCGTTGCGGTAATGGTAAATTCCTTACTCGGTGCAGTATCCATAGAAACAGTAAGTTTGTTACCATTCACTGAAAAGCTCACTCCACTGATACTTGCCTTGAAATTATATTTGGACAGCACATTATTGGAGTCTGTCAGAGTAGTTGTGTACTTACTTCCGTTCCACTCAAGCTCTATTGTCTTTGCCGAACCGGATGATTTATTACAAAAGCTCGGTATGGTCGCATGGTTCTGTACACTCTGCACCATACTGTTGTAATAACTGAAAATCTTATTGCGAAGCGGATGCTTTGCATTGATGACATCTTTCACATTGCTGCAACCACTGGCTGCTACATGATTGAAGTTCGCATCACGCTCTCCGATAACAGTTTCCCAGATAAGAAGCTGTGTGGCATAAGCCTGTGCAATGCTGTTTGCTGCCGCTTCATTCTGTGACCTCCAAGATGTCGAGATTGTCCCACGGTAGCCATACTGTAAAATACGACCAACAAAAAGACGGATTTCATCTCCGGAAATAACCCCATTGGCTGCAAGGTTATTAAAATAATTTTCGTCATACTTATTCATTGTCTGACCGACCTTGAGCGAAATTCCCGGCTCAATACAATAAGCAACATTGCCTGAGTATGAACCAATAGCCTTAAGATTGGTAAAATTGGAACGTCCGGTATGCCAACCATTTTTCAAGGTCAAATTGCTGTGTCCCCATACCCCATCGTAATTAGCATCGCCATCACGAGGGAAATCGACCATATAAACATCGGCTTTTTCTCCCGAAGCAGCATATGCTGTTGTCGAGCCAATGCCTGCAAAAGTGGTCACACACATAAGGGTCGCCAAAAAAAGCGACGTGACTCTTTTGAATTTTGACTTTATCATTGCGTTTCCTCCTGTAAAAATTGAAAAACACACCGTATCTCTACGATGTGCCTTTGTGGATTTTCTTTTACGACAAGATTTACCTGCCGAAAAACAAATGCGGATTTTTCGTTAATTTTTCATTTTACCATACACCTCCCGTCCGTTCATACTGTGCGATTGCCCCTTAGAGATAGACATATACTTTGAGACAGTTATATTCAAGTGAGATAGTATATATCATTTTCGGTAGGTAAAAATATAACTAAGGGGTTAGAGTGTGAGAAAGGGGAACTGTAAAACAGGCTATCTGCTGTCACGTTCTGCACGGTTACGCAAAAACTTGTTGTAATACTCCAATGCTTTGCAGACAAAATCCTCTGTCTGACTAACGGGAATGTTTTTCGGGATAAGCTGTCTTACTCTATCGCCCCTCAACACGATTTTTTCCTTTTGGTTCGGCTTTTCCTCAGACATAACAGCGTGGATTGCTTCTGTTGTAAGGTTGCCCTCGTTGAATAACTTTCGCATACGGATTGTCTGGTCGTGTGACGGGGTTGCGTCATTCAGGTCGATTTCGTCAACCACATCACGCTGGCAATCTTCATCAAGGTAAGAAAGTTCTACGGCAGGACGCATTTTAATACGCCCCTCATCAACAAATTCAAGCAGCTCGGGAACAAGGTTTGTCAGGCGGACATAACGGTGTATCTGATTTCTACTGTCGCCACATTCCTCGCTCATTAAATCAAGACTTTGCTTTCCTCGTAAATCAATCCCCACTGGGGATGCATTTTCTTTGCTCGGTCTGCCTGCTTGCCTTTTCATTGCTTCCAAACGCATTTTATAGGCAAAGGCTTTTTCACTTGGCAATATCTCTGACCTCTGAAAATTACTCTCAACCATTAAAATGGTCGCTTCATCTCTGTTCAGGTCTACAATCTCACTTCTCAGGGTTTCAAATCCTGCCAGTTCACAAGCTCGCTTTCGTCTGTGTCCTGAAACAAGTTCATATCTGCCGTCCTCTTTCTGCCTTACCGTTGCCGGAGTAATAACCCCTCTTTCCTTAACACTCTCCACAAGCTGCATCATATCTTCATCGTCCCTGACCTTAAACGGGTGGTCGGGAAAATCATCAATCAGCTCCAATGGAATATCTCGGATTTTTGAAAGCTGTTCTTCATCTCGCTGTGCCTGCGTGGTAAATAAATCATCGAGCTTCGTGAGAGTGAAGTCGCTCTTTCTTCCTGCCATCGGCTAACACCTCCTTTGTAAATTCAGCGTATGCCTTAGACACTGTGCTGTTTGGCTCATAAGCATAAATGCTCTTGCCTTTGGAAGAAGTTTCAGCGGCTTTTACGGCAATCGGGATTTGTGTTCGATACATCCTTATCTGATTACCGAAGTTTGCCCTGAGTGCTTCCACCGTACTCTTTGCAAGGTTTGTTCGGCTATCCACCAAAGTAAGCAGCATACCGTCTATCTTAATATCCGGATTGATATACTTCTTTACTTTTGAAATGGTCTGCACAAGCTGTGTCATACCCTTTGCAGGCAAATACTGAGCCTGAACCGGAATGATAACACTGTCTGCCGCCGATAAAGCATTGAGCGTAACCATACCAAGTGAAGGCATACAGTCTATAATTACATAATCATATCTGTTCTTCACTTGACTCAGATAGTTCTTGAGTGTAGTTTCTCTGCTCATTGCGTTTACAAGGTTAAATTCCATTGCTGAAAGCTCAAGGTTTGCCGGAACAAGGTCAACACCTTCTTCGTGGTGCAGGATACCAACCATAGGGTCTGTCATCGTTTCATTGATTACATCTGTGAGTTTCGTTGCAAGCGTGATACCCAAGCCGTCTGTATCCTGCCAACCAAGACAAGTCGTTAAATCTCCCTGCGGGTCTGCGTCTATGAGCAATACTTTCTTGCCCTGCATTGCAAGCCCGACTCCGAGATTAACTGTTGTGGTGGTTTTTCCGACTCCGCCTTTCTGGTTACATACGGAAATCGTTTTGCAGTTTGACACTTCTTTTTGCCCTCCTTTCTGAAAATTCATAGCCACCGCATTATGGCTATGTACCTGACCGACTCATTTCCTAATCGGTCATAGCAATATTTGTTCTCAACACCCCTTGCCAAGCAAAATGCTTATGGGAAGTCACTAAGGAACAGACTGCTTATCTGTATCATAGGATTCTAACCTCTGCCGGGTACTCCGCCAGCTCCGTAGAGAAGTATCATTATCATTCTGACTGTCATCGCCATATCAGGGGCAACCTGATACTCATAGCCGGAGTTCTCGCTATTCTGAAATACAGAAATCACGGCGTACCTGCTAAAGTGGCTATCATCAGAAATAAAGTCTTAGTGAATGACTTATTCAATTTTCAAGCAAAAAGGCTTCCGTTTTTGCTATCCGGAATGAACCCCTTCACTCATTTGGACAAAGGGGTATGAAATGCACACCCAAAATCGCCGCTTTTCCGAAAATATTTCAAAAAATTTTTTTGAAATAAAAAAAGCCGCCTACTCCGGTTAGGAAACAGACGGCAAAACACGTTCTAAATGTATTCCATTTTCAATTTCTTTTTCTTTGCTTCAAGCACTTTGCAGAGGACATCATCTACTGCGTCGGTGTATCGTCCCTGAGCTGCTAAATTGTTCTTCAGTTCAATGAGCGATTGTATCACTCGGCTTCGTTCTTCTTTATTTAAGTATAGATGATAGGTTTTCTCTCTCATTGGCTTTCCCTCCATCTTTCAAATGTATTTTTGATTATCTCCACATCTTCCTCTGTATCGGAGGAAATAAATATATGTACGCTCTGAAAAGCTTTCTTTAAATTATTGGCATAATCCAGTTCTGTGCCTTTCATCGGCAACTTAATCAGCCTTATTCCTCTTTGCTTGCACATATATGCTTTCATTATTTCTATATTCTCATCGGCACTTCCTGACTCAATAGCCAACTTTTCTGAAGGTATGTATGTTTCAAGCGGAACTCCAAGCAATCGGTCAGAACCAAGTTCTGCTCTCAAGCCTTTCCTATTAGAATAATAGCTGACCGCCAAAGCAGGAAACAATGACAAATACTCCTGCTCACAAATTCGACAGCCTTTCTTCAATATCGTTCTTTCATTTATCTTCATACTCCATGAATGACCGTGCCTGCATTTCCACCATGCTCTCTTTGCTGAAGTTCGTGATACTTCTGTCGGCTTCAATTTATTCTGTTCATAATCCCATTCACTGAGAAGCTGACTGTCTGTTGTCGCCAAATCATTATATCCGGCAAGAACTTCTCTCTCCGCACAAACGGGGCATACCGTTCCTTTCACACGGGCATTGATAACTGATTTCCACTCATTACCGCATTTTCTACACTTCCACCAGACATTTTTCCTCGACTTTGCATTTACTTCATCAGGCTTCAATGGCAAGTTCTTCTCCGACCATTCAGCAGCAATTTCAGGATGTGTTGTCTGTAAATCGTTAAATCCTTTCAGGAATATGTACCCACTGCAATACGGGCATTTGCTCCCACCGGAACGAGTAGAAATAAGGGTGTTCCACTCTCTGCCGCAATCCTTACACTTCCACCAAGCCTTACGATTGGCAAAGACCGTAACCTGAGTTGGAAGTAACGGATAATTTCTATCCGACCACTCGGCAGCTATATCCGGCAGAAGTGTTGCAAGGTCATTAAATCCTGCCAACACTTTATTATGAGAGCAGTACGGACAACCTGTTTTATTTATTGTCCTGCTCTTAACGGCAGCTTCCCACTCGTGACCTTTTTTACATCTCCATATCACTTTCTTATGAGAACCAATAGAAACCTCTATCGGTTTTATCTTATTCTTTTTCGACCACTGCTTTACCAATAGTGGCTCTAATGTCGCCAAATCGTTAATACCTGCAATCACTCTCGCACCGGAACATATCGGACATTTCTCTCCATTAGAACGAGCCTTAACGCTTGCCTGCCATTCATGACCGCAAGCACCTCTCCACCATACTTTTTTATTTGAACCGAAAGTAATGTCATCAGGCGTAAGCGTTAAATTCTTTTCCGACCACTCCGAAACAAGCTCCGGGTGTACTTCTGCTAAACTGTTATTCATAGCCAAACCTCAACCTCCTTGTGCTTAGAGTATATGAAGTTTTGGCTTTATCTTGTAGTTTGCGAATATCCGTATAAATAGAAAAAGCCCTTTGAGAAAGGGATTTCTCCTCTCTCAAAGGGCAAGTTGGCAAACTGAAAGTTTCACATTATCTATTACAATGTAAATAATGCTTTTTCGTAGTCCTTAACATAATACTTAATATTGGTTCTACCTTTTTGTATTACAGTATGTCCCTCCTTCTCAAGCATCTCCTTTTGTGCCTCAACTCCTCCAGGATACTTTGCATTTAATTTTCCCCATTTGCTTTTAATGTTCTCCAATAAGGTGTTTTATCTTCTGCACGCTGATAACTCGCCCATGCAACTATTGAAACAAAAATTCCAGCTGTGATTGGCTCTGTAAAATCAGCACCGCTTTGTTTAGCAAAGTAATCTCTTATTGTACCTACAGTAAGCAATTTACCACAAGGCACAAGTCGCATTACTTTGTCATAGTCAATAGGTGGGGCAAAGTACATTTTATCTCCACCATATTTTTCAATGCTCTTTTCATCTGTTATTATTTGAACTTTAGGCATATCCTTGCTATCCATAAGCATAGCATTAAAATCTTTTTTATCTTCATTTGCCATAAGTATCACCTCCAAGCCAATCATATCTCAATAAATATACTCATGCAATGAGACGGTTTTTAAATTTCTCTCAAAAATTCCGATTTGTATTTCTGTTTGTTTTAAAAATGGGCAACTCCAATTGGAATTACCCACTCATTGCACTAATTATGCGATTTTTTCTTGCTTGCACCGATTTCTGCATCAATTGATGTAAGT
>ENA-OZVM01000712-OZVM01000712.1-human-gut-metagenome-genome-assembly--contig:-NODE-712-length-11925-cov-6.518029_pt1 | contig 11925 bp, 8 predicted proteins | sample MGYA00243445_ERZ654045 | MGnify/ENA primary metagenome ERZ654045 (study PRJEB26926, sample SAMN06164891) | human gut metagenome | biome: ENVO:00009003; feature: ENVO:2100002; material: ENVO:00002003... | reverse complement strand
CCTGAGATGTCTCGTGGGCTCGGAGATGTGTATAAGAGACAGAATGTATTGTGTATATTTTTTGATTTTACTTATTTTTCGACAGGAAACGACTTTTATTTGCTTTATATGAAATAAAAAGCCAGCCAGAGAACATTCTGGCTGGCTTTTTTAGGTGCGCTGGTTATTCGACGGGCATATATGCCTTCTCACCGACGCGCCCGGTTTCAGGGCAAAGGGCTATATATTTCTGGACAAGCAGCATATCTTCCTCTGTAAAGCGTCCGTCGTTGTTGACGTCGCATAGAAAAAGCTCCGTAGAATTCAGGTTGATTAAACCGGAAAGCGCGTTGCGCATTTTTAAAACGTCGGCAATATCTATTTTTCTGTCGTAATTGATGTCGCCGTATATTCCAGACTCACCGAGGTGAAGCATGCGAAAGTGCGGGGCGTCGATGCCGGCTCTTGTATCGATTCTCAGCGTAACGCTGCCGCCGTTGGTATCAATCGGAATATCGGCGCTGCTGTCAGGGCTGCCGGTTAAAAACCATTGCCTGGTGGTGTGGTTGTACGTTGTTTTCATAGTCGGATAAATGGCGTCGGACTCCGTTGTTCCGTAGATAAATCCGCCGTTCCCGTCTTCAATGCGCACGGTAAACATTCCGGCACTCCCTTCTGTACCGGGATATATCAAATCGAGCTGGTAAACGCCGTTGCCCATATATTTGAATTCCCTGCGGGTAGTATAGTTATCCCAGGAGCCACGCAGGTACAGCGCGCTTTCAAATGGCTTGCCGAAGGGAATTCCCGTTTCAAGCCTTTGTACGTCCGCGTCCGTCAGGTAACGCGTATGAATCGTCTGCAGCGCCGGCTCCGGATAGGCCTGGCTTTCATACTCGCGTTCAATCCAATCGTAGGCGCTTGCGTCTGCGGCTTCCCCGAGCGCCGCTTTTATTTTACCGACCGCCTCATCTTTATTGCTGAAATCAAAAATAAGTACATTCGGCAGGTTTGCTGCCAGTATTGCCTCATCCACCTGGCTGTCGGTTACTTCGTAGCGCTGTGTTCCAGTATCCTCCGCAATTTTTGCCTTAAAATAATTGCGCATAAACTGCCTGTACGCGCCGTCGAACAGAACAAACTTTACTGTACCGTCTGTAAACCGCGCACGCATGAGGTTATATTCATGCGCCGGATACATCTGCGAGTCCATCCGTGTTTCGGCATAAATATGGTTATCGATTAAAACCTTCTGGAACGCAATGCTTGTGGGGCCGCAGCTGCCATAGTAGAGCGTAAGGACTTCGTCTGCCATTTCTGCAAAGGAGCCGCCGCGCATTTCTTTGATTTTCTGCGCGATTTCCGGATAGTTCCCATTATACAGGGATTCAATGACAGCTTCCAGCTCTGCAAGGTCATGGAATGACGCCTCACTGTTTTCGTCCGCCCGCACAGCAGCTGCCACTGGCAATGCGGCTGAGAGCAGCAGCATCGCTAGGATTACTGATAAAATTTTTTTCGTTGTTTTCATGGTTCTCTCTCCTTTTTTGTTTTTAAGATGTTGGGTATAGAAATATTTGATAATTTAGTATTTCTTCAACAAAACAATACTACTTTTAATTGAGTGTGTCAAACCCTGGTCGGTAAAAAATCTCTTTAGACAAAGCAAATTCCCGTTAAAATGCGGGGCAAAAGCTTTTATTCGGACATGTTTGCATTTGCCGCCGGAGAAAAGCATATAAATGAGTTAGAACCGGAAACAAGAACAGTAATATGGAAAGAAAAGACGGGATGTATGCTGTTTCGGCGCAGGCCCGGACATGAGGTGAAGAAAAATGGCTTGGCATACAAAAACAGCGGCGGAAGCCTTACGGGAGCTCAATACGGATGCCGGGAAGGGATTAAGCTCCGCACAGGCGCGCAGGCGGCTGGAACAGTACGGAAAGAACCAGCTGGAGGAGGGAAAGAAAAAAAGCCTTCCACGCAAATTTTTCGAGCAATTTTCCGATTTTATGGTAATCGTCCTGCTGTTCGCAGCGGGTATTTCGTTTTTTACAAGCATTTGGAGCGGCGACGGGGACATGGTTGACCCGGTTATTATTTTGCTGATTGTTATTGTAAATGCAATTATCGGGGTTGCACAGGAAAACAAGGCGGAACGCGCAATAGACGCGCTGAAAAAGCTGTCTGCCCCGAACGCTAAGGTGCTCCGGCAGGGGATGCGTGTTACCGTGCCGACTGAGGAGCTTGTTCCGGGCGACATTCTTTTTCTGGAGACGGGAGACCTTGTACCAGCCGACGCAAGGCTGATTACCTGTACAAATTTAAAAGCGGAGGAATCCTCCCTGACCGGCGAATCCGTTCCGGTGGAAAAAGAGGACGGGCTGAGGCTGCCGGAAAAAGCGGCGATAGGAGACCGGCGTAATATGGTTTTTGCAATGAGCGTTATTACAAGCGGACACGCGACCGCCGCCGTCACGCAAACCGGGATGGATACGCAGGTCGGCCATATCGCCCATATGATTAACAACGAAGAAACGCCGCAGACCCCTTTGCAGGTCCGCCTTGCAAAAACCGGGCGTATACTGGGCTACGGCGCGCTTGTAATATGCGGTATTATTTTTATTATGGGAATGCTCGAGCATGTGCCGGTTCTCGACAGCTTTATGCTTTCGGTAAGCCTTGCCGTCGCGGCAATCCCGGAGGGGCTGCCCGCGATTGTAACGATTGTGCTTTCCATAGGCGTGCAGCGCATGGCAAAAAGCAACGCGATTATACGCAGGCTCCCCGCGGTGGAAACGCTTGGCAGCGCGACCGTGATATGCTCGGATAAAACGGGTACGCTCACGCAAAACCGCATGACGGTTACAAAGGTCTGTACGCCGGACGGGCCGCAGGCTTTAAGCAGCGGGGAATCCACAGAGCTTCTGACCTTTTCCGCCCTGTGCAACAACGCGCGTATAGAGGGCGCAAGCGGTAAATGGAAGGCGCTTGGCGAGCCGACGGAAAATGCATTGGTACTTGCAAGCGCCAGACAAGGGCACCCAAAGGATGAGCTTGACCGGCAGTACCCGCGGGTAATGGAGATACCGTTTGATTCTGCGCGCAAGCTGATGACGACCGTCCACAGGATGCCGGGCGGAGGCTACATACAGGTGACAAAGGGCGCGCCGGACGTACTGCTTAAAAGCTGCACGCAGATACGTGCCCGCGGGCATCAAACCGCTATGACAGAACAAAAACGCGGTGCGGTAATCCGCATGAACGATGAAATGGCGGCGGATTCACTGCGTGTAATCGCGGTGGCCTGCAGGGAGCTTTCATCCGTGAAGGAAGCGTCAGAAGCCGGGCTTGCCTTCTGCGGGCTGGTGGGTATGATAGACCCGCCGCGGCGCGAGGCAAAACACGCGGTTTCAACCTGCCGGGAAGCGGGAATTATACCTGTCATGATAACGGGAGACCATGTCATCACCGCAAACGCGATTGCAAAGGAACTGGGAATCCTAACGCCGCAGACAGAGTCTATGACGGGACAGGAGCTTGACCGCCTGAACGATACGGAACTGGAAAAAAGGATAGCGACCTGCCGCGTATTCGCGCGTGTTTCGCCTGCGCATAAGGTGCGTATCGTCAAAGCGTTCCAGGCGCGCGGCGAGGTGGTATCGATGACCGGCGACGGTGTAAACGACGCGCCTGCGCTTAAGGCGGCGGATATCGGCTGCGCAATGGGTAAAAGCGGTACGGACGTTGCAAAAGGTGCGTCCGATATGATATTGACGGATGATAATTTTGCTACAATCGTGCGTGCTGTGTCGGAGGGGCGCGGAATTTATGAAAACATAAAGCGGGCTATTCATTTCCTGCTTTCCTGTAATATCGGCGAAATCCTGGTCATATTTGCCGCGTCTGTAATGCATCTCCCTACGCCGCTGCTGCCTATACAGCTTTTGTGGGTAAACCTTGTGACGGACGCGCTGCCCGCAATGGCGCTCGGTGTAGAAAAGGTAGACCCGGATATTATGAAGCGCAAGCCTATTGCGCAGAAGCAAAGCCTGTTTTCAGGCGGGCTTGGAATCGATATTGCATTTGAGGGCATGATGATAGGCGCGCTTGCGCTGCTTTCGTTTGTAATAGGGCGAAGCTTTTTCGACGTGCCCGGCGCCGTATCCGTCGGCAGGACAATGGCATTTGCCGTTTTGAGCCTTTCAGAGCTTGTCCACGCGTTTAATATGCGCAGCGACGGTTCGGTTCTTCGCATCGGCCTTTTCAGTAACCGAAAAATGGTTATGGCGTTTATAGTATGCGCGCTTTTGCAGGTGCTCGTTATCACCATCGCGCCGCTTGGGGCTATTTTCAAAACAGTGCCCCTGACCCTGGCACAGTGGGGGATTGTCGGGCTGCTTTCTGTCGCGCCGCTCGTTGTGATGGAGTGCGCAAAGGTGCTGTCCAGGCCGTTTCGGCGTATAAAAAAGAGAAAGGGAGGCACGGGGAAGAAGCTGGTTTTTCCATTAAAATAAAGGATGGAGGGAAGCTTTAAGCTTCCCTTTTTTTCTTTTTTGAATGATAAAACAGAATTACTGGGATACGGCTTTTTGGAATTGGCATAAACTTTTATACTCTGAAAAAAGGCCAATTCAGTAAACAAGGCAAAACTGTACCTTTTGTTTTTTATAAAACTGTACATTTTAATATGGTCAGTTGTCTGCTAAGATTATGACAACGCGTGATTGTTGTACAACTTCCCGGGCTTATAAATCCAAAAAATGAGGAAGGGACTTCTTATGAAGACAAATACAAATAAAACCCTGAGGCTGCTGGTTCTTGCCGCCATGTTTGCGGCCATGACGACGGCGCTTACTTATTTCGTAAAGCTTCCCACGCCGGGCGGCGGATATATCCATCTGGGAGACTCTGTCATTTACCTTGCGGCCTGCTTTTTGCCAACCCCGTATGCCATGCTGGCCGCCGGAATAGGCGGGGCGCTGTCCGATTTGTTTGGCGGGTATTTTATGTACCTGCTCCCCACATTTATTATCAAAGCGCTGATAGCGCTGCCGTTTACCTGCCGGAAGGATAGGGTCCTGACCATGCGTAACGCAATGATGGTCGTCCCCTCGGGCATAATTACCATCGCAGGCTATTACCTGACAAAGGTTGTACTGCTTGCAATTGACAGGACAACCGCAGGCGATGGCTTTATCGGCTCTTTTTTAAGCCCTGTAGTCTGGGGCGGCGCGCTCGAGAACATTCCGGAAAACGCGGTGCAGGCAGCCGGCAGTGCTGTCGTGTTCCTGGTAATTGCCTTTGCCTTCGACCGCGCAAAGCTGAAAAACAGGCTTGCTGTCCACAGCGCCTGAAATTCTCGGCAAAAAGACAAAAACCTATGCGTTTTTATATAGACTTTTGATTGATAAGGAGAATTTAGCCGATTCTCCTTATTTTTCTTTTTTTTAATATTTTTCGATTTTGTTTGTACTATCATAACTTTGTATGTGTAAAAAGTTTGTAAAGCATGGGTAAAATTTATGTTACGGAATGGTGACGGAACCAATCCGGAGGAGTACAAATGAATATATATGATATATTCCTGCTGCTGGGCGGCCTGGGGTTGTTTCTTTTCGGTATGAGGCTGATGGGCGGCGGTTTGGAGCTCGCTGCGGGCGCTAAGCTCAGGGGCCTTCTTGAACGTTTGACGAGCAACCGTTTTCTTGCGCTGCTTGTCGGGCTTGTAGTTACAGGTATTATTCAAAGCTCGTCGGCTACGGATGCAATGGTTGTTGGATTCGTCAACGCGGGCTTTATGGAAATAGGACAAGCCGTCGGTATCCTGATGGGCGCAAAAATCGGCACGACTGTAACGAGCGTCCTGCTTGCTATCAATATTGCTGACATCGTCCCGCTGTTTATTTTTGTCGGCGTTGCGATGATTATGTTCCTTAAAAAGAACAACCAGAAATATTACGGGCAGATTATAGCGGGCTTTGGTATCCTGTTTTTTGGCTTGACTACAATGAAAACCTCCATGCAGCCGCTGGCCTCCTCACCGGAGTTCCAGTCTCTCCTGACAAACTTCAGCAATCCCCTGCTCGGCGTGCTTGCCGGTGTAATATTTACCGCTATTATCCAAAGCAGCTCGGCGTCAGTCGGCGTGCTGCAGGCGCTTGGCCTTGCAAGCGCCATCACGTTGCCCAATGCGGTTTACGTCATATATGGTTTCAATATTGGCGCTTGTATGGCGGCTGCGCTTTCCTCCATCGGCGCTAACCGTAACGCAAAGCGCACCGCGCTGCTCAACTTTATCATAAGCTTTCTCGGCGCAATCATATTTGTAATTTTTACAATGCTCTGTCCAGGCTTTGTTACGGCAATCGAGCATATCTTCCCCGGCAATGTCGCGGCGCAGATTTCCGCTGTGCATATCATCTTCAATGTCGGGATTACCGTCATCCTGTTCCCATTTGCAAACCTGCTCGTCAGGCTCGCGCAGCTTCTTATGCCCGGGCAGGAGGAAGAGAAGGAAAAAATGGCGCCGCTTTACCTGGATTCCCGTATCCTAACGACGCCGCCTGTAGCTGTTTCGCAGGTACAGAAGGAAGCCCACCGTCTCGCGGACCTTGCTGTAAAGAGCTATAAAAATGCGCTGCGCGCGTTCTTCGAGCAGGATGAAAAGCGGATATTGAAGGTAGAGGAAAACGAGCGCGTCGTTGATTTCCTGACGCACAGCATCACCGAATACCTTGTAAAAATAAACGGGCTCGATATTGAGGATAAGGACAGGCGTGTTATTGGCTCGCTTTACAGCGTCATCAGCGACTTGGAGCGTATTGGTGACCATGCCGTCAACATCACGGAATGCGCACAAAGCCTGATGAATCAAAATATTCCAATGAATCCCAGCGCGCTTGAGGAGCTGGAGCTGTTAAGCGCTATGGTGACCTCCGTGCTTGAGGACAGTATCTATATGTTCACTACGCGTTCGCACGATATGAGCATGGCGCAGGTCATTATTAATACAGAGGAAAAGGTTGACGACGATACCAAGCTCTACAAGGAGCACCATGTAGCCCGCCTGAATGAAGGCGCTGCCACTGCAGAGGATGGTCCGGTATTCCTCGATATGCTCACAAATCTGGAGCGGATTGCAGACCACGCGACGAATGTTGCGTTCTCCATGCCGGAGATGACCGGCATTTCTACAGATTCACCGCCCGTTACGGTATGACGGCAATCGAATAGTAGGCGAGTAAGGGGGAGAGAGCGCTGTGCTTTCTCCCTTTTTTATTTTAGGTGACCAGAAAACAATATAAAGCCATAAGTTATAAATACCATACAGCAGCTTTAAAGTGCGAAGTGGAAGTAAACAGAGAATTGCCGGGAGGTTCGCACCAAAATTTGTGGTTGGAATTTATAAAATAATATGATAGAATATAAAAAAGAAGTGATATTTGGAGAATTTATACAAAGATAAACAGACGATTCTCCTTTACTTTGGCTTCTTTTGCTGTCGCTCCCCACGCGGGAGCGTGGATTGAAATTGCGTATCGTTTATTTAAATTTCCGCAGGGTTGCGTCGCTCCCCACGCGGGAGCGTGGATTGAAATCATATTGACTTTTGTAAAAAAGCGAGGTAGAATGTCGCTCCCCACGCGGGAGCGTGGATTGAAATTTCAAATTGTTATAGTTTTCCCCTTTATGGTGCTGTCGCTCCCCACGCGGGAGCGTGGATTGAAATAATTGCCTGCAGCTGCTGCGCAATCACGCCAAGCTGTCGCTCCCCACGCGGGAGCGTGGATTGAAATGGGATGGTTGTATCGGGCAGCCATGACGACGCTCTGTCGCTCCCCACGCGGGAGCGTGGATTGAAATCATGAAGATTACGAGAAGAGGCGCGGCATTCACAGTCGCTCCCCACGCGGGAGCGTGGATTGAAATCTGCTCCGCCTCCTCCAAGCTCAGCAGGGCTTACAGCGTCGCTCCCCACGCGGGAGCGTGGATTGAAATATACGTCCACCATCCCGTCGTTAAGCACACCACGTCGCTCCCCACGCGGGAGCGTGGATTGAAATTTGTTTGATGCCTGCAAGGGTCTTTGTGTCAACGTCGCTCCCCACGCGGGAGCGTGGATTGAAATTCCGGCATTCGCATTCGTCCTTTTTAAGCAGGTTAGTCGCTCCCCACGCGGGAGCGTGGATTGAAATTTGATTCGTAGTTTTCCGATTCGCCAAACAGCTGTCGCTCCCCACGCGGGAGCGTGGATTGAAATTGCATGTGTCGGCAGATTGGCTATTGGGCCTGAGTCGCTCCCCACGCGGGAGCGTGGATTGAAATAATTTGCAGTATGATAAAATTCAGTAAAACAAACGTCGCTCCCCACGCGGGAGCGTGGATTGAAATCAAAAAAGTTTTTCATGTCTTTGCCAAATCTTGAAGGTCGCTCCCCACGCGGGAGCACATCCATTCGCCATCCCGTTGTTTACGGCAGCAAAAAGCATCAAGCATAGCAGAAGCGCCCAGTGGCATTTCCACTGGGCGCTTTCTTAACCGGAATTCAATTTGTTTGAAACACGGTCAGTCAATGTCCGACCATTTTTCAATCGTGCCGCTTATTGTATCTACAGCATTCGGTGTAAACTCATAATAGCGGTTCTCCTTGTGGAGGTCGCCTATCAGGTCATTTCCCTCAGCGTCCTGCTCACGCTTGTCCCAGGTACCACGGTTGAATTTGTACTGCATCTGCTTGCCCACAGTACCTTCTGTCTTGATTGTAATTTCCGCTGTCGTTTTGGATGTGCGCTTAAGCTCATAGAGCGGGTCCGCGACCGTCCAATTGTTGAAGGTGCCGACCATATAAATTGGCTCGTCCTCCGGCGTGTTTTCCGGGAGCGTCATCTTGAAGGTAAGCGTATACTCCTTAGTTTCAGCCTCTACCGGCGGGTTGTACGGTATCTTCGCGGGGATTTTTCCGCCCGTATATTCAAAGACGGCGGATGCAAAAGGAGCAAACGTAAACTCACTGCCCGCGGCGATTTTTGTACCGGAAATCAGGTCTGTGGCGTCATAATCGAAGGTAAGCTTTTTTGCCTCTCCCGTCAGGTTATGTACGGCAAAGAGCTTCTGTCCAACGCCGTCTTCGCTTACCGTATAGGAATACAGGCCATCGTTCATGCCAACGCTGCCGTAGTCACCCGTGTAGAGCATAGGGTACTGCGCCCTGATATCCGTCAGCTTTTTATAATAGCTATAAACGCTGCCCGGGTCGTCCTTTTCCTCCTCGTAGGAGATGCCGTCGTCCGGCAGGGTGTACTTCATCGGGCTCATCCACTTGTCGCCCGTCATCTGGGTCATACCCTCGCCCTGGGCCGAAGCATACCAGTCGAACGGCTCTCTGCGGTTGTCATCCGGCTTTTCACCAAGCTGGCCCAGCTCATCGCCGTAATAAATGTAGGGAGTTCCCGGCAGCGTAAACTGCAGCGCCGCCGCAAGCTTTGCCTGCTCCTTTGTGCCTGCGCGCGACGCAATCCGGTCCATGTCGTGGTTGTTTATCATGACAGAATCGATTGTGACCTTCGGCACGGAAGGAGTCGTGTTGGCGCTTTCCTCATAATAGGCGTGGCCCTCGTTCAGGTGTTTGACAATATCGGTCTGTACGCCCCTTGCCATTTCCTCAATGAGGTTTGCCGCGTCAAAGTTGAAGGAAGAGTCCATATCCGCAAAATACGGGGCAAGCTCCTTCATTGTGGTAATCCAGTTTTCACCCACGATAAACGCGGCAGGATTCTTGGACTTGACATAAGTGGTGAAGTCCTGCCACCAGGCATGTGTAACGGCGGCGTCTTCGTCAATATTGTTCGCACCGTCGAGCCGGAAGCCGTCGACGCCCTTATCGAGCCAGAAGCCCGCATTTGCCTTCATGTCTTCCCAAACGTTTTTGTTGGCGTAGTTAAGGTCTGGCATTATGGAATCATACAGGCCATAGTAGTAAAGCCCGTTTTCAGCCTTTCTCCAGCCATCCTCAGTCTTTTCCTCTTCTGAGATAAAATAGTAATCCCGGTATTTGCTGTCTTTGTCGGCAAGCGCCTCTTTAAACCAGGCGTTTGAAGAGGACGTGTGGTTCGCCACAAAGTCCAAAATAACCCGGATGCCGTTGTCGTGAAGCACCCCAAGCATATATTCAAAGTCTTCCATCGTGCCATAGTCAGGATTGACCGACTGGTAATCTACCACGTCATATCCGTGGTAGGTTGTGGACTCCATAATCGGCATGAGCCAAACGGTGCCGACGTTCAATGATTTTAAATAATCCACTTTTTCGGCGACTCCCCGGAAATCACCGATTCCGTCACCGTCCGCGTCGTAAAAGCTCCTGACGAAAATTTCGTATGTGATGGTATTCTTCGCCCAGGATGCGTCTTTATCAGTTTCCTCCACTGGGAACGACACAATCACATTCGCCAGATACTTCTGTACCAACAGCACATCCCTCAGCGTAATGTGTTTATCGCCGTCCACGTCTGCTGCGGCAGCCTGCAGCTGCGTCAGGGTAATGACGGACGCCATATGCTTTTGGACTGTTAAAACGTCGGCAACAGAAATTTTACCGTCAGTATTGACGTCCCCATATAAAATCCCGTTATCAGCCGTTTCTTCGTCCTGCGTTTTTGCCGAAACGCTAAGCCCCAGCATCGACAATAGCAGCGCGAAGGTCAGAAGCGCGCTTAAAAATTTGATGCTTCTCTTCTTCATACATAATCCTCCTTCTAATAATCAGGCATTGTTTATGCCAGCCCCATTATATAAATATGGCACTAAAAAATCAATAAAATACGATAAAAAATATATAAATAGCTATATTAAATAAAAATCTTTCACATAGAAAAAAGGGAACTATCGAATAGATGAAAAAAGCTGAAATTATACCATTTTCCTGTTATTTAAACTTTTTTATAAAAACAGCCCCCATCCGTCCGGCAAGAAAAGCGCCGGATAAATGAGGGCTGTTTGAAATTCACTTCGTTTTATTTTTCAAATTTTGCAATATACTTTTGGATAGATAGGACGTCCTCCATGTTTACTTCCCCGTCGTCATTATAATCTCCAAGAAAATAAGACTTGGGGCTTCCGAGACCGCCAATTGAATATTTCACGTCGTTCAGGTCAATGATTCCCGCAATTCCCTTTTGAACAAGCAGCACGTCCTGCAGGTTGACCTTCTCATCCAGGTTTGCATCCCCAAAACGGTAAATGCAGCAGGAATAAGGTACGCCGTCGTAACCGGGCATACCGCTTTTGAGATATGCCCGGAGCTGGATGACCGTTTCATGAATATCCACCAGGCCATTCTGGTATGCCTCCTGCAGCGTGTGGATTTCGTCGCTCTTATACGCATATACTCCGACCAATTCCGGATAATAGTATTCGCTGCTAAAGCAGTACGGCCCGATTTTTACCAATGATTGCGCAGGCGCTGAATGTACTACATAAATGCCAAGGTCATAGCCACGGGAGGTTCCGAATTTTGCAAGTACAGTTTGATTAGGAAACCAGGGCCTGTCTTCATCTTCTATGGCGCTTGCCGGAAAGCTGAAAACGCCGGTACACAAAAGAAAAGCAAAGAGGACACATAGAAAGCGTTTTATTTTTTTACTCATGACAATACATCTCCGTTCAAAACAGCCACCGAAAAATCGGTTGTGTGCCAAAACTCGTTCATTCGGTCAATATAGATATGATAAGTTCCGAGCACTGGTTCAGGCAGGGAAACCAGCTGTACATTCCCCGTCATGCTGGTTGACCTATAGGTTTTTCCATCTGGCGTTACGACGGTCAGCTTCAGGCGGGTCAGCGGCGCCATTCCTAAATTACCCTGGTAAATATGGTCGCTGATACTTTTGTAAAATTTTATAACTGTCTCTTATACACATCTGACGCTGCCGACGAAGCTAGAAG
>ENA-OZVM01000709-OZVM01000709.1-human-gut-metagenome-genome-assembly--contig:-NODE-709-length-11931-cov-4.146935_pt1 | contig 11931 bp, 7 predicted proteins | sample MGYA00243445_ERZ654045 | MGnify/ENA primary metagenome ERZ654045 (study PRJEB26926, sample SAMN06164891) | human gut metagenome | biome: ENVO:00009003; feature: ENVO:2100002; material: ENVO:00002003... | reverse complement strand
GAAATTGTAATTCTTGCTGTGATTGCGGCAATTGCCGGACTGATTTCCATGGTAGGGGATCTGACAGCTTCTGCCATCAAAAGAAATTATGATATCAAGGATTACGGAAAGCTGATTCCCGGTCATGGAGGAATTCTCGACCGGTTTGACAGCATGATTATTACTGCACCAATCATTTATTTCCTGGCGCTTCATATGCTGTAAGAGGTGAACGATGAAAAAGATAGCAATTTTGGGATCGACAGGGTCCATTGGAACACAGACACTTTCTGTGATTGAAGAACATGCAGATGATTTCGAAGTGACCGCACTTGCCTGTGGAAACAATATCCGTCTGCTGGAAGAACAAATGCGGAAATTTCGCCCAAAGCTTGTTGCTGTGTGGAGCAAAGAGGCAGCAGCTTCCCTTCGGGTCCGCACGGCGGATCTGGGCATTCCTGTGGAAACCGGAATGGATGGATTACTTGCGGTTGCAACTTATGAAGAGTCGGAAATTCTGGTGACGGCGATTGTCGGGATGCTCGGAATCCGGCCGACCATTGCAGCCATAAAGGCAAAGAAAACGATTGCCCTGGCAAACAAAGAAACGTTAGTTACGGCAGGACATCTGATTATTCCGCTTGCAGCGGAGTATGGAGTGTCCATTCTTCCGGTAGACAGTGAACATAGTGCCATTTTCCAGTCTTTGCAGGGAAACGAAGAAAATCCGATCAGTAAAATCCTTCTTACCGCATCCGGAGGACCGTTCCGGGGCAGAAAGAAGCAGGATCTGCTCCATATACAGGTGGAAGATGCATTAAAGCATCCGAACTGGTCCATGGGACACAAGGTGACCATTGATTCTTCGACACTTGTGAACAAAGGGCTTGAGGTTATGGAAGCAAAATGGCTGTTTGGCGTACAACTCGAACAGATTGAAGTTGTCGTGCATCCGCAGAGTGTCATTCATTCTGCTGTGGAATATGAGGATGGTGCAGTGATTGCGCAGCTTGGAACGCCGGATATGCGTCTGCCGATTCAGTATGCACTGTATTACCCCAAGCGGAAACATTTATCCGGGAAGCGTCTGGATCTTTTTGCTCTTCGTGACCTTACGTTTGAGCGCCCGGATACGGATACCTTCCGTGGGCTTTCCCTGGCATATGATGCTGCCAGACGGGGAGGAAATATCCCAACGGTTTTTAATGCCGCAAATGAAAAGGCAGTGGCAATGTTTCTGGACAGAAAAATCGCTTATCCGGAAATTACGGAAATGATTGAAGCTGCAATGGAAGAAGTCAGCTATATCGCACATCCGGATTTAGAGCAGATCTTAGAGACAGAGCAGGCAACATATGAATATATAGGGGGCAGGTGGTAAAAAAAATGAAAATTGTATCATTTCTTATCGCATTTGTAATATTTAGTATTGTAATTTTATTTCATGAACTGGGGCATTTTTTGCTTGCAAAGGCAAACGGAATCCGGGTAAATGAATTTTGTTTCGGCCTTGGACCGACTATCTGTGGGATACAAAAAGGCGAAACCAAATACTGCATTAAGGCATTTCCGTTTGGAGGAGCCTGCATGATGGAAGGGGAAGACGAAGATTCGACGGACAATCGTGCATTTGGTAAAAAGCCGGTATGGGGACGTATGAGCGTCGTATTTGCAGGACCTTTTTTTAACTTTATTCTTGCATTTATTTTCGCGTTTATCCTGATGAGCTGTGTGGGATATGATAAGCCGGTTCTTTCCGGGGTAATGGAAGGATATGCCGCAGAAGAGGCAGGTCTTCAGGAAGGGGATGAGATTATCCGGATGAATCATTTTTCGGTTCATTTCAGCAGAGAAATCACTGCATACGGAACATTTCATTCCGGGGAAACCATTAAAGTCACTTATGCAAGGGATGGGCAGAAACATACGACAACACTGGTTCCGAAACTGGATAAAGAGACCGGAAGATATCTGTACGGATTTCAGACCATGGGAAATGTCCGGGTAAAGGGAAACGTGCTCACAAACTTAAAAAACAGTTTTTATGAGGTGCGATACTGGATTTATACCACTATCCAGAGTCTGAAAATGCTTGTGACACGTCAGGTATCTCCAAACGAACTGAGCGGACCGGTCGGTATCGTAAAATCAATCGGAGACACCTATCAGCAGTCTGTAAAAAATGACGGGTATTACTATGCACTTTTGAATATGCTCAACTGGACGATTCTTTTATCTGCGAATCTGGGCGTTATGAATCTGCTGCCGCTTCCGGCACTGGACGGAGGCCGGCTGTTATTTCTGATTATTGAGGCGATCCGCAGAAAGCGGATTGATCCAAACAAAGAAGGCATGGTAAATCTGGTTGGTATTGTATTGTTGTTTGGACTGATGTTTATTGTTATGTTCAATGACATTCGAAAACTATTTATCTAAGAGGCTAGAGGCGTTATGATGGAGAGACATATCACAAAGGAAGTACAGATTGGAAACAGATGGATTGGAGGAAATCATCCGATTGCGATTCAGTCTATGACAAATACAAAGACAGAGGATGTTGCGGCAACGGTGGCACAGATTAAGCAGCTGACAAAAGTCGGTTGTGAAATTATCCGCTGCGCGGTTCCCACCCAGGAGGCAGCTGCGGCGCTGACGGAAATCAAAAAACAGATTACCATCCCGCTGGTTGCGGATATCCATTTTGATTACCGGCTTGCGATTGCAGCCATGGAGCACGGTGCGGATAAAATTCGTATCAATCCCGGAAACATTGGAAGTCGTGAGCGTGTAAAAGCGGTTGTGGATGTGGCAAAAGAGCGCCGGATTCCTATCCGTGTGGGCGTCAACAGCGGATCTTTAGAGAAGGGTCTCGTGGAAAAATACCATGGTGTGACCGCAGAGGGAATTGTGGAGAGCGCAATGGATAAAGTGAAACTGATCGAAGATATGGGCTATGATAATCTTGTGATCAGTATCAAATCCTCGGATGTCATGATGTGTGTCAAAGCACATGAGCTGATCGCAAAACAGACGGATCATCCGCTGCATGTGGGAATCACAGAGGCGGGAACACTGATCAGCGGGAATATCAAATCCGCAATCGGTCTGGGACTGATTTTAAACCAGGGAATCGGGGATACCATCCGTGTTTCTCTGACCGGGGACCCGTTGGAAGAGATTAAATCTGCAAAACTGATTCTTCGTACCCTCGGACTTCGCAAAGGGGGCGTGGAAGTGGTTTCCTGTCCGACCTGCGGAAGAACCCGCATTGATCTGATCGGGCTTGCCAATCAGGTAGAAACGATGGTTTCGGAATTTCCGCTTGATATCAAAGTGGCGGTAATGGGATGTGTGGTAAACGGACCGGGAGAGGCAAAGGAAGCCGATATCGGGATTGCCGGAGGTGTCGGCGAGGGTCTGATTATCAAACATGGAGAAATTTACAAAAAAGTACCGGAAGCAGAACTTCTGCCGGCACTGCGTTATGAATTGGAACATTGGAGTGAAGACTGATGTCAAAAGCATTTCGTGAAGCCTTTCCGACACTGAAACTGGAGGAAGAACTCGAAGGGCTGTTAGATACAACTGAAGTGACAAAAATAAGTGCGAATCATGAACATACTCATATTCGCATTTATTTGCGTGCAAAAAGACTTATTTTCAAAAAAAACATATGGAAACTAGAAAAAGCGATTACCGAACAGATTTTTCAGAACCGGGCCATACAGGTAAAGATCATAGAGTCTTATGAGCTTTCCGAACAGTATACCCCGAAGTCTCTGATAGAAGTGTATAAAGACAGTATTTTAGATGAACTGAATGCCTACAGTGTGCTCGAATACAATCTGTTGCGGACGGCGGACATGGAATTTCCGGAAGAGGACCGTCTGATTCTGACGATGGATGAGACTATTATTGCCAAAACCCGTACGGATGAGATTATCGAATTTTTAGAGAAAGTGATCTGTGAGCGTTGTGGAATGGATCTGAAAATATTTCCACAATACCGGAAACCGCAGGAGAGCAAATACCGGAAAAATTCCGAAGAACAGATCCGGCAGGAAGTGGCAGGAATTGTTGCGCGGACGAAGCTGGTTATGGAAGGAAAATCCCAGGAGACGGAAGAAAAAGAGAAAACTGTCGAAACAGAAGAAAAAACAAAGACAATTGCAAAAACGGCAGGAAATCGTGCAGACACTTCAAAAAATGGTACAAATTATGCAAAACCAAAGCAGAAGTTTGAAAAGCGGGGAGAGTTCCGCCGGAAATTCGAGTCGGATAACGGCAAAAAATCCATGAATCCGGATGTAATATACGGAAGAGACTTCGAAGAAGAGAGCATGGAGATTGAGAAGATTGACGGACCGATCGGAGAGGTTGTGATCCGCGGAAAGATTCTGTCGGTAGATACCCGTGAGATCCGCAATGAAAAGACCATCATTATTTTTTCCGTGACGGATTTTACCGATACGATTGTTCTTAAAATTTTTGCGAGAAATGATGATGTACCGGAGCTGTTAAAAGAAATCAGCGGGGGAAAGTTTGTGCGTGTCAAAGGTGTTGCAACCATTGATAAGTTCGACAGTGAACTTACCATCGGTTCTATCGTCGGAATCAAGAAATGTGCCGATTTTACAACGGTCCGTATGGATACCAGCGTAGAAAAACGCATAGAGCTGCACTGCCATACCAAAATGAGTGATATGGATGGCGTTTCAGATGTCAAGGATATTGTCAAGCGTGCCATGAAATGGGGGCATAAGGCGATTGCCATTACCGATCACGGGGATGTGCAGGCGTTCCCGGATGCCAATCATACCGTACCGTCCGATTCGGATTTTAAAGTCATTTACGGCGTGGAGGCATATCTGGTCGACGATTTAAAGGGGATGGTGACGGACAGCCAGAACCAGGATCTGGATGCAGATTATGTGGTATTCGATTTGGAGACAACCGGATTTAGTCCGGAGACCAACCGCATTATAGAGATCGGGGCGGTGAAGGTGCAGAACGGAAAGATCGTGGACAAATTCTCAACGTTTGTCAATCCACAAGTGCCGATTCCGTTTCGGATTGAGCAGCTGACGTCGATCAATGATTCCATGGTGATTGATGCACCTGTCATTGCAGACATTCTTCCGGAATTTATGAAATTCTGCGAGGGATGTGTTATGGTTGCCCATAATGCCGATTTCGATATGAGTTTTATCAAGAAAAACTGCCAAAGGCTGGATATTCCATGCAAGCCGACGATTGTGGATACGGTTGCCCTGGCGCGTGTCCTGCTTCCGAATCTGAACCGTTTTAAGCTGGATACGGTTGCAAAAGCGCTGGGCGTATCCCTGGAAAATCACCATCGTGCAGTGGATGATGCCGGATGTACGGCAGAGATTTTTGTGAAGTTTATTGAGATGCTCCGGGATCGCGGTATGTCTACCCTGGACGAAGTGAATGCAATGGGAACCTCATCGGTGCAGAATGTACAAAAGATGCCGACTTATCATGCGATCATTCTTGCCACCTGCGATCAGGGGCGGACAAACCTGTATAAGCTGATTTCGCTGGCGCATATCAAATATTATCACCGGCGTCCGAGAATTCCGAAGAGTGAATTTATCAGGTACCGGGATGGACTTCTGATCGGGTCTGCCTGCGAAGCGGGAGAGTTGTACCGGGCAATTTTAAATGGCCGTCCAGAGGAAGAAATTTCTAGACTGGTAAACTTTTATGATTATCTGGAAATCCAGCCGCTCGGAAACAATGCATTCCTTGTAAGAGATGAAGATTCTCCGGTTGCGTCCAATGACGATCTGATTGAGATCAATAAAAAGATTGTCCGGCTCGGGGAACAGTTCCATAAGCCGGTGGTGGCAACCTGTGATGTACATTTTTTAGATCCGGAGGATGAAATTTACCGGAGAATTATCATGGCAGGGCAGGGATTTAAAGATGCGGATGAGCAGGCTCCCCTTTTTCTGCGGACGACGGAAGAGATGCTGAAAGAATTTGCCTATCTTGGAAGTGAAAAAGCAGAAGAGGTTGTTATTACAAACACAAACCGGATTGCGGATATGTGCGAAAAAATTTCTCCCGTTCGTCCGGATAAGTGTCCGCCGGTCATTGAAAATTCGGACCAGATGCTGCGTGACATCTGTTACAACAAAGCACATAAAATGTATGGAGATCCACTGCCGGAAATTGTGCAGGAACGTTTAGACCGGGAATTAAATTCCATTATCAGCAATGGGTATGCTGTGATGTATATCATTGCGCAGAAGCTGGTTTGGAAATCCAACGAAGATGGCTACCTGGTCGGATCGCGTGGATCGGTCGGAAGTTCTTTCGTTGCGACAATGTCTGGTATTACGGAGGTGAACCCGTTGCATGCGCATTATCTGTGCAAACATTGCCAGTACAGCGATTTTGATTCGGATCTGGTAAAATCTTTTTCCGGCCGAAGCGGATGTGATATGCCGGATAAGCTCTGTCCACGCTGCGGAAAACCGCTTTCCAAAGAAGGGTTTGATATTCCGTTTGAGACGTTCTTGGGATTTAAGGGAAATAAAGAGCCGGATATCGACCTGAACTTTTCCGGAGAGTACCAGAGTAAGGCACATAAATACACCGAAGTTATCTTCGGGGAGGGACAGACCTTTAAGGCAGGAACGATCGGTACGCTGGCGGATAAGACGGCATTCGGTTATGTCAAAAATTATTATGAAGAGCGCGGTGTACATAAGAGAAACTGTGAAATTGACCGGATCGTACTTGGATGTGTCGGGGTGCGTCGTACTACGGGACAGCATCCGGGTGGTATCGTTGTTCTTCCGATGGGGGAACAGATTTATACATTTACTCCGATTCAGCACCCGGCAAATGATATGACGGTCGATATTACGACCACACATTTTGATTATCACTCGATTGACCATAATCTTTTAAAACTTGACATTCTCGGACACGATGATCCTACCATGATCCGTATGCTGCAGGATCTGACGGGTGTAGATCCGACGCAGATTCCATTGGATGATAAGGCTGTCATGTCGCTGTTTCAGGATACTTCCGCACTTGGCATCACGCCGGACGATCTGGTGAACTGCCAGCTGGGGGCATTGGGTATCCCGGAGTTTGGTACAGACTTTGCCATGGGCATGTTAATTGATACACAGCCAAAAGAATTTTCGGATCTGGTGCGTATTGCAGGGCTGTCCCATGGTACGGACGTATGGCTTGGCAATGCACAGACACTGATTCAGGAAAAGAAGGCAACGATTTCTACCGCCATCTGTACAAGGGATGATATCATGATCTATCTGATTGGCATGGGACTGGATTCCGAGGAATCGTTTAAGATTATGGAGAATGTCCGGAAGGGAATTGTGGCAAAAGGAAAATGCGACAAATGGCCGGAATGGAAGCAGGATATGATTGATCACAATGTACCGGACTGGTATATCTGGTCCTGTGAGAAGATTAAGTACATGTTCCCGAAAGCCCATGCAGCCGCGTATGTTATGATGGCATGGCGCATTGCCTACTGTAAAGTGTTTTATCCGCTGGCTTACTATGCAGCATATTTTTCTATCCGTGCGACCGCTTTCAGTTATGAGCTGATGTGTCAGGGAAAAGAAAAACTGGAAGGATATATGCATGAGTACGAAAAGCGCAAGGACGAGCTCTCCAAAAAAGAGCAGGATACCTACAAAGATATGCGTCTGGTACAGGAAATGTATGCCAGAGGATTTGAATTTCTTCCGCTGGATATCTATAAGTCAGAACCGCATCATTTTCAGATTGTGGATGGAAAACTGCTGCCGGCGCTCAATACGATTGACGGACTTGGCGATAATGCGGCAGTTGCGATTGCAGAAGCGGCAAAAGACGGAATTTTTCTTTCCAAGGATGATTTTAGGGAACGGACAAAAGTATCAAAGACAACAATAGAACTGATGAGTGATCTGGGATTGTTTGGCGATATGCCGGAATCCAATCAACTTTCCCTGTTTGATTTTGGCGCGTAATGTTATGGAAGTTTTGAAAAACAAAAGAGGAGGAACCGCATTTTTGGGTTCCTCCTCTTTTACAGTCTTATAAATTTATTTTTTGATAACGCCGGGATGGAAAGCGGTGAGTGTTCCCGGATGATCGGTCGGTGTACAGAACATTTCTTTTGTCTTAAAATCGGTAAAATAGATGTAACTGGAAGTGACGTTGATATTGGAGTAATTGCCCTGTGCCAGTTCCTGATATCCACTGCCGTCATTTTTGATCATACAAAGGGCCGGATTGTCTTCGGAATAGCGCTGATAAAAAATACTGCTTCCGTATACATTGTAGAGATCCAGACTGTCCTTGGTAAGTGTAACCGGATGACCGGATTTCATATTGGTATGTACCAGGGCGTTGTTCTGATCCACATCCATATAATAGACATTGTCATCACTGGTTACAATCGGTTTGAAAGAATTACATTCATAGACTTTGCTTAAACTGTCACTGGCGGTATCCAGCTGATAGATGGCACCGTCACTTTCGGTTCCGCTGGTATAAATATACTGACCCAGCGTGCTGCATGTAAAAATGTAAGGCGAATATACTTTTTTGCGTCCTTCGCCATCGATTCCGATCTTGTAAAGCGTTGTAGCATCCTTGTCATCATAGTGCAGATAATAAATGTAGTTTCCGACAAGCGAGGCATACAGGCAGGGATCTTTGTCTAAAATTTTAGTGTTTTCTCCATTCTGGTCAATTCTGCACAGACTGTTTCTTGCGTAGGAGAAGAAATCAAATCCGGTTCCATTATTTTCATTATTGCGTACATAGTATACATAATGGTCATCGGCGTTGATATACATGACACGGTCATAACTGAGTTTTTTCAGATGATTGCCGTTTGTATCCATGGAATACAGCCGGTAATCGTCATCCGGATTGGCAAAATAAACGGTTCCGTTTTTCTCACAAAACAAGCCGGCATTGTAAAGGTTTCCGGCAGTATTTCCGTTGACATAGCTTGTGTTGTATTTGATCTTACTTTTCTGATGGCTGTAAAAGCCCAGTCCTGCAAATACTACGACCAGAACAGCAATTATAATTATGGGCAAACGTTTTTTCATAATATCGAGTCCTCCTTGGTAAGTTGTATCTTGCCTTTTATACCTTTGTGTTATAAAATTTTATCATAAATCATGAAGGAGCGCTATATGAAAGATTTACTAGATATCCGAAAAGATATTGATAAAATTGACGAACAGATCGTAAAACTCTATGAGGAACGAATGAAACTGACCTCGGATGTGGCTGAATACAAAATAAACACCAGCAAGCAGGTTTTTGACAAAGAGAGAGAGGAATCCAAGCTGGCAACGCTGCAGAAAAAAGCGGAAAGTGATTTTACCAGACACGGAATCCGTGAACTTTTTGAGCAGATCATGGCGATGAGCCGTAAGAAACAGTATAAACTGCTGACGGAGCATGGAATTATGCCTCCGCAGGAGTTTGAGCCGATTCACACGCTGGATTATTCCAATGCAAGGATTGTTTTTCAGGGACTCGAAGGTGCCTACAGCCAGCTTGCCATGGAACAGTTTTTTGGAGAAAACTGCAATAATTTCCATGTGGAGAGCTGGAAAGATGCCATGGAGGCCATTAAGAACGGGGAAGCGGATTATGCGGTACTCCCGATCGAGAATTCTTCGGCAGGAATTGTCTCGGAAAATTATGATCTTCTGGTGGAATATGATAATTATATTGTCGGGGAGCAGATCATCCGTATTGATCATGCACTTTTAGGACTGGAAGATGCGGATGAGAGAGATATCCGTACCGTGTATTCGCACAAACAGTCACTGATGCAGTGCAGTGAATTTCTGGACAGTCATGCGGACTGGGAAAAATTCAGTGTCAGCAATAATGCCGTTGCAGCCAAGAAGGTCAAAGAGGATGGGGAGATTTCCCAGGCGGCGATTGCCAGTGCAAAAAATGCCCAGATTTATGGGTTGAAAGTATTACGCAATTCCATTCAGAATAATAAAAATAATTCGACCCGGTTTATTGTTGTGACAGGGAAAAAAGTATATACCGATCAGGCAGACCGGATCAGCATCTGTTTTGAGATCAATCACGAAAGCGGTGCTTTATATCATGCACTGTCGCATTTTATTTATAATGGACTGAATATGACAAATATCCAGTCACGTCCGTTACAGAATAAAAACTGGGAATATCGTTTCTTTGTTGATTTTGAGGGAAGATTTGAGGATCATGCAGTGCAGAATGCGCTGCGCGGACTTCGGGAGGAAACAATTGCATTCCGGATTCTTGGTACGTATTAGTCAGAATTGGTGAAAGAAGGTGGGCGTATGGCAATTCACACATTTGCAGCAATTTATATTGGCACATACGATGTGAGCCTGAAGGTATTTGAGTTTACAAACAGAAAAAAGTTTCATGAGGTGGATCACATCCGGTCCCGGCAGGAACTGGGGAAAGGTGCTTACGGCACCGGGACAATCGGATATGAGCAGGTGGAAGAACTCTGTGAAACACTGGCGCAGTTTAAAGAGATTATGGAAAGCTACAAGGTAGACAGTTATGAAGTCTGTGCCGCAGCCGCACTCCGGGATACCACGAATGAGATATTTGTTCTCGACCAGATTTATCTTAGAACCGGATTCCGGGTAAAGGTGCTCAGCAATTCGGAACACCGTTTTATCAGTTATAAAGCGGTGGCTGGCAGTCCGGTGTTTGAGGAGATGATAAAGACGAGTGCAGCAGTCGTGGATGTCGGCGGGGCGAGTGTGCAGATCACATTATTCCGTGACGGGAAAATGATCACGACACAACACATGGAAACAGGCATTATGCGCCTGCGGAATCTGCTTGGAGACCGCGGATACTCCCTGAAAATGTATGAAAACCAAATTGAGGAATATGTCAATAAAAAACTCGAGGGATTCCGTGCCATGTATATGAATGCCCCGGTCGATTATCTGATCCTGATCAGTGACTATGCCGACGGCCTGGTCAAAAAGATTGAGGAAAAAGGCGGAAAAAGCCGGCAGGTAAAGCTGGATAAATTCTCTAAATTTATCGATAAACTGCTCAAAAAAACACTGGAGGAAATTACAGCGGAACTGAATCTTTCGGATGAGAGGGAACCGCTGATCATTCCGGCACTTGTGCTGTATAAAATGATGGCACAGAATGTGAATCCGAAAGAGGTATGGGTTCCGGGCGCAAATATTCAGGATGGTATGGCATTTGATTATGCACAGCACAATAAACTGCTGGCATCGACACATGATTTTGATGCGGATGTCATTTCGGCGGCCACATTTTTATCGGAGCATTACCACAGTTTTTCTCCACACATTCAGACACTTTCCAAGCTATCCATTAAGATTTTTGATGCGATGAAACAGGAACACGGACTTGGAAAGCGAGCGCGTCTGCTGCTTCAGGTGGCTACAATCCTGCATGACTGTGGAAAGTATGTCAGCTTTGCGGAAGCGTCGGAGAGTACGTATCATATTATCATGTCCTCAGAGATTATCGGTCTGACCCATCAGGAGCGGGAGATTGTTGCACAGATCGTGCGTTACAATACCCTTCCTCTGGACCCGTATGAGGAAGTCGCCGATGTGCTGAGTCAGGAAGAGTATCTTTGCGTGGCAAAACTTTCGGCAATTCTTCGTGTGGCAAATGCGCTGGATCAGAGTCATAAACAGAAGTTTAAAAATATCCGGATCGCGGTAAGGGAGAGAAAACTCGTGATTACGGTCGAGGCATTTGAGGATATTGCACTGGAACAGGCATTGTTTGACGCAAAGACCTCTTATTTTGAAAATGTATACAGCATGAAACCTGTTTTAAAAGAAAAGCGTATTTATAACTATTAGATCTGTCTCTTATACACATCTCCGAGCCCACGAGACATCTCAGGATCTC
>ENA-OZVM01000703-OZVM01000703.1-human-gut-metagenome-genome-assembly--contig:-NODE-703-length-11965-cov-4.048783_pt1 | contig 11965 bp, 17 predicted proteins | sample MGYA00243445_ERZ654045 | MGnify/ENA primary metagenome ERZ654045 (study PRJEB26926, sample SAMN06164891) | human gut metagenome | biome: ENVO:00009003; feature: ENVO:2100002; material: ENVO:00002003... | reverse complement strand
GGCGGAGCAACTGGGCGGAGACATCGAAGCCGCCATCCGGCAACTGGTGGAGAAAAGAAAGACAAGCAAGACATGACATTTATCACAACCAGATTTTATCACATTCAACAATGATTCAGAACATGGGAAGAAGATTGAAGACAACAAGTAGGCAGATGCTGCTCCTTTGCGGCATCGTGCTGGGAATGGCGAGTATGGCCATGCAGTCATGCAGTGAGGCGGCGAGGGACGACCGTCCCGCCCTCTGCGGCAACTGGGAGAGCGTGGAGGGCAAGCCCGACGTGCTCATCTACAAGGAGGGTAAGGCATACAAGGTGACGGTGTTCAAGCGCAAGGGGCTGGGACGCGAGCTGAAACCGCAGACCTACCTCCTGCAGATGGAGAACGGCAACCTCTTCATGAATACGGGATTCCGCATCGACGTGGCCTACAACGAGGAGACGGACGTGCTGACCTTCTCGCCCAACGGGGACTATGTAAGAGTAAGACAGGAACCGACCAAACAATAGCGAGCAATGAAAGCAAGAATGACAATCCTTATCTGCCTGTGCCTGCTGACGGCGGGCAAGGCGAGCGCACAGTGGACGGTCATCGACCCGTCCAACATTGCGCAAAGCATCGTGAACACCTCCAAGAATGTGGCGCACACATCCACAACGGCGACCCACATGGTCAAAAATTTTCAGGAGACGGTGAAAATCTACGAGCAGGGCAAGAAGTATTACGATGCCCTGAAGTCGGTGAACAATCTCGTCAAGGATGCCCGCAAGGTGCAGCAGACCATCTTGATGGTGGGCGACATCACGGACATCTACGTGAACAGTTTCCAGAAGATGATGCGCGACGAGAACTTCACGGTGGAGGAGCTGTCAGCCATCGCCTTCGGCTACACCAAGCTGCTGGAGGAGACGGGCGACGTGCTGACGGAGCTGAAGAACGTGGTGAACATCACCACGCTCTCCATGACGGACAAGGACCGCATGGACGTGGTGGAGGGCTGCTACCAGAAGATGAAGCGGTACCGCAACCTCGTGAGCTACTACACCAACAAGAACATCAGCGTGAGCTACCTGCGGGCGAAGAAGAAAAACGACCTCGACCGTGTGATGGGGCTCTACGGCAGTGCCAACGAAAGATACTGGTAGCCTATGGACTTCGAAAACCTTCACCAGATACTGCGGTCGCTCTACGACGAGATGATGCCGCTGTGCGAGGACATGGCGGGCGTGGCGAAAGGCATCGCCGGACTGGGCGCACTCTTCTACGTGGCCTACCGGGTATGGCAGTCGCTGGCGCGTGCCGAACCGATAGACGTGTTCCCGATGCTCCGTCCGTTCGCCATAGGGCTGTGCATCATGTTCTTCCCCACGGTGGTACTGGGCACGCTCAGCGGAGTGCTCTCGCCGGTTGTGCAGGGCACGGCCCAGATGCTGGAGGCGGAGACGCTGGACATGAACCAGTACCGTGAGCAGAAGGACAAGCTGGAGTATGAGGCGATGAAGCGCAACCCGGAGACGGCCTACCTTGTGAGCAACGAGGAGTTCGACAAGCAGCTGGAGGAACTGGGTTGGTCGCCCGAAGACCTTGTCACCATGACGGGGATGTACATCGAGCGGAGCATGTACCAGATGAAGAAGGGCGTGCGCGACTTCTTCCGCGAGTTGCTGGAACTGCTGTTTCAGGCCGCTGCCCTCGTGATAGACACACTGAGGACGTTCTTCCTCGTGGTGCTGTCGATACTGGGACCGATAGCCTTCGCCATATCGGTATGGGACGGTTTCCAAAGCACGCTGACGCAGTGGATATGCCGCTATGTGCAGGTGTATCTGTGGCTGCCCGTGTCGGACATGTTCAGCACCATACTGGCCAAGATACAGGTGCTGATGCTGCAGAGCGACATCGAGCGGATGCAGGCCGACCCCAACTTCTCGCTGGATTCGAGCGACGGGGTGTATATCGTGTTCATGATCATAGGCATCATCGGCTACTTCACCATTCCTACCGTTTCGGGCTGGATTATCCAGGCCGGAGGCATGGGCAACTATGGGCGCAACGTGAACCAGACGGCTGGCAAGGCTGGCGGATTCGCAGGTAGCGTGGCGGGTGCTACTGCTGGCAATGTGGCCGGACGTGTCGGGAAACTGCTGAGATAATGAGAAAGTATGTGTAACATCAAAACAAGGAGAAAACAAGAAAATGGAATTCAAATCATTAAAGAACATCGAGACCTCGTTCAGGCAGATTCGCCTGTTCAGCATGGTGTTCCTCGCCTTGTGTGCCGTGGTGACGGTGTGGAGCATGTGGAGTTCCTACCGTTTTGCGGAGAAGCAGCGGGAGAAAATCTATGTGCTGGACAACGGGAAGTCGCTGATGCTGGCCCTCTCGCAAGACCTGTCGCAGAACCGTCCGGCGGAGGCGAGAGAACACGTGCGCCGCTTCCACGAATTATTCTTCACGCTCTCGCCCGAAAAGAGTGCGATAGAGCACAACGTGAAGCGGGCACTACTGCTGGCCGACCGCAGTGTGTACAACTACTATTCGGACTTTGCGGAGAAGGGTTATTACAACCGCATCATCGCAGGCAACATCAACCAGGTGCTGAAGGTGGACAGCGTGGTGTGCGACTTCAACGGCTATCCCTACCGTGCCACGACCTACGCACGGCAGCAGATTATCCGGCAGAGCAACATCACGGAGCGCAGCCTCGTGACAACATGCCGCCTGCTGAACGCCTCGCGCTCGGACGACAATCCCAACGGATTCACCATCGAGGGCTTCACCATCATTGAGAACAAGGATTTACAGACAATCAAACGATGACGGGTATGAAAGAAAACAGAATCAGAAAAACGGCGTGGAGGCTCTTCTGGAGTCTCCGCGACAAAAGAAAGCAGATGACGAAGTCGGCGAAAGACCGGCTGGAGAGTCTGCCACATCGGACGAAGAGACGCATCGTATTGGGAATGTTCGCCGTCTTTGCGGTGCTTGCCCTCTACACTTTCGGCAAAGCCATTTATGACATCGGCAGAGACGAAAGCCGGAAGATGGAGATAGACCATGCAGGGCAGGTGGAACTGTCCATCAAGCCAACAGTTAGTAATCACTCAACACCTTATTATTTATATGGAACAGACGAAGATTGAAGTACAGAACCGACGCCAAGCCGAGAGCCATCAAGCTTGCTTGAATGGCCGAGGCGCAAAGGAGGAAGGCGAAGCCAACAAAGACAAGACTCCCGACAAGGAGAAAGGTAAGGAAAAGCCCAAGCAGGAGCGCACACCACTCACGGAGGCGGAACGGCTGAAACGGCAGAAGATGATAGTGCTGCCTGTCATGGTGCTGGTGTTCCTCGGTGCGATGTGGCTGATTTTCGCCCCATCGTCTGACGGAACGAAAGAGCCGGGCATGGACGGCTACAACATGGAGATGCCGGATGCCGACAAGGCAGACAGGCTGATTATCGGCGACAAGGCGAAGGCCTATGAGCAGGGAGCGATGGAGGAACGCAAGGAAAACCGCAACCGCTCGATGATGGAGCTGGGCGATATGTTCGACCGTGAAGTGGCTGGAAACGAATCATCAGCGGATTTCAGCTTGACAGCCAATGACAGCGTGGAAAAGAGCAAGCTCACAACGCCGCAAAGCATCCGTTTGTCTGCCACCGCCTACCGTGACTTGAACACCACACTTGGCAGTTTTTATGAGCAGCCAAAGGAGGAAAATGCGGACATGGAGGAACTGCTGGAGCGCATTGCCTCGCTGGAGTCAGAACTTGAAAGCGAGAAAGGAAAGGCTTCCGATATGGACGACCAAGTGGCACTCATGGAAAAGTCCTACGAACTGGCGGCAAAGTATATGGGCGGTCAGAATGGCGGTAAGCCGGAACCGTTACAGAAGGCGGAACCTTATCCAGTGCAGAAGACCGGGAAGAACACCGTCACTCCCGTAAAACAAGTAACGAAGCAGGTGGTATCCGCCCTTGGACAGCCGATGAGCAACGAGGAGTTTATCGCCGCCCATACGCAGGAGCGAAATTATGGTTTCAACACCGCTGTAGGCAAGGTTGGGGTGACGGACAAGAACACCATATCGGCGTGCGTCTATGGAGCGCAGAGCGTGACGGACGGGCAGGCAGTGAAGTTGCGCCTGTTGGAGCCGATGGCCGTGGCGGAACGGATTATTCCCCGAAATGCCGTGGTGGTAGGTGCGGCACGTGTACAGGGCGAACGCCTCGGCATCGAAATCACCTCGATAGAGCATGAGGGGACTATCGTGCCTGTGGAGCTTTCGGTCTATGATACGGACGGGCAGCAGGGTATCTTCATCCCCGGCTCGATGGAGATGGATGCGGTGCGGGAGGTTGCCGCCAACATGGGTGGTTCGCTCGGCAGCAGCATCAATATCTCCACCAATGCGGGGGCACAGTTGGCCTCCGACTTCGGCAAGGGGCTGATACAGGGCACAAGCCAGTACATCGCCAAGAAGATGCGTACCGTGAAGGTGCATCTGAAGGCGGGCTACAAGGTGATGCTGTATCAAGATAGAGATTGATAACAGAATAAGTAACAACAATCCAATTTTTATTCACCACTAAAATCCAAAGTGAAATGAGAAAAGCAATCATGATTTTTGCCCTTGCGATGGGCATCGTAACTGCCAATGCGCAGGAGAACAAGACCGTGAAGGAAAGTAACGGGAGTGAAGAACAACCGACCCTGACCAAGGAGGTCTATCCGCAGAAGGAGGCGGAGGGCGACCTGTATCACGGGCTGACGAAGAAGCTGACCTTCGACCGCATGATACCACCCCACGGGCTGGAGGTGACGTACGACAAGACCGTACACATCATCTTTCCGGCAGAGGTGCGCTATGTGGATTTGGGTTCGCCCAACCTGATAGCGGGCAAGGCGGACGGTGCGGAGAACGTGATCCGTGTGAAGGCGACCGTGAAGAACTTCAAGAACGAGACGAACATGAGCGTCATCACGGAGGACGGCAGCTTCTATACCTTCAATGTGAAGTATGCCAAGGAGCCGCTGCTGCTCAACGTGGAGATGTGCGACTTCATCCACGACGGCGAGGCGGTAAACCGTCCGAACAATGCGCAGGAGATTTACCTGAAGGAACTGGGCAGCGAGAGTCCGATGCTGGTGCGACTTATCATGAAGTCCATCCACAAGCAGAACAAGCGTGAGGTGAAGCACATCGGCTGCAAGCGTTTCGGCATACAGTACCTGCTGAAAGGAATCTATACGCACAACGGACTGCTGTATTTCCACACGGAAATCAAGAACCAGAGCAACGTGCCGTTTGATGTGGACTACGTGACATGGAAGATTGTGGACAAGAAGGTAGCGAAGCGCACCGCCGTGCAGGAGCAGGTTATCCTGCCGCTCCGTGCGCAGAACTATGCTACCTGTGTGCCGGGCAAGAAGAGCGAGCGCACAGTGTTCACGATGGCGAAGTTCACCATCCCCGACGACAAGTGCCTCGTGGTGGAACTGAACGAGAAGAACGGTGGCCGTCACCAATCCTTCGTGATTGAGAACGAGGATTTGGTGCGTGCCAATACCATCAACGAACTTCAAGTGCGCTGACCATGAGAATGTACATCGTAATAATCTTCGCGTCGCTTGCCCTGTTCACGGGGCAGGCGCACGCCCAGCGATGCCTCCCGAAAATGCAGGGCATCGAGGTGAAGGCGAACATGGCGGACGGCTTCAAACTTGGTGGCAACGATGGCGGGTACAGTCTTGGTGCAATTCTCTCCACCTATACCAAGGGTGGCAACAAGTGGGTGTTCGGTGGCGAATACCTGCTGAAGAACCAGCCCTACAAGGAGAAGAAGATACCCGTGGCGCAGTTTACGGCGGAGGGTGGCTACTATCTGAAAGTACTGTCGGACGCAAGGAAAATGCTCTTTGTCTATGCCGGTGCTTCGGCTCTCGCAGGCTATGAGACGGTGAACTGGGGCGACAAGGTGCTGTACGACGGGGCGATGCTCCACGATAAGGATGCCTTCATCTATGGCGGTGCGCTGACACTCAATGTGGAGTTTTATGTGGCCGACCGTATCGCCCTGCTCGCCAACCTCAGGGAACGATGTCTTTGGGGCAACTCCACAGGACATTTCCATACGCAGTTCGGCGTGGGCGTGAAGTTCATCATTAACTGACGGAGCAGTGAGAGAAGAGACCGAATTTATTCGGGCTATTCCGAATCGTGACGGAAGAAGCCAAAGGCAACTGACGGAGCGCATGGAGATTGACGCATTGAGGCAGATACCGCTGGCGGACTTTCTCGCACGTTTAGGGCATGAACCTATCCGAAAAAGGGGCAATGAATGGTGGTATGCCGCACCTTACCGCACGGAACGCATCCCCTCGTTTCGTGTGAACGTGGACAAGCAACTCTGGTATGACTTCGGTCTGGGTAAGGGTGGTGACGTCTTCACGCTGGCAGGCGAGTTTGTCCACAGCAACGACTTTATGGAGCAGGCAAGATTCATAACGGAAGCGGGCATCGTTCCGCTTCCGCAGATAGAACCTCGTCCTCATAAGACCGTGGAAAAGAAGCTTGTCTTTGAGGAGGTGGAGATAAGGCCGTTAAGTCATCGGGCATTGCTCTCGTATTTGGAGGAGCGTGGAATTGCTCCGGCGATTGCACAACGACATTGCAAGGAAGTCCATTTCCGACTCTACGGCAAGCGGTACTTTGCCATCGGTTTCGGCAATCGTAGCCGTGGATTTGAGCTGCGCAACCGCTTCTTCAAGGGCTGCATACCGCCAAAGGACTTTTCTTCATTCAGACAGGGAAGCAGTCGCTGCCACCTCTACGAGGGCTTTATGGATTGGCTTTCTGCGCTGACTCTGGGCATCGGGAATGAGGAGGACAGCCTTGTGCTGAACTCCGTAGCCAATGTGGACAAGGCAATCCCTGCCTTGGAGAACTACCAAGAGATAGTCTGTCACCTCGACCATGACGATGCCGGACGCAGGACGGTGGAAGTCCTGCGGAAGCATTTTGGGGAGTGTGTGACAGACCATTCCGGACTCTATTCGGGCTACAAGGACTTGAACGAGTACCTTGTGGCCAAACAGAAAATCAGTAACCATCAAAACAAAGAATGACAATGAACATCAAGAATATCAAGAACCTGAGAGTGAAACTTATGAGTATGGCAACCGTCCTGTTCGTGGGGCTGATGGGGTGTTTCCTCGCCTCCTGCGACGACGATCTGGACATCCAGCAGTCTTATCCGTTCACGGTGGAGACGATGCCCGTGCCCAACAAGGTGACGAAGGGGCAGACAGTAGAAATCCGCTGCGAGATGAAGAAGGAGGGCAACTATGCCAATGCGCTCTACACCATCCGCTATTTCCAGTTTGAGGGTGAGGGCACGCTGAAAATGGACAATGGCATTACGTTCCTGCCCAACGACCGCTACCTGCTCGAAAATGAGAAGTTCCGCCTGTATTACACTTCGGGATGCAGCGAGGCACAGAACTTCATCGTAGTGGTGGAGGATAATTTCGGGAATGCCTACGAGTTGGAGTTTGACTTTAACAACCAGAATGTGAAGGACGAGACGCTGTCCGTAGTTCCCATCGGTAATTCCAAACCCTTGTCGTGATGATGCGGATATTCATGGCAATCTGCTGTGCGCTCCTGACGGTCTGCCCTCTGCTTGCACAGGGCGACCGCACAGAGGCGGCAAGGATTTATCGCCTGCCACGGTTTGATCGGGCGGTGCGCTGCATCAAGTTCTTCGAGGGCTGGCATACCGAAAGGCACCATCCGTATGTAGCATATGGCCATCAGTTGCAACCGGGCGAAAGATATTCCGCAAGAACTATGACACGCAAGCAGGGCGAGGCGTTGCTGCGGAAGGATTTGCGGAAGTTCTGTGCCATGTTCCGCAAGTTCGGGAAAGATTCTCTCTTGCTTGCCACACTTGCCTACAATGTCGGCCCATATCGGCTTTTGGGAAGCGACAAGATACCCAAAAGCACGCTGATAAGGAAGTTAGAGGCAGGCGACCGCAACATCTATCAGGAGTACATCGCTTTCTGCAACTACAAGGGGAAACGGCACAAGATGCTGCTCAAACGCAGGAAAGCGGAGTTTGCGCTGCTGTATGTACGTTAATCGGCAAGGAGGTAAATGATATTCAAAAAGGCATTTACCTCCTACTGTCACATTACCAATTTTCCACACCATCGTACGGACCGTTCGATATAAGGAGATTTCTACTTTTTTCATCTTACGATGTAGGACAAGTTGTTGACAACAATCCCTTTAAATCGCATCACTTCTATTCTATTGTCGGATTCCACTCTATCGTGTGAATAGAAAGATTCTTTCAGATAACTGACTACAAAAGATTCACAGGATATTTGTCATAAGTTTATTCAAAGAGATTTGGGTATTATACTACATCGTTATCATTATCCAATAATGTAGTTTGTCCACTATTAAAAATATCAATTACTATACCAATCAAGATAGAAACAGAGTAAACCAACAAGTAACAAACAAGAAAATAAACAGGATAATTCACTGCATTCGGACCTTTTATCGCTATTTCCATATTGGCAACAGAAGAAATGATAATCATTGTTATAATGGAAAATGTAGATACAAATAAACAGGCAGCAAAACTCGAATTAATATCTTGGATTAGTTGTCTTCCTTTTTTCGTTTTCTTTATTGAAACAAATTTATCACCAATAATAAAAGTCTGCATAATAGTATATGCAGTTAATATTAGAGCAACCATTGCTGGCACGATAGAAATACCCACACTAACCAGATGCTTTAACTGTAAATAAACATCTTCATCATTTACATACATCAAAGTACATAAGCCTAATGAAACAACTGTAGGCAATATACTATCCAGCCCAAAACTTGTCCAGCCATAATTTCTCAATATAGCTTTCCAACCGAATATAGAAAACGATTTTAGCATAAAAATACAAATTTGGTTAATGAATAATGCTTCTTATCGTATTATATATGGTTGAGCAGATATCATTCACTATTTGAGGAACAACTAATTTACGTGGATGTTCACTACTATCAATCTTTTCAAATTTTGCGTTTTCGGTTGATTGGATTGTCGCTTGTACGTATCCATTTTGTTCTGATAGATTCACAACACTTTGAAGCATTCCATCATATTCACTATTTAAAGGATGATCTTTTGAACCTGTTGCTGTAAATTCTATTCGACTTGCACCCATTTCTCGGAGTTTTCGATCAAATGCTGCTTCAAAACCACGAGTATGCCCAGGGTTTGAGTATGATATATTTGCATACAAATGAGTTACTGCATGGGCATTAAGTATTCTATCTAAAATATCACGTTCTATAATAATATCAACATCAAAAGTTTCAGGTTCTACTTGGTTCAATGCCTCTGAAAGGTAATAGACGATATTCTTCAAACTAATATCACTATTACATCTTACAACCAAAGTATGAACTGATGGAATAAAATACAAATCCGTTTCTTTCTTATTAGCTACAATATCCTCATTCCAATTATCCATAGTCACATTTTCTCGACTACGTTTGTTATAGAATGCTTCAGGATCAATAATTGTGTATGAAAGCAGCCCAATTTGTATCCATTTTGGAGTGTTATTTTCATCCAATAAATTACTAAATGTAGCATATTTCAGACTTCCTGATTTACCACTACGTGGAAAACTTATTAATGGGTCTTGTTCATATAAATTTCGAAAGGCTTGTACGTAATGCTCCGTCGTTTGATCACGTCTTGCCTTTATATTGATGAGATACCACGTTGTTTGCCTGTTTGAAACTCTATCCATAATGTTTTAATGAATGATTTGAGTACAAAGGTATGCTTTATATTTGGCTTATAGGCTCTTATTGGCGTATTTTCGCAATTATCGAATTAAATTTTAAGATATTTTCACAAAGAAACAGGAGTGATTCTGGTGAAATTGCAAAATCAAGAACTCTTCCATCTTTTTATTCTTTGTCACGACATAACGACCGATAACTAAAGAAGCAAAGTGGGTATTTGAAAATATAGAAATAAAAGGCGCAGTGGTACTGGATACGATACACAATTCTACTTTTAATAAACAAAGTATTTTCATATATAGTCACCTATGACAACGCCACACATATTATTTCTCAAAAAAACAGGGCATCGCAGATTAGGACAAAGGTTTCTTTGCTACTTTCTTTTTCCGCTTGTTCTGCTCATGAAAGAAAGTAGGCGGCTTGCGCCGCCCACATATCAAAAGTGTGTATAGAGTCCCGTCACTTGCGTAAAGACCTCTTCCAACATATCGAAGAAGATGCCTTCGTGCATTTCGATGTCTTTCGCCTTGCTCTCGAAGGTCTTCTTACTGAACGTCTTTCGGTAGAAACGCATATTGTAGAGGTCAGTCCCTGCATCGTAGATGATGTCAAGGCGGTTGGCACTGGTCTTGTTCCTCGCAAGGCTCATGCGCAGTCCGTTCCCCATATCCACATAGTCCCTGCTGCCTGTCATGACGGCAAAACGCTTGCCGCCTATCTGCTCCAATATAGTCCGTGCTATCGTATTCATTGCCTTTTGGTTTTAGGTTTAGGCGGTGCGGACACCGCCTAAACGCACTTGATTTTCTCATAATTCTGCTTTCTCGATGATGGGTGTGAACTTCTCCAACCACTCTTTCAGACATTCCATGTTGTACTCGCTCGTGATGACTGCCGTATGGCTGTCAATGGCGGTGAAACGGCTACTCTCGTAGTTGTCTATCCACCCTTTCAAGGTGGAAACTCCCCATGCTTCGGCATCGTCAAACATTCCGTCCAATGTTGTGATTGGCTCATTGAACTTGACAATCAGTGTTTGATAGGCTTCGCTCATAGTCTCTTCTCCTTCCTTTTCAGCCACTCGTCACGTTTCTGTCGGCACTCGTCCAACGTGGGCTTCACGTAGGAGAATAGTTCTCCGTCCGTGTGGCGGTAGTCGTATTGCACAAGGGTACGCTTGCGTCTGCCGATACCCGATTGAAATCTCTCGTACTTCTCAGTACCTGCGCAGCGGCAGGTACTGAGTCCGTTGATGGTCATTTGTGTCGTCATAATCGCATTGTTTATCTGTTAGAAATGTACTGAAAGCACTCTGTTCTGCATCACCATTTCGGGGTTACTCGTGTAGCGTTGATGCAGGTAGAAATGGTGTGAGCCATAGCCGTAAGCGAAGAACTTGTCAAGTTCGTGCTTCTCGGCAAACGTCTTTACGCTCTGTCTCAGTTCCTCCTCGTTCCTTGCCAACGTGAGAACGTTGACAAGGTTGAGGAGCATTTCGGGAATTTGTCCGTCCCAAAAGAATACCATACTTTCAAATCTTACTTCCATATTGCTTTGCTGTTATTGGATTGTCCGTTACGCTGCCTTCATCCGCTGACGGATAAGGTTGATGTTGTTGTTTACAAGATTGATGATGCGGTCGTGATACTCGGTGTTGGCATTGCACGCTCCTCGGCTCTGAACCACTTGGAGGGTCTTCAGCGACACCTCTATCGTCTCGATGCGCCTGCCGTCAATGGTGGCTGAAAGTATGAGGGAGTCAGCTCGCTTGTAGTATGTGCCTACGCAGTGGTGCATCGCCTTGCCCTCCAATATCATTTCCTCTACGCTCTCTATCACCTTGACGGAAATGAGTTCATCGGCAAACACAAGTCCGAAGAACATGCCTTTCTCTTTGAGGAACTTCTTCTCGTCCTTGATAGCCTGCTCTCGTTCCTCCGCTGTCCGCTCTCGCTGCAACTGCTCCTGCCTTTTCGCTGCCAACTTGTCATGGAGGGCTTTGAGGTCGGTCGGGCAGACGTATTTCGGCTGACGTATGTCCTTGCCGAAGTGGCGCAGGAGGTCTATCGTGTCGCTGTCTCTTATACACATCTCCGAGCCCACGAGACATCTCAGGATCTCGTAT
>ENA-OZVM01000689-OZVM01000689.1-human-gut-metagenome-genome-assembly--contig:-NODE-689-length-12152-cov-3.909151_pt1 | contig 12152 bp, 9 predicted proteins | sample MGYA00243445_ERZ654045 | MGnify/ENA primary metagenome ERZ654045 (study PRJEB26926, sample SAMN06164891) | human gut metagenome | biome: ENVO:00009003; feature: ENVO:2100002; material: ENVO:00002003... | reverse complement strand
GTCTCGTGGGCTCGGAGATGTGTATAAGAGACAGTATCAATATAGAATACATATATAAAAAATCACCTCCTGTCTCTGCTCCTATTATAAGAAAAATATTCCTCATAATTTGGCAAAAACAAGAGGTTGTTATTTGGAAATTATCGACATATTGTGCGATTTTATCTTCTAGGGTTCTTCAGGAAATCCGGAATATTGATTTCTACCGGCTTTACATTACTCTCTACCGGCTTCGGACGCTGAATCCCGGAATAGTTCGAAGCGGAAGGAGCCGGTGCCTGTGCCTGCGGCTGATTGACCGGTCTGCTTCCCACACCGGTACCTGCATTGGCGTAATTGCTGTTATTGACCCCCGGAAAACTATTGTTTCCAGAAGCAGCTGCACGGCTGACAATTCCAACGGAACCTGTCGGACGGACATTGTTTGTATTCGGATATACCATACGGCCACCGATTCCACCCGCCTGCTGCTGTGGCTTCATCTTCATGGATGGATTCTCCAATCCGGTTGCAATTACAGTGATCGTAGCTTCATCTGTCATGGTCTCATCATACTTTGCACCAAAGATGATATTTGCATCTTCTCCTGCCAGATCCTGTACATAGCTTGCTGCATCATTTGCATCCATCAGGGAAATATCACCGGAAATATTGATGATTACATGGCTTGCACCATTGATGGTTGTCTCAAGAAGCGGAGATGCAACGGCAAGTTTCACTGCATCAATCGCTTTCTCATCGCCCTTGGCATTACCGATACCGATATGTGCCATACCCTTGTCCTTCATAACGGTCTGCACATCGGCAAAATCCAGATTGATAAGTGCCGGCAGATTGATCAGATCTGTGATTCCCTGTACTGCCTGCTGTAATACTTCGTCTGCTTTCTTTAATGCATCCGGCATGGAAGTGCGTCTGTCAACGATCTCTAAAAGTTTATCGTTTGGAATCACAATCAAAGTATCCACACTCTCTTTGAGTTTTTCAATACCGGATACGGCATTGATCATACGTTTCTTTGCCTCAAACTTAAATGGCTTTGTCACAACTCCAACGGTCAGGATTCCCTGCTCCTTGGCAATCTTTGCAACAACTGGTGCTGCACCGGTACCGGTACCGCCACCCATACCACAGGTAACGAATACCATATCTGCACCCTTGACTGCAGCGGATAATTCTTCTGCACTTTCCTCTGCTGCTTTCTCGCCGATCTCCGGCTGTGCTCCTGCACCAAGTCCTTTTGTAAGCTTTTCTCCAATCTGTATCAACGTAGGAGCCTTGCAAAGCTGCAACGCCTGCTTATCTGTATTTACTCCGATAAATTCGACTCCACCTATATTCTCATCAATCATGCGGTTCACAGCGTTATTACCAGCACCACCTACACCAATCACGATAATTTTGGCACTCGTATCTGTCTCTGTTGTCCGAATCTCCAGCATGGTTCTTCCTCCTCTTTCCTATAGCCCTGCGGCACCGTGAAACATAAAAATGTTTCATACGTACTCATATAGACTATAATATAATTTTTCATACAAATAATCAACCGAAAATTATGATTTTTTATTATCTTTTTTCGAACTTTCCGTTTTGTCAAACACAATATTTGTCGTTTCTTCTGTCCAGTTTTCTAAATGTAGTGTTCCTTCCATTCCCTGCAGCTGCGGTTTGATTTTTGCCAGCCGCTCCACTTTCTGGGTCAGAAATTCCAGGGAACCCATGGAAACTTTAACCGTCCCGTATGTCAGAACCGGCTCATTTTCCACACCATAGGTAATGGAATCCGGGATCAGATCATTCCGTTTTAAAGCCTGCGTCAGCGTCAGAAGCTGCTTTAGCCGCTTTGAACCGATCGGCAGCTTTTCATACTGCACTACTTTTTTACAGTCAATCCCAAGGATCTGCGGTGTATCCTCAATCACACGGTCAGACAATTCTGTCACAATCCCATCTTTGTCGAAATAGACATTCTTATTGATCGAGGAGAGATACAGATATCCCATGATTCCCTTCTCATACACTTTGATATGCAGCGTCTGCGGATCTTTCAGGCTGATCTCCATCGTGTCCACAAACGGAACTTCACTGGTATTGACAAATTTATATTTCAGGAATACATACAGGGAATTCCAGGAATACTCATCGTTTAATACTGCTTTTTCAATCACTTTGGCATCGTAGAGTTTGTTTCCCTCCACCTCCACATTTTTTACTTTAAAAACAGTAAAAATAATCAGGACTGCCAGCGCAAGCACTATCAGGATTCCGAGTATTCCCTGCAGGATATTTTTTCTTTTTTTCTTTTTTCTTCGTTCTTCTTTAATCATGACAAACCTACTCGATCGTATCCAGACGGATGCCCTTCGACACGCTCAACGCAAGCCCCATCTCTGCCATAAGGAATACAAGCGAGGTACCTCCGTAACTGATAAACGGCAAAATGACACCGGTATTCGGAATCGTATTGGTAACAACCGCAATATTTAAAACTACCTGAATCGCAATATGTGACATAATGCCCGTCACCAGAAGTGCCCCGTACAGATCCTTTGCATTATTGGCAATGACCATCATCCGCCAGAGCATCAGGACAAACAGAAGAATGACACAGACGGCACCGAAAAGGCCGAGTTCCTCACAGATAATGGAAAAAATCATATCATTCTGTGCCTCCGGCACATTGCCCAGCTTCTGCAGGCTCTGTCCGAGTCCTTTTCCGAACAGCTTGCCGGATCCGATTGCATAGAGTGCCTGCATGGTCTGATATCCCTTATCTCCCGCTGTCTCCGGATGTTTCCATGCCTCCACACGGTCACTCCGGTAAGACGCGGTATTGATAAATGCGAAAATAAACAGCACCCCCAGCACGGCAACCACAAAAAACTCTTTGTACTTCGGACTTGCCACAAACAGCATACAGACAGCAATCCCAAGAATGATAATCGCCGTACTCAGGTTGTTTACCGCGACAAACAAAACAAGCGGCACCAGACGGATTCCTACTTTTGCCATGCTTGAAACCTTATCCAGCTGCTTGGGAATACGCTCGATCAGCATCGCCAGATAAATAATGATGGCAATCTTTGCAAGCTCCGATGGCTGAAAGCCGATCGGTCCGACCTGAATCCAGCGGGACTGTCCGTGGGAGCTTCGCGTCAGCCCCGGTACCTTTGCCAGAACGACAAGGCAAAACCCCAGGGCTCCCCAGTATGCCAGCCTTCCGAATTTTCTCCACACATGATAATCCTTCTTTGCAAAATAGAACATAAAAACAAGACCGATTGCAATATTTCGCGCCTGCAGTTTCAGATAATGTGCACTGTCCCCATATTTATTTGCTGATGTATACGAACTGGAACTGTAAAGCATCACCAGTCCAAAACATAATAGGAAAATAATGATAAACAACAGATTATAGTCAAAATATGTTGTTTTCTTTTCCCCACGTCTCCGTTTCGGCACGACTCACTACTCCTCTAATCCACGAACGATTTCTTTGAATATCCGTCCACGCTCCTCATAGTTCGGGAACATGCCCCAGCTGGCACATGCCGGTGAAAGCAGAACCGCATCCCCGGATACTGCATGGTTATAGCAGTAACGGATCGCTTCCTCAAAGGTCTCACAGCGCACGGTATCCATAAAACCATGCTTATGCGCACACACTTCAATCTTTTCTGCTGTCTGTCCGATCAGCACCAGTTTTTTTACTTTTCCGTCAAATGCATCAATCCACTCATCATATGTGGACTGCTTATCATAACCGCCTCCGATCAGAAGCGTTGGACGGTTCATCGCACGGATTCCCTGAATAGCGGCATCCGGGTTGGTTCCCTTGGAATCGTTGTAAAAACGGACCCCTCTTTTTTCGGTCACATACTCGATCCGGTGTTCTACCGCCTGGAAACGCTTCAGCACCTCCACGATTTTCTCCATCGGCACTCCGAAATTCACACTCATGGCAGTTGCGGCCATGACATTTTCATAGTTATGTCGTCCCAGCAGATTCAGATCATTGACATTGATCACCTTCTCGGTGTTTCCGTCATGCGCATAAAAGATTTCCTCTCCGTCGAGATAAAATCCTTCAGCAAGTTTTCTTACACTGCTGAACCAGACCACATGCACCGGTGCGCTCTCTCCGAATGCCCGAAGCGCCTCATCCTCATAATTGAGTACACACACCTCATCGTTTGTCTGGTTGGTGGTAATCGCCTCTTTGGTCCGGATATAACACTCCATCGTATGATGACGGTTCAGATGATCCGGCGTAATATTTAAGATTGCGGATATTTCCGGATGGAACTCATGAATGGTTTCCAGCTGGAAACTGCTGATCTCTGCGACGGTTACGGTTTCATCCGTCATTGTGGCAGCCTCGGAAGTATACGGAATTCCGATATTTCCAACCACGCGCACATCCTTGAAATAATTTTTCATGATTTCTCCGGTCAATGCTGTCGTAGTGGTCTTTCCGTTTGTTCCGGTGATTGCAATCAGTCTGCCTTTTGCGAAGGAATATGCAAGTTCAATCTCGCCCCAGATGCAGACGTTCTGTGCACGCATCCGCTCTACGACCGGCAGATCCGTCGGGACGCCCGGACTTAAGACTGCTACATCAAATGCGCGCAGCTGCTCATCCGTCAGCTCCCCCAAAAGCACCGGCATTCCTTTCAGTTTCGGTGCCTTTTCATATAACTTTTCTACATCCAGATCTTTGTTTCCATCATAGAGAACAGTTTCAATTTTTTTATCCAATAACAGTTCTGACGCAGCAATGCCGCTCTTTCCGGCTCCCACAACCAGAACCTTTTTTCCTTCAAGTTTCATTACGATCAACCTCCATCTTTGCGTATAATTACGATTATAAGGTATTTACTGCTCCAATTCAAGGTAAGGCAGTATGTTTTCGAAAATTTCCTTTGCCACAGGAGCCGCAATGGTACCGCCATAATAAATGCCGGAAGGGTTCCTTATGATCACAAGTACCAGAACTTTCGGATCATCCGCCGGTGCAAACCCCAGAAACGAGGAGATGTACTTATGTGCGGAACGGGGCAGGGTCTGTGAAGTGGCTGTTTTTCCGCCAATCTCATACCCCTCAATATATGCTTTGTTTCCGCCTCCCTCGGATACCACTTTTTCCAACAAAAACCGCATTTTTTCCGACGTTTCCTCCCTGCAGATTCCCTCCTGCACCGGAAAATCAAACGTTTTTATTACTTTTTTGTCTCCATTCTCCACCTGCATTCCGACGTGCGGTGTCACGCGGTTTCCTCCATTAATAATAGAAGAAACGGTGGTTGCCAGCTGGATCGGTGTGATCTGAAATGACTGTCCGAATGAGATGGTTGCCAGTTCCACAAGCCCGATCTTTTCCCGCTTGTGCATGATGGTCGAAGCCTCTCCCGGCAGGTCAATCCCCGTTTTATGTAACAGACCGAACTGCTCAAAATAGTCATAAAAGTGATCGGCACCGATCCGAAGTCCCACATTGATAAACACGGGATTGCAGGAATTTTCGATTCCTTCCACAAAGCTTTCCGCTCCATGCCCGGTCGTTTTGTGACAGCGGATTCTGCGGTCCTCCACCACAATGTATCCCGGACAGTGAAACCGGTCTTCCAAAGAAACCACGCCTTCTTCCAGTGCTGCTGCCGCGGTAATCACCTTAAACGTTGATCCGGGCTCATAGGTATCATTGATACACTGGTTTCGCCACATCCGGTTACAGTATTCCTGCTCCTTTTTGGTACCCTCATACTCCTTATACTTCTCAATCAGCTGAAACGGCTCATTCAGATGAAATTCCGGATAATCCACCATTGCCATGACGGCTCCGTCGGAAGGATTCATCACAATAATACTGACAGAATCCGCTTCTTTCTGAATATATGCTTTATTTGCCGCCTGCATGGCAAACATCTGAATATTTGCATCCAATGATGTGCGCAGATTATTTCCGGCAACAGGTTCTTTGCGTTCCTCTCCGATATTGTCAACTTCCACACCACGGGCATCCGTTGTCGTCAGAATCAGACCATCGGTTCCCTCCAGATATTTGTCGTACACACTTTCCAGTCCGATAATTCCCTGGTTATCCCCGCCGGTAAACCCCAGCACTTTTGAGGCAAGCGTATCGTATGGATAATTCCGTTTATAATCCTCATCCACTTTCACCCCTGCATAGCCATAGGCCAGAATCCGGTTTCCGGTTTCCTTATCGACATTACTTTTGATCTTCTCGAGAGACGAATATTTTTCTACCCGCTTACGGATCTTTTCTTCCGGAATTCCAAGCTCCTTTACGAGCATGGCAATGACCGCTTCCGGTTCCTTTATCTGGTTATGTATGACAGAAATGGTGCAGACTGATTTGTTATCTGCCAGTACTACACCATTTCGATCCAGAATTTTGCCTCTGGCGGCTTTTATTTTTCTTTCTCTCTGCTGCAGATCTTTTGCCTGCGTCTCATAATATTTTCCCTCAAAAAGCATAAGATAGACCAGACGCCCGCACAAAACCATCGACATCAGAACAACAGAAAAGAATATGATACATATTTTTCTGCGGTGATAGGTTTTATTCCACTCCATGAAAAGCACCACGATCCTTTTCTTAAAGCATATGCACTGCAGAGCCTTTCTAAGAACTCTCTGTCTTTAGTTCTTCTTTTTCTTTTCATTTCTGGACTTGGTTCCGTTATGCTTTCCGGTATACTGTGAGCTGTCTTTTGACCCGGTAACATCATAGCCCTTGTTTACACCGGTCTTCTTTTCATCCGGATAAATATTCATATACGGAAGAACTTCTTCTAAGATCTCACGCGCAATGTTCTGCGCAAACACGCTGTGCGGCTGGTCTGCCACATTTGGTTCATTCACAACCACATAGATCAGTACCTGCGGATTGTCGTATGGGGCAAATCCCATAAATGAAACAAGATATTTTCCGTTTCCACGCGGAAACTTCTGTGCGGTTCCTGTTTTACCGCCCATAGAATATCCATCCACTTTTGCCGTATTTCCCGTACCTTCCTTTACGACACTCTGCAGATAATCCCGGATTTTATCGCTGGTACTCTGGGAAATGGTCTGTTTCACAGCTTTCGGTTCCACCGTGGAAATCGTATTTCCTGTCGAATCCGTGATTTTGGTTACCAGATGCGGCTGATAATAAGTTCCACCATTGATCAGTGACGCAAATCCACTCACCATCTGGACCATCGTACAGTTATAGTTCTGTCCGAATGCATTGGTTGCCAGATCGATCGGTTTCATATCTTCCACCTGATACATCAAAGATGCGGTATTTGCCTCTCCCGGCAGATCAATTCCCGTTTTCTGTCCAAATCCATAGATGGACTGGTACTCTGTAAAATGATTCTTTCCAATTTTGTATGACATCTGCATGATGGCATCATTACAGGAATCCATAAGTGTCTTCCGGACGGTTTCTATTCCATGTCCGTAGCGCGCCACGCAGCGCACCTTCTGTCCATTAAAATCCTCGTACCCATCACAGTCAAATGTCATTTTATCTTTGATTGTTCCGGTTTCAAGTCCACACGCAACCGTAAAAGGTTTCTGTACAGATCCCGGCTCATACGTTGAGGATACACAAAAATTCTGCCATATCTCATTGAGCGCATCCATTTTGTCATCCTCAGACATGCGCTTGATCTGTTTTTTGGTGTACCATTTTCCCAGATCCCTCGGGTTATTCAGATCCACATTCGGATAATCTGCCATGGCAAGGATTTCTCCGTTGTTTGGATTCATGACAATCGCTGCCGTATTGATACTTCCGGTTCCTTTATAATAGTTGTCCCGGTATTTTTCATTCCAGTCTTTGATTTTTTCTTCAACGATGGACTGGATATTTGCGTCGATGGATGTCACCAGCGTATCCCCGTCCTGTGCATCAATGACGGTCTTTTCAAAATCGCTGTCCGAGTCCAGATAACCGTACTCCCGCCCATTGATTCCGTTTAACGTACTGTTGTAATAATTTTCCAGTCCGGTTGTGCCGACATTCCCGGAAGAAGTAAAACCAATCACGGAAGAGGCTAAAGATCCAAACGGATAATTTCTCTGATATTCTTTTTCAAACCAGACACCCTTGATATCCGGGTTCACTTTGTTTCCCTTTTTGTCTACGGCATCCTGCAGTTCCACAAAAGGCTGTACTTCGTCATATGGTACTTTCTTGGCAAGTACAATATAGCGTTTATCCTTTTTTTCTTTTATAATTCTGCGGATCTCCGTTTCATCCAATTCCGGGAAACATTTCACCAGTGCTTCCACGGTCGGATCAACATACTCTTCTTTGTCATTGACAACGGTACAGTCTAAAATCACATTATAGACTGCCACACTGGTAGCAAGAACCGTACCGGAACGGTCGATGATTTCTCCCCTCTGGTACGGAATCGTTTTACTGTCATAGGACTGCATGGAAAGTACTTTTTTCTGATAGGTTTCCCCTTTCGTGTGTTCAATATAAGTCAATCTGCCGACCAGTCCACACAAAACAGCCAGAATAAGGGAAAACAAAACCATCAGTTTTGTCCGCATCTTCCGGTTAAATTTCTGTGCCGGTCTTCTTCTCTTTCTTCTCACATCTGACTCCTGTTATTTGGATGGAATATCCTCATACTGATCCATGAAATTGCTGTTTTCCACGGTATAATATACCACCTGTTTTTCCGTTGGATATTTCATGCCAAGCTTTTTCATTGCCACTTTTTTGATATGTTCAAGGTCTGTTGAAGTTGTAAGATTTTTATAACGTGCATCATTGTCCGCGCGAAGATCTGCCAGCTGACTCTCCAGATTTGCCACATTTTTCATTCGTGTCGTCATCTGCGACTGCATTTGTACAAACAAAACGGCAGTCAGTGCAGTGATCACTACACATGCCGTAAGAAATACCACATAACCGCGGCTCATCTCCATCGCTCTCTGGCGATTCCTTCTCGCTGCATTTCTACGGTTTTTGCGGCGTCTTGCCTCTTCGATTTCTTTGCGTGTTCTCTGATTGTGCCGAACCGGTGTATCCAGTTCTCTCACGGTATTCCCGTTTACATAATAGTTTTTACTGCTCATAACGCTTCCCTGCTTTCCATTCCATCTTCCACACGCTCAAACACGCGTAATTTTGCACTCTTTGATCTGCTGTTCTCTTCGAGTTCCTTCTCCGAAGGCAGAACGGGCTTTCTTGTCACCACACGTCCTTTGGATTTCTTTCCACATACACAGACCGGAAAATTGCTCGGGCATGTACACGGATTTTCGTTCTTTTTGAAGTTGGATTTTACAATACGGTCTTCCAGTGAATGAAATGTGATAATGCAGATTCTTCCCCCATCATTCAACAAATCAATCATGGTATCTAACGTATCGCGAAGTACATCAAGTTCATGATTCAGCTCAATGCGGATTGCCTGATACGTCCGCTTGGAAGGATGTCCTCCGGTCACCTGTACTTTCATCGGGATGGCTCCACGGATGATTGCGTTGAGTTCCCCGGTCGTTTCAATCGGTTTTTCTTTCCGCGCCTGTACAATATGCTTTGCAATATTCTTTGCGAACCGATCCTCTCCATAATCACGAATTATGCGGAACAGTTCCGCTTCACTGTAATCGTTCACAATGTCCCTTGCGGTCAGGCGCTGACGCTTGTCCATCCGCATATCCAGCGGTGCATCCTCACTCCGGTAGGTAAACCCGCGTTCCGGTGTATCCAGCTGGAAAGAAGAAACTCCCAGATCGAGAATGATTCCATCCACTTTTTCGATTCCGAGATTCTTCAACACGTCCGCCATCTGTGCATAATTGCTTCTTACGATGGTAACCCTGTCTGCATAATCTTTCAGTCTCTCTGTGGCAGCGGCAATGGCATCCGCATCCTGGTCGATTCCGATGAGTCTTCCAGTTGTCAGATGTCTGCATATTTCCAGTGAATGTCCGCCTCCCCCAAGCGTTCCATCCACATAAATGCCATCCGGGCGAATATGTAATTGTTCAATTGTCTCGTTCAAAAGAACGGAATAATGTTTAAACTCCATATTTAGATTCCAATTCCCAACTCTGCCATATGCTCTGCGATCTCATCCATATCGTCAAAATCGTTGTTTTCCAGATACCGTTCTTTGCTCCAGATCTCCACACGACTGAATACACCGACGGAAACAACTTCTTTATCGATTCCTGCGTATTCCCTCAGATTCGCCGGAAGTAAAATTCTTCCCTGCTTGTCCACTTCGCAGTTTGCAGCTCCTGCAAAAAAGAATCGCATAAACTTTCTTGCATCTTTTGAAGTCAGTGGTTTTTCACGAAGACTCTCCTCAATCCGTTTCCATTCTTCCTGGGAATAAACAAACAGACAGCCATCCAGTCCCTTTGTCACAACAAATTCATTGCCAAGTTGTTCCCGGAACTTGGAAGGTACGATCAGTCTGCCTTTTGCATCAACCGAATGATTGTATTCGCCCATAAACATGGCAGACTCACCTCCCCTTCCTCATTTTCTGAACTTCTGTTTGTTCACCACTTTACACCACAAAGTGGATTTTTTATTCCACTTTCCACCACTATGTATCCATAATACCCTAAAAGCCCCCTGAAATCAAGGGTTATTCCCGGTCTTTCTTGAAAATGAGCCGACAGCTACCGTTTTTTCCAAAAAAAATCCTCCACACGTGGAAACGTGTGGAGGATTTTCCCATCCAAATGTACATTATGCTGTTTTTTTGTGCTGGCGGACATGCCAGATGATGATCCAGGAAACCGATACGACCACAAGAAGCGCTGCAAGTGCCATAGACACCGGATATCCGATGACCGGCAGCAGCAGCTGGTCCGTCCGCAGGGATTCTATCCAGAACCTGCCAATCCCATACCCTGCCAGATACAGCAAAAAGACTTCCCCATCAAACCGCTTGTGTCTGGTAAACAGGATCAGAAGGATCAAAAGAATCAGATTCCACAAGGATTCATAGAGAAACGTGGGATGTACCTGGATATAAGAGATACCATTTACTTCCACCACGTGCTGCAGCAGGCTGTCCGTCACATCTGAGGATCGGACAGCAGAAAGCGGCAGCTGCATGGCAAACAACCCGTCCGTATAACCGCCAAATGCCTCCCTGTTAAAAAAATTTCCCCACCGGCCGATAACCTGTCCTAAGACCAGACCAAGTCCCGCGGTATCGCAAAGCAGACCCATGGACAGTTTCCGTACCCGTGAAAACACAAACACGGTAATGATTGCCGCAATCACGCCTCCGTAAATCGCCAGACCTCCCTGCCGCAGATTGAACACACTCAGCAGATCGTCCTTGTATAGATCCCAACGGAATATCACATAATAAACCCGCGCCCCAATGACAGAACAGATAATGGCAACGAGTGCCAGGTCAAAATAAGTATCCGTTTTCTGGCCGGTCCGTTTTGCCATCCAGCAGGCGATTCCAAGTCCTGCTAACATTCCGATTGCAATCACAATTCCATAATATGCCACCGAAAAATTTCCGATCATGATATTTTTTCCGACATGGTGCAAATAAATATGTAAATGCGGAAAATTAATACTGTAATCCGTTAGTTGTTCCATTCCTTTTCTCCTTTCACTGGCAGGGCGGCAGTCTGCCGCCCATATGCCCCTGTCAGCAGCTGCATACAAAACTGCCGCACTCTGTCTCCCTGCTGCTGTCTGCATGTCCGCCGGAAATACCAATGTGTCCCGCATGACAGGCATGATCCTCGTTGAATTTGCACTCACACGCTTCACAGCTGACGGTTGTATCTTTTTTGACATCTGTTGTATGACAGGACTGACATCCACTTCCTTTCGGTGCAAAACTTCCACAACAGGTTTCGGAAGAAGTTTTTGCCTGTGTTCCTTCCACCTGAATATCCGTTCGTCTGCAGCAGTTGTCTGCATTATAAGAACAGTTTACCACATTACAATCCAGTTTTGTCATCTTACATACCTCCTTGTGTTAAATCATCGCTGCCACATCAGTATGTACCAAACCACATGGTCTTATTCTGTTCCGGTTCTTCTTTTTAAAAAAGCCCGGTATCAGTTTTTCTGATACCGGGAATTTGTATTTCAAAATTTGAAATTTATTTATTCTTTCCACAGC
>ENA-OZVM01000672-OZVM01000672.1-human-gut-metagenome-genome-assembly--contig:-NODE-672-length-12367-cov-4.145143_pt1 | contig 12367 bp, 10 predicted proteins | sample MGYA00243445_ERZ654045 | MGnify/ENA primary metagenome ERZ654045 (study PRJEB26926, sample SAMN06164891) | human gut metagenome | biome: ENVO:00009003; feature: ENVO:2100002; material: ENVO:00002003... | reverse complement strand
ATAACAAACAACATAAAATGTCTTTACTCAAATATATAAAATACTTTACAAGTTGCAAGGGCGTTTTCCAAGGAGGAGGTTGTAAAGCCATTGCTTATGTGGGTGCATACAAAAAAGCCTATGAACGTGGCGTTTTTTTTTCAGAGTTAGCCGGAACATCTGCCGGCTCAATTATAGCAGCCTTTATTGCCGCCGGAGCAAAGCCTGAATATTTAGAAAAAGTAGTAAAGGAACTTAATTTTAAAGAGTTTATAAGAAAACACAAAGAAGCTGGGCGTATAGAAAAAATCATATGTGATTTTATTATTCCTAAACAGTATAAGAAATATTACAAATATTTATCGAAAGAAGGAATAATTCACAACTATGGTATTTTTGATGCGGAATCAATTGAGATTTTTGTAGAAAAGCACCTAAAAGAATTGACCAGATTAGAGCGAACTGTAACATTTGAAGACTTAATACCTAATCTACACATAGTATGTGCTGATTTGGAAGGACGTACGCTGAAAGTTTGGAATAAAGAAAAAACGCCTTCAGAATCTGTAGCCAAAGCAGTGCGCTCCTCATGTAGTATTCCTTTCTTTTTTCAACCAACAGAAAACAAATATGTAGATGGAGGTATTTTAAGTAATCTTCCGAGTTTCATTTTTGCGGAAGAACCACATTATAATAGAATTTTAAACTTCAAATTGGAGCCTAATGATACTTCTAAAAAGCTATCTTCATTTGTGGATTTTGTAATTTCACTTATTGATACAATAGTTGAGGGGGCGAGTAATATACAACAAAATCTTAGTGCAGAATCATTTGATGTCTCTATAAAAGTAGACCACGTTAATTCAATAGATTTTGAACAGATAAATGAGGAAGTAATCGATTGTTTAATTCACAACGGTGAACAAGCGATGGATAATTTTCTAAATGAAGAACTTACCTTTATTTCCAATACTCCCCATACAACTCGTTTACTCAAGAGTAAAGAACAAATGCGTTCGCTTGTTTCATATATCAGCTTAGAAAAGCAGAAAGAGGTATATGTAAGCTGCGAAAACACTAATTGGTGTTGGGAACTTTTTCTCTCATTAGTACGTTGGATTGATTTTGGATCAAAAGTTACTATTATCACGTCTTCTTCTATTCATGAAAAATATGCTGACGAAGAAAATGCACGGAGGAGAATGCTGAAAGCTATGGGATGTAATGTTGTAGAAGTTCAAACAGTATCAGTCAACGGATATTTCTTCATGGAAAAAAAGGATATTTGGAAAGGTATAGTATTCAAAGAAGATATGGATAATCCATTCTCGGCAAACTACTACAATGGAAATATTGACAGTATTTTGATAAAAGGGTGGGTATTAAAACTAAAACAAGCAATTCCCCAAACTATAAACAAACCATGTAAAATAACCATTAAATCCGTAAAACCAACTCTTATAATAAACAAACTTCGAACAGAGTCCATATATGAAAATGCCAGCTTGGAGTTTGAAAACATTAATTTGGATGAATTATATTTTATGAATCCATATATAAGGGCTTTAAAGTATAAGCAAATAGATAAAATGTATGAATTATACAATAAGAATAACATTCCGCCATTTACTGCCGCAGCTTTATATTTCAAAAACAAAGAGTCTCTAATCGGGCCTCCTATAGCTGAACTTCATAATGGTAAGCTATATATCATAGAAGGTAACACAAGATGTGTTTATGCCTACAAACATGGAATTAAAACGCTTCAGATTGTGGTAGTAAGAGATATTACGGCTCCTATTCCATGCAGTACAAAAAAAGTGTATAAGGTGTCGGATATACTGATTTCAGATGTAAAAATAGCAGGTGAGACCAGATATACCAACTTTGATTATACACTTTTTCGCCATATCGAAGAGTCCATACGTCCCTATAAAGACTATATGTTATGAATACAATAGATGTTCTAAATAGTATTGCTGAAAAAAATACTGATATAGATTCCTTTTCATTCCATACATTTCCTAAGCAGACACTTTTGCAAGAGAAACTCCCCCAATGGAGTGAAATGGAACAGATGCATTTTGAAAAAGCCATGAAACTACGCAAACAATTACATTTGCCCTTTTGGGATGCAATTATGATTAGTACTTTTGATACTCCTGTCTATTCTACCAACATTCTGGAAACCGCTCTTCATCATAATCATATAGACAATGTTTTCTACATAAAATCTACAGATATACAACAAAACCATATTCTCTGTAATAATGATAAACGACTGGCTGTATGTTCACTTGTAATAATGAAAAGTGGCGATATTAGACATATCCCAATGTTGGATTTTCATATTCCCGTATCTGACAGCAATTTTCACGTAGTCGAAAATATATGTTCTATACTCAATTTGAAATCAGGTTTTATCTTAAACAGTGGAGAATCCTATCACTTTATTTCCGCCTCTACTGTTACTTGGGATGAATTATATATAATCTTATCTAGAGCTCTGCTATTTTGTCCTATTCTTGATCGAGCATGGATAAGCCATCAATTACAAGAAAAATCATGTTCTCTACGCGTTGACAAAAAGAATGGTGTTGAAACATTTGTGCTAAAGACATTAAAGTAGGTAAGTATTCAGGATGGGAAATGGACTATATCTATCCTCTGAAACTCGGAGGAGATAATCGGCTAGAAAATTTGCATGCCCTGTATTTTACTCAACATATAGTCTCGACAAGCTGGCTGTGAAAGTAGTCTTGATTTTGTCACCTTGCCACCTTTGACACTTACATATGAAAGTCTTAGATATAATGGTTCGTTAATAATACATGATAGTGAAAATAGATGTTATATATAATTCTGCATGCGACTTTAAAAAGTAAGTGTCAAAGGTGTCAAGGTGTCATTTATTACGGTTGTTCGTCCGTGGTTGAAGAATCTTTCCAGAGGCTGAGTTAAAGTTCTTTCATATAAAATTATTTCGTTGATAAATGAGGTATGCAAAATGGCCTCTATGAGTACCCGCACTTACTATAAGGTAAAAAAGGGATTAGCGTAGATATAAACCAGTATTCTTCAATAATGTGTAAAGGAGCGCGTTGTTTTATTATCAGATGAAAGTATCCATTATCACTTCCTGCTTTAACAGAGAGGCGACCATAGGGCAGGCTATAGAAAGCGTGTTGTCGCAAGACTATCCGGATATAGAGTATATCGTTGTGGACGGAGCAAGCAAAGACGGCTCTTTGCAGGTGATAAACCGATATAAGGACCGGATTGCCAGAATTATTTCAGAGCCAGATAAAGGTATGTACGAGGGCATCAATAAAGGAGTGCAGGCCGCAACCGGAGATATTATAGGTCTGTTGCACTCGGATGATTTTCTGTTCGACAGGCATGTCATTTCGGATATTGTGCGAAAATTCAGTGAAACAGGGGCCGAACTGGTATATGGCAACGGATTGTTCGTGGATTTTGAGCACACGGACAGGCCCGTGCGCGACTGGATTAGCGGGAACTATCGGAAATGGAAAGTGAAGTGCGGTTGGCTGCCGCTGCATCCTACGGTGTACATCCGGCGCGAGGTGATGGGCAGGTGGGGATTGTATAACGAGAACTATAAGATAGCGGCGGACACGGACCTGCTGGTGAGGTATCTGTATGAGGCGGATTTGCGTGTGGAGTATCTGAACAAGTACATCGTGAGGATGCGTATGGGTGGTTTGTCTACCGACAGCGCCAGACGGAAGCAGATGTGGAAGGAAGATGTGGGCATATACAGGGCGCACGGTTTTCCGGGAGTACCTGCAAAGCTGATGAAGATGAGTTGGAAAGTGCCGCAGTTTATCGGAGCAAGGATTAAACGGATTGGTGCGGAAAGGTAAATACCAGGGATATGGAAAATATGGGGCGTGATGAGGAACTTTTCTTCCATTTTTTGAGACTGGGATTGTGGGGAGAGGAGCCGGATGAACCCGGATATGACATGACCGGACTGACACGGGATGATTGGTGCCGGATATACGATATGGGGCATCGGCAGGCAGTGTCGGGCATTGTGACGGACGGCATCGCGCATTGTGGCGTGCGTCCGGACGGAGAGTTGTGGGGGCAGTGGATTGCACAGTTGATATATATGGAACGGATGAACAGCCGCATAGCCAATGAGGGAACCTTCTGGCTGGAAAGTCTGGAAGAGGCAGGCATAGAGGCGGAGGTCTTTAAGGGGCCGTCGGTGGCGCATTGGTACAATAGGCCGATGTATCGCAGCTATGGCGATTTGGATATTGTAGTGCATGCGGGCTGGGAGAGATTGGAAGAGGTGCTGCAAAAGTGGAAATTGCCTTATCGGGTGGAGCACGAAGATGTTGTGCTCCGGAACAGGGGAGTGTTCGTTGAATTCCATCGGCAGCGGGAATATCTGTATAATCCGGTGGTGCATAACAGGCTGACGCAGCTGTTGCATGCGGATAAAGAGGGATATGAGTTGTATCTTGCCTGTCTGATTCTCCATTTACGCCGCCATGTGCTGACCTACGGAATTGGGTTGAAGCAGGTGTGTGATGTGGCGGTGATGCTGCGCAATGCCTCGCTCGATAAGAAAAAACTGGTGGGGATACTGCGTGAACTGAATATGATAAGGTTCAGCAGGGTGCTTTTCGGCTTTATCGATGTCTATATCAAGGGCGTCAGGGAGTTTCCGCTACGACCTTTGCATGACAGGAATATGCAGTTATTGCGAAATATCATCTGGCGAGACGGCTATCTGTTGAAAATGGAGCGGGAGCAGTGCAGTGAGAGTAAACGAACAGCTGCCGGCAGGGTGATGGGGAACGGATTCTTTTGGCTGAAACGCTGTTCCTTACTGTTTGGCCTGATGCCCGACGAAGCTTGCTGTTTCCCTTTCTATATGGTGTGGAGAAGGCTGAAAGGCAGCTCTGTGAAGGCTGTGAATGCCGCCTTATAGACAATTTATCACACACTGGTGACTGAATGTCTCTTTGCTTACCCGTTTTTTCTCTTTTTTTGTAGCTTGATAAAAAGAAACAAGCAGATAACAAAGAATGGTAAGAATACAATCATATAGTAAACTGATCAAGACTACGGTAATTATTGGAGACACTTTATTATGTGGCGTTATCTTTGAATTGTTCTGCTTCTTTCTGGCAGGTACGCATTGGGAGAAAATACTGAGCGCTCCGAAAGCTCAGATTATACTGACCCTGTTGCTGTGCTACGTGCTGTGCAGCATGAAGAGGTCGGTTATTCTGTATAAAAGAAAGGTGTATGCTTATCAGATTGTAACGCTTGTATTTCTTAACGTATTCTACTTTGCCGTTTTGTCCGGGGCGATTCTTGCCATAGGGCAATACATGGATGTGTGGTCTTATTTCTTTTTGGGGTATATCATTGTTCTGTTTGCCTGCGTAGTCTCTTTCAGATTGCTTTTGCGTTTTTTTATCAAGAGTTCCCGTGTGAAAGGGAAGAATCTGCATTCAGTGGTATTGGTGGGCAGTACGGAAAATAATCTGCAATTGTATTATGAATTGACGGCACAGTCTTGGTCAGGATATAAAGTTGTAGGGTATTTCGATTATCAGCCCAATCCGGCTTTTCCTGAGGAGTGTACATATTTGGGCAAGCCGCAGGAAGTCGTCGGGTTTCTGAAGAAACGTACTTATATACGCAGTCTTTTCTGCTGCTTGTCTTCGGAACATAAGGATGTCATTGTACCGATGATTAATTATTGCGAGAATAATCTGGTACATTTTTACAGTGTACCCGATGTGCATAATTATTTGCAGAATCAGATGTATCTTAATATGGTGGGTACTGTGCCTTATCTGAGCCTGCGGCAGGAACCGCTGAACCGATTAGGCAATAAGGCGCTTAAAAGAGGGTTCGACATTGTGTTCTCGCTTATGTTCCTATGTACTTTGTTTCCTATTATTTATGTAGTGGTGGCCATTGTGACGTGGTGTACCATGCCGGGTCCCGTATTCTTTAAACAGAAAAGGAACGGACTGAATGACAAGGAGTTTTATTGCTATAAGTTCAGGAGCATGAAAGTGAACAGTGATGCCGACCGGATGCAGGCCACCAAGGGGGATGCCCGCGTGACGCGTTGGGGAAGCATACTGCGCAAGACGAACCTTGACGAGACGCCGCAATTTGTCAATGTGTTGCTGGGGGATATGAGTATTGTGGGGCCCCGCCCTCATATGTTGAAGCATACGGAAGAGTATTCGCAACTGATAAATAAATACATGGTGCGGCATTTTGTGAAGCCCGGCATTACGGGATGGAGCCAGGTGTCCGGTTTTCGTGGTGAGACGAAACAGTTGAGTGATATGGAAAACCGCATCAAGAATGATATATGGTACATCGAGCATTGGAGTTTCGGGCTGGATGTATATATCATTTATAAAACGGTTGCCAACATTGTTCATGGTGAAAAAAACGCTTATTAGACGGAAAAGGCAAATAACAATAATTAATATATTCAATACTAAGAGAAAATGAAAAAATTAGCATTTTGCATGATGCTCTTCTCCCTGCTTTGGAGCGATAGTATCGGCGCACAAACGGTGGAGCAGGATTCCATCGACATGATTGAAAATCCGCAGCCTACCGATGATGAGTATCGTGTGGTGACCAACCGTTTCTGGGATAACTGGTTTGTACTGGGAAGTGTGGGCTATCATGCTTTCTTTGGTGACTATGGCAAGGTAGAAGATTTTGCCGGAAAACTTTCTCCCGACTTTAATGTGGGTGTGGGTAAGTGGTTTACTCCGGGCATCGGTGTGAAACTTCAGTTCGGTATGGGTAACTCCCGTGGATATAGCAAGGAACCGACTCCCTTTACATACGGACAGATTCTAATAAATAGTGACGGTGTTCCTTATTGGAAGACGAAGAACAAATGGTGGGATTTGAATGCCAATGTTATGTTCAACCTGTCCCGTCTTTTCTGCGGATACGAAGGTATCGATTCCGACAAGCTGATGAACCAGTTTATCTTTTCTGCGGGTATCGGCGCTTTGCATCACAGAGATATTCCTCAGCAGCGTAATGAGTGGAGCGGACACCTCGAAATGCAGTACAGCCGTTTCTTTTCCAAAAAGAAAAATCTGTCTTTAGACCTGAAATTGTATACTACCCTGTTTCAGACTAATTTTGATGGTGTGACCAATAAGGCTGTTGCCGAAAGTAGCAAGTGGTTCGACAGTAATACGGGTATCCGTATCGGTATGACTTACTACTTCAAGAAACGCGGTTGGGAGAGATGTGCGCCTTGTGCGAAACCGGTGTATATTACCCGTCCCGTCATCAATCAGATTATCAGCGATTGTCCTGAATATAAGTCAATGGTATTTTATGTGTTCTTCCCGAACAACTATTCAGGACGGGATGATGCTCCGGTAGTGTTTGATGCTGCGGTGAATTCCATCGATTACTTGGCATCGGGTATTTTCACTCAGAAGAAGTTCGAGGACAATGATGCGGTAGCTGCATGTTTGGCATCGGGTGCTTCGCTGTCGACATTGCGTACTACGGATGTGGCAACGGATGAAGCCGGTGAGTCGTCCGGTATGGCAGGTGTTTCACGCGGTTATGAAATATCTTCCTCACCTATTTCACTGGATATGGACGCCGAAAGCATGAATGCCTTTAAAGAGAAAAACGGATATTACTATGCTCCTGTATACAGCGGGAACAAGGCTTGGTACTATCGTGTGGATAATGCTACCAAGAATCAAAGCCTGATGAGCGGAGACAATTATAAAGAGAGCACTTCTTATGGCTTGAATGCGCATGCCGGCCTCGGATTGGTGAAAGAAAACATGAAACCGGATACTGATGCCGAGTTGTTCAGCTTTGCCGATATATATGCAGCTATCGAGGGTAACGAAGGTTATACCGGACAGTTTGCCGACTCCGCAGCTGTGAGCGCTCTGAAGAGAATCTTTGAAGAGGGAAGAATACTGCACGTACAGGCTGAGGGATTGGCTACCAGCCAGGACAACTACACGGGTAAGGATGCTGCCAATGTAGGTTTGGAACGTAATAAGACATTGGCTCACAACCGTGCTTATTCGGTTATCAAATGGCTGAAGGAAAATGAGCGGTTCAAGAAAGTGGTGGGAAGCAATTTCTCTCTCAACACACTGACCGATCCTATTGCCACCGTGAATGATAAGAGTACACAGGGACTGAATGCAAAATTGAATCGCTGTGTGAAAGTTAAAATACACTATGTGGTTGACAAATAAATAGACATAACGTCCTATGTCGTCGTGAGACGAGTTCGCATTCCTGCTTAGCGAAGCGGGAATGCTTGAACGGAAAGTCATAAAAGACTTTCTTGTTTGTTTTGTTTGTTTGCGGGCCGCCTCAGGATTTAATGAGGCGGCCTTCTTTTTTCAACGGATACTCTTTTTTTAGAACTGAACGTGTACAGAGGATGAAAAAGGTTTTTGATAATGAAGTGATATTGCCGGAGGTGGCACGATTGATTGAACAAGGACATTCGGTTACTATTCCTGTGCGGGGAAACAGTATGAATCCTTTTTTGGCGGATGGTCGTGACTGTGTTACTTTGGGCGGTTTTGTTCCTGAGGAGTTGCAAACCGGAGTTACCGTATTGGCAAAGGATACGGAAGGGCGGTTTGTGTTACATCGCATTATAGCCCGCAGGGATGATAAACTTATATTGCAAGGCGACGGCAATCTGCGACAAACCGAGGAAACAACTCCTGCGCAAGTTGCAGGGAAGGTGATTGCCGTGATACGGAAAGGCAAAAGGTATGCCGCCGGCGGTGTGTTGTGGCGCGCGTATTCTTATTGTTGGGTGAAGCTGGCGCCTTGCCGCCGGTATTTGCTGGCATTGTATAGACGATTATAAATATTGAGTGATGAAAGACGACTTGATACCTGCTCTTACAGGGAAGAATCTGAAAGATAAAATCTGCTATTTGTGGAGAGTTTCTGCCGGACAGCGTTGGGCGGTTTTGGTGAGCTGTGCGCTGGGAGTATTGTCCGTATTGTTTTCCCTGGCCTTTATCGGGGTGTCTAAATATGTGATAGATATTGCTACGGAGACGGTTACGGGTAGTTTGCCGGGGGCGGCTCTGTTGCTGGTCGCTTTGCTTATATTGCAGTTGCTTTGTAATATTGTTGACAGTTGGGTGGGCATACGTATGCAGATTGAGCTGGGAAATACGCTGAGACACCGTCTTTTTACCCGCCTGCTGCATAGCCGCTGGAATGAACTGGAACGGTTCCATACCGGAGATATTGTGAATCGTGTGGAGCAGGATGTTTCATCGGTAGTGGGGTTGCTTACCGGGTCTTTTCCATCACTGGTGGTGACTGGAGTGCAGTTGCTGGCGGCCTTTTTATTCTTTTGTTATTTAGACCCGTTTCTACCGTGGATTGTGGTAGCCGTCTTTCCGTTGTTTCTGCTGGGTAGCCGTTATTATATGAAACGTATTCATCGCTATACACATAAAATTCGCAGAAGTGACAGCCTGATACAGGCTGTTATTCAGGAGAGTTTGCAGCATAGGACGGTTATCAAGACATTGGAGCAGAGTGGTAACCGTGTCAGTAAGCTGGACGAGTGGCAAGATACGCTGCGCAATCAGGTTCTGGGGCGTACACGCTTTTCGCTTGCCGCGCGTTCTTTTGTATCGCTGGCCTTTTCCGGGGGGTATCTCACCGCTTTTCTGTGGGGTAGTGTCAGTCTCAGTACGGGGGCTATAACTTTCGGTACAATGGCCGCTTTTCTTCAGCTGGTGGGGAAAGTACAGCGTCCTGTGCTGGACCTTTCCCGGCTGATACCTTCCTTTGCACAGGTATTTACGGCCATAGACCGATTGGAAGAGCTGGAACGGTTGCCGGAAGAAAGCGGTGAGGAAAGTATACGCTTTGCTGAAACTCCCGATGTGGAAATCGATAATATTACGTTTCGCTATGTGGAAGGTGAGGCTCCTGTATTCAGCCATTTTTCCTGTAAGTTTCCGGCGGGTAGCTGTACAGCTGTAATGGGGGAAACCGGCAGAGGAAAAACAACCTTGGTGCGTATGTTGCTTGCTCTCGCACTGCCGGAAGAGGGGAGCATTGTGCTTCGCTCGCATTCACAGTTGCAGAAAGAGGTTTGCCTCGTTTCTCCGTCCACGCGCTGTAATTTTACTTATGTACCCCAAGGGAATACTCTGTTTAGCGGTACTATCCGTGAGAACCTCTTAATGGGCAATCCTGAAGCTACGGAAGAAGACATGAACCATGCTTTACGTACGGCAGTAGCCGATTTTGTGTTCTCACTTCCGGATGGGATAGATACTCTGCTGACCGAACAAGGCGGTGGACTCAGTGAGGGACAGGCACAGCGTATTGCTATTGCCCGTGCATTGCTTCGTCCGGGGCATATTCTGCTGTTGGATGAAGCGACTTCTGCGCTTGATTCGGAGACGGAACGGGTGTTGTTGGGCAATCTGCAGCGGGATTGCAAGGGAAGGACGTTTGTGTTCATTACACATCATTTGATGGTGGCAGAGGGATGCGATGAGGTGGTGAGACTATAGCTGCACTTTTTTTACTCAATAATTACTATTCCTTGTTCTTCTAACAGCTGTAGTAGTTTTTCTATATCGGTTTGGGCCTCTTGTTGAGTAACTTCATATATTTCTGTTAGTTGTAAAGCAAGTTTTTCCGATGTTGCAGGTTGCTTTTGAAGCTCTATGATAATCCATGCAGAGATATCATTGAGTATTAACATCTTGGAAAAGTCTATTTGCTGGCCGACACCGATGAGTACCTTTTCATTAGCAATATCATGAAGTATAAAGTCTGGTTTCAAGGAGGCTTTCATAATAGGTTTGTGATTTGTTTGTTTCGTGATAGAGAAATAATAAAAGGCTGTAGACGCCGTTTTGTGGCAGATACAGCCTTTAATCTTATTGTTGAATTTATTCAAGAATTAGTCGGTTTGAGGGTAATATTAGATCGGGAGTGTCAGATATAGATCGGGTTTTAGTAATTCTTCCTGCCTTTTGGGCCAGTTCTACCATGTCCTCAATAGTAAATAGCAAGAATAAGTTGTTACTCTTGTTAACAAGTATTTCCATAGTTTCTGTTACTTCTACATCTACTGTCAGCAGGTATTTGGGGGCAGATTCTCCACGCTTTGCAATTCCCATATATAATCTTAATGTGCAATCTGTGTCAATCTCTGTACCTTTTCCTAACTTGGCAGGTATGAAAGGGAAGTTGTCGCATGAACTACATACTCCATATATAAAATCGGTAGAATTACCCTTTTGATACTCTCCTTTTTCTATCATCCATGCCGCATCATTTCTATTGCATAGATATAGATTTCCTCTTTTAGTATAATCAGGACCAGCAGTCCAGCTATATTCAACAGGAAAATTTGTGAGGAGTTTTTTACGGGTAAAATAATCATCTACACGGAGTTCTGTGTCTAATCCTGCTTCTCCTAAAGCTTTTTGAAGAGCTTGATTGGTGGCGTTAATCATTGTCGAAACATCATCTTCACGTTTCATTCCTGGAATAGGAATACTTGTACCGTTCTCAAAATGGTCTACCACCATTGTGTATATGGTAATGACACCTGTTATTCGTTGCATAAATATAGCTTTGCTGTCAATCAATTTGGGCTTGCTGCTGTTTGGGGCAATAGAATACAATTTAATATTTTCTTCTGTTGGTTCACCATCGAAAGCGAAGAAATGCCCATTAGTAGCGAATAATTTATCACCATATTCCACATAATTGGGTGTTCCGTCTGCATTGGGATATAAATCCGGTTGTTTGGCTTCGTCTGTTGTAGGCAGTTTGATCGTTGAATTTTCTTTAGCATTGAAAGTTGTGAACAGGAATAGGTCTTCAGGGTTCTTTGAGTCAATATCTTTACTTTCTCTTACTTTTATCTTCATGATCGTTGATGGGTCATCTGATACTTCTTTATCGCTACTAAGTACAGCGTACCAATCATTTCCATCATTAAGGAATGTATAATAGTACTCAAAATCGCCTCCCACTCTTTTGATGGGTAAGGCTTCTCTTTTTAAGTCACCTGCCTCCATATCGTAGTAACATATATAGAGTTGAATATTGTCAGGTAATTTGCCGGCAGGATTTTCGTCATTACCGATTTCATCTTTACTTCTTGTATTGACAGTGATGTTACTGCCTTGCTCCACTTGTGATGAGACACTCCCTTTATGCCATTGAGCATTAGAAAAATCCAACTCTACTTTGTTATTTATTTCCGGAGTATCAATTATGTCATTGTCAGAAGAACAAGCTCCTAATAATCTGTCTCTTATACACATCTGACGCTGCCGACGAAGCTAGAAGT
>ENA-OZVM01000645-OZVM01000645.1-human-gut-metagenome-genome-assembly--contig:-NODE-645-length-12877-cov-5.962330_pt1 | contig 12877 bp, 10 predicted proteins | sample MGYA00243445_ERZ654045 | MGnify/ENA primary metagenome ERZ654045 (study PRJEB26926, sample SAMN06164891) | human gut metagenome | biome: ENVO:00009003; feature: ENVO:2100002; material: ENVO:00002003... | reverse complement strand
AGATGTCTCGTGGGCTCGGAGATGTGTATAAGAGACAGATATTAAGTAATAGGTATTAAGTATTAGCCGCAGCTTATTTAGAGATTAGGGATTAAGTATTTATTAAGCATTAAGACATTACCTTATAATACATCATACGCCAATCAGCGTCTACGGTTAATACTTAATACTTATTAATCTATTCCTTATTCCGTTCTTCCCGGATACGCTTCCAAAGCCTTCTGCAAAATAAAAAGCGCACGGTTCAAATCTTCTTTCTTCAATACGTAGGCGATACGGACTTCATTGGTACCTGAGCCCGGGGTAGTATAAAAACCAGAAGCCGGAGCCATAAATACAGTTTGCCCTTCATATTCAAAATCAGAAAGACACCAGGCACAGAACTTATCCGAATCATCTACAGGAAGTTTGGCTACAGTATAGAAAGCCCCCATCGGAATTGGAGAATAAACACCCGGAATACGGTTCAATCCGTCAATCAGGCATTTACGACGTTCCACGTATTCATCATACGTCTCCCGTGAATATTCTTCCGGAGCATCCAGAGAGGCCTCAGCAGCTATCTGTCCGATTAAAGGAGGACTCAAACGAGCCTGACAGAACTTCATAACAGCATCACGTATCTCTTTGTTCTTGGTAATCAAAGCACCGATGCGAATACCACATTCGGAATAACGTTTTGAAACAGAATCGATCAGTACGACATTATTCTCAATACCTTCCAAATGGCAGGCAGAGATATAAGGGGAACCGGTATAAATAAATTCACGATATACTTCATCCGAAAAGAGGAAGAGGTCATACTTCTTCACCAAATCCCGAATCTGATTCATTTCACGACGGGTATACAGATATCCTGTCGGATTATTCGGGTTGCAAATCAGAATCGCTTTGGTACGTTCGTTGATCAATTCTTCGAATTTCTCCACTTTCGGCAGAGAAAACCCTTCTTCAATGGTCGTGGCAATCGTACGGATCTTTGCTCCAGCAGAAATGGCAAATGCCATATAATTGGCGTATGCAGGTTCCGGAACTATGATTTCATCACCCGGATTCAAACAGGAAAGGAAGGAGAAAAGTACCGCTTCCGAACCTCCTGATGTAATAATTATATCGTCAGCCGTCAGGTTGATGTTGAACTTTGCATAATATCCTACTAGTTTCTCGCGATAGCTACGGTTTCCGGCACTGGGGCTATATTCCAGTACTTTACGATCAATATTGCGTATCGCGTCAATCGCGGCCTGAGGAGTGGGCAGATCAGGCTGTCCGATATTCAGGTGAAACACATGGACTCCCCGTTGCTTGGCAGCGTCTGCCAATGGAGCCAGCTTTCTGATAGGAGATGCAGGCATCTCGTTTCCGCGAATGGATATGGTCGGCATAATTTTATTGACTATTTTACAATTTACTATTTAACTTGGAGCTGCAAATGTACGCAATTATTTGAATACAGAGACATAAAAACTTTAAAAACCTTAGCAAGGTTAAAAACCTTATGGTAATTTGAAAAGAAAGCTATACATTTGTAATACAGAAAACTTAAAACAATATCATAATGACCATACACCTTATCGCATTCGCTTCAATACTACATAAACAAGCCTCGTTGCGTAGTTCACACGAAGCTATTTTGAGTGAGCTTGAAAAATATTATACTGTAAGGCTCATCGATTATCAAGATATGGATAAGCTGAACAGTGATGATTTCAAGATCATTTTTGTCGCTACCGGAGGAGTGGAAAGACTGGTTATCCAGCATTTCGAACGTCTGCCCCGACCTGCCATTTTGTTAGCAGACGGTATGCAGAACTCACTTGCTGCAGCACTGGAAATATCAACTTGGTTGCGAGGAAGGGGAATGAAGAGCGAAATTCTTCATGGTGAACTCCCGTCTATCGTTCAAAGGGTACATATACTTTATAACAATTTCCGGGCACAGCGTTCTTTGTTTGGTAAACGTATAGGCGTCATCGGTACTCCTTCTTCCTGGTTGGTTGCCAGTAATGTTGACTATCTTTTGGCTAAGCGCCGCTGGGGCATCGAATACATAGATATTCCACTGGAACGAGTCTATGAACATTTTCAACAAATTACAGATGAAGAAGTAGGTGCATCGTGTGCTGCCGTTGCTTCGCAAGCTCTTGCTTGTCGCGAGGGAAGTCCTGAAGATTTAATCAAGGCTATGCGATTATACCGGGCGATAAAGAAGATATGTAAAGAAGAAAAGCTGGAAGCACTGACTTTAAGTTGCTTCAAGTTGATCGAGCAGATAGACACTACCGGTTGCCTGGCATTATCCTTATTGAATGACGACGGAATAATGGCAGGATGTGAAGGAGACCTTCAATCCATCTTCACCCTTCTGGCTGTCAAAGCACTTACAACCAAAGAAGGTTTCATGGCAAATCCTTCTATGATCAATACCCGGACAAACGAACTGATATTAGCACATTGTACCGTAGGACTGCAACAAACGGAAAGATATATCATCCGTAATCATTTTGAGACGGAAAAAGGAATAGCCATACAAGGACTACTTCCCACCGGAGATGTAACGGTCATTAAATGTGGTGGTGAATGTCTGGATGAATATTATCTGTCTACAGGAACACTGACCGAAAATACCAATTATATTAATATGTGCCGTACACAGGTACGTATCCGGATGAATACCCCGGCAGAATATTTCTTGAAAAATCCGTTGGGCAACCATCACATCATGATTCATGGTAACTATGAAGATACATTGAATGAGTTCTTCATGGCAAATGCCTGCAAGCGGACAGAATAAACATTCTAAAAAACACTTTTAGGCTCATCATAAAATAAAGCCTCTGTTGGTCTTCAACAGAGGCTTTATTTATATCAAACAGAGGTTCAGTTACAACCAATCAGAGCCTCTGTTTTTAATCAGGCTATATTTTATGAAAGTTCAATAGCTACATCTTCCCACTTACCGCCATGCCACTCCACTACAGAGGAGAAACCGGCCTTCTTCAGAGCAGTCAACGCTTCAACGCGGCTGTTATTGATCCGTTCCGGATAGTGGGCATCACTGTTCACTTGTACCCGGACACCTAACTCTTTCAACAAAGAAAAATAACGTTCATTCGGATAAAAAGTCCCCAGATCATGATAGGACTTTGTATTGATTTCAACAATATATCCATGTTCGGCAATTGTCGTAAAATATCTATGTAGCAATCTGTCATACCATAACTCATCTAATAAGCCGGGGCGATAACAGGAAGCATTGTAATGCATTTTATCCGCATGACCTACAATATCAAAGCCTCCCAAATCTAACATATGAAACAGATTGTTATAGTATGACCAAATCACATAATCAAGATTACCTCCAAAATGCTGATCTACCAACTGCCGGAAAGTATCTGCCGGAGTATCAATATCCACTACTTTTCCTTCCGGAGAATAGAGCATATGCACGGAACCGATCCGATAATCAAGTGGCAGATTCTGAAAACGAGGCAAAGCGGGATGGCTTTCCTCATTCAAATAATCAATTTCAAGACCGATGATTAATTCTATCTTATCGGCATATTTCTCTTTCAGGCGGGAAAACTCAGCAAGATAATCATCCATCCGATCCCATTCCATTGTCCATGCGGTAGAAAATGGCAGTGGAGCATGAGACGAAATACCATAAGAAGTAAAGCCTGCACTTATGGCAAAACGAATAAAATCTTCCATATTAGCTCGCCCGTCACAATACAGACAGTGGCTATGATAATTAGTCAGATTGGGCATAATAGGTTTTATCTGGTTATTTCGGTTTTCATATTAGTCTTTATCGGCATCAACCTTCTATCTCGCTTAATTCTAACCAACGCATTGTCTTTTCGTCAATCAGTTCATTCACTTCAGGCAAACGTTTAGACTTGTCAGTCAGTTCATCTACAGAAAGAGTACCACTACAAAGCAATTCCTCAATCTGTGCCTTCTCCGCTTCCAGTTGTGCTATTTCTTTTTCCAGCTGTTCGAACTCACGTTTTTCCTTAAAACTCATTTTACGTTTATCATTCAGACGAACACGGGCTGTTTTCTCTTCCTGCGGCTTCTCTGCTTCTTTTTCTTTCTGAGCTTTCGCTTCTTTCCAGTCACGATAATCACTGTAGTTACCGGGGAAGTCTCGGATATCTCCCTGACCGTTAAAGACCAACAGATGATCAACAACCTTATCCATAAAGTAGCGGTCGTGAGATACAACAATCACACAGCCTTTGAAACTCTGGAGGTATTCTTCCAAAACATTCAAGGTAATGATATCCAGATCGTTGGTAGGCTCATCCAATACCAGAAAGTTAGGATTACGCATCAAGACCGTACACAAGTAAAGACGACGGCGCTCTCCTCCACTCAGTTTACAGACATAACTATGCTGCGTTTCCGGAGTAAACAGGAAATGTTGCAGGAATTGTGAGGCTGTCAGTTTCTTGCCATTACCCAGTTCAATTACTTCGGCAATATCCTGTACCACATCAATAACCTTCATCTGCTCGTCAAACTGAAGCCCATCCTGCGAGTAATAACCGAAACGAACTGTTTCGCCGATGTCTATTGTTCCTCCATCCGGTTTTACCAGTCCCATTAATATTTTAATGAAAGTAGATTTTCCGGTACCGTTATTTCCCACAATACCCATTTTCTCATAACGGGAGAAAATATATGAGAAATCGTCCAGAATCTTCAGATCACCGAAGCTCTTGGATAAATGATCAGCTTCAAATATCTTGCTTCCAATATAAGACGCTTTTACTTCCAGTTTCACGTTATCATTACGCTGGCGCTGTTTGGCAACTTTCTCCAATTCATAAAAAGCGTCTTCACGATAACGGGCTTTATGACCGCGTGCCTGTGGCATCCGGCGCATCCAGTCGAGTTCAGTACGATAAAGATTATTGGCGCGTTCTATTTCCACGCTTTTCGCTTCGATACGTTCCTCACGTTTCTCCAGGTAATAGCTGTAATTTCCTTTATATTGATAAAGTTGCTGATTGTCTATTTCAATAATCTCCGAACAAACACGGTCGAGGAAATAACGGTCATGCGTCACCATCAACAGGCTAAGGTTGGTACGGCGGAGATATTCTTCCAGCCATTCAGTCATATCCAGATCCAAATGGTTGGTAGGCTCATCCAGAATCAGCAGGTCGGGTTCGGTAATCAAGGCGTTGGCCAATGCAACACGCTTCAATTGTCCGCCGGACAGTTGCTTCACCTTCTGATCAAAATTTCTGATTTTCAGTTGAGATAGAATCTGCTTTGCTTTCTGTTCGTACTCCCATGCTTTTTCCTGATCCATGCGCGCCAAAAGATCTTCCAGTCCCGGATGTCCTTCGGTTTCCATACAGCGCTCGTATTCCTTAATCAGTTCTACAGTACTGTTTCCATGATGAAAGCAAGCTTCAAGAACGGTCAGTTCTTCGGGGTACTGCGGATCCTGCTCCAGATAATCTACACGGAGATCACGGCGGAAAACGATGCTACCGCTATCATGTCCTTCTTTCCCTGAGATAATATTCAATAAAGTAGTCTTTCCACTACCATTCTTTGCTATTAATCCGACACGCTGCCCTTCGGCAATGCCAAATGATATATTTTCAAAAAGAACCAGATCTCCGAAAGACTTGGTCAGGTTGTCTACTTGTAAATAAGGTACTGCCATTTAATCCAAACACTTCTTATATTCCTCTACTACGTTGCAAGGCTCTCCTGCCTTCACTCTGCTCCATGTTAACTTCATCGGGTCGATAGTCCGGTCTTTATACCGGAGCAAAGGTGCCTCACGATTACCGTCAATCAATGTCATCCATTCCATGCCATCGATCTCATTCGCAAGGATAGCGCAAATGGTGATACCTATCGCCATCCACTCCTCTTTCTTTTTCGGTCCTATTTTGCCGGAATCAATCACTTGCTGCAGTTTCTCCAAGTCTTCTTCCACTCCCTGAAAATCTTTTTTCAGTTCCTGTTTCACCATCGACACGGTCCACTCATAACTTTCATTCACCAGATAGATTTCCGAAAGACGGATGGGAATCAATTCTGCCGGATATTTCTGATCTTCCTTACGAATCTCCAACGTAGCAATCACCTCTTCCGCTTCTTTCACCGCTCCTCCCTTGGGGACGGTAAACGAACATTCGAAAGCTATATTGTCAATGCCTGTGATCCATAAATGAGAAGTGTAATACGTGCCGTCTTCCTGAAACATCTCTTTGCTATAAGCGCAATCCAACTGTCCGATTTTCACCAATGAAGCCGAATCGTTCTCTTTCAACTCCAGCCGAATGGCTTCTTTGCCATAACCGGCATTCCCTTTAAATGCAGATATACGAAAGTTTCCCGTCCAAACATCGGGATTATAGAAAAGAAAAGAGCCTTCGCCATCTTCAAACTCATTCCAGTCCGACGGATAGTTTATAGAAAACCAAGCTCCGGGAGAGATAAATTTCTTGCCTTGCATTCTTTTTCGTTAAATGATTACTTGGCAAAAATACAAATTAAAAATGAATCTCACTTCCCTATGGGCTGTATTTTCCTCCGCACTTCTTTGGAAATCTCCAAAAACATGTAGTTCAACTTTCCGGAATGGATTCCTTCTACATTATCCTTATACTTTTTATTAGCGTATTGTTTCGATTTCTCAAAAGTCAGTAAAGACATTTCATTCTGTGATTTACCTACCATCGTAGAGTCCAGTTGTTCGTCCGGAAAGAAGTCGTCCAGGTCGACATCACCGATCATCGTCGTTTCAAGAAAATTCATATCCTTATGTGAGTTGTCGGTGTAATATCCCACAAACATATGTCCCGGAGTACGCACTAATATAGGTTCGATATTAATCGAACGAAGCAACGACGCAAACAGTACACTTCCATCCACGCAATTAATCTGCGAAGACTCCAAAGCGTCATCAAAAGTACGGACACGCTGCGAAAAGACGACATTACTGGAAAGACTCGTGTTAGAAACAGAGCTATAACGGAATTTACGTTTCTGCAAAACATTCCAGAGGGCATATACCTGCTTGTCTACTGCTCCTTTTGCCGTACTTTGATAGCCCAGAAAGCGGTTTACAATACGAGTATTCAAGGCTTCACGCAGTAGCTGGTCGATCATCGGATTCTCTTCATTCACATAGGCCGCAAAGAAAATGCTGGTATCATAGAACTTCGTTCCATTGGCTACATATCCCAACAGGCACTCATTGACGCTACGTACTGAAAATGTACGCACCCGCTGCCCCATATCTTTTCCATTCATTTCTACTTTTACCGCCACGCTCACCGGTTCCGCCTGCACATTATTCTTCAATGCTTCATAATTCCAGATGATATCCGGATAAATGGTATATTCTGTTCTTGGTTTATTCAGTACGAATTCCGATACGGAACGTGAGAAAAACGGAGTTTCGGCAACTTCAATCCGGACCCTGCTGTAAGCTGTCCGCGACTTTACGCGGATGGCAATACATGACTTCGGATTTCCCAGATACATAGAATCGGTAGGAGTAATAACCTGAGCATCTGTGGTCGCTACCGACAAAATAGCCGACGGAAAGATATTCCCTCCCAAATCATCTACTATCTCGAAACCTGAATTAAAAGCAGAATATTTAAAGACTGATATTCCCCCAATTAAAATAAGGAGCACAATGACTGCTCCTATGATTTCGCGTCTATAGCGTTTCAGATCTATTCTTATCATTATCTATATCCTTAATATATGTATTATTACCTTATATCGCTAACAAAGATAACAAATAACAACCGTTTTTTACTTGAGTATTCAACAAAATCTTTTAAATCCCCTCTCACTTGCCACTTTCCGTCGAATGTAATATGATTGTAACATTTGTTTCATCCGCCCGTAACAAAATCTCCTCATCTTTGTCCCGGAATAAAATAAAAACTTAACTTTGTCATATCACATTAATACATATATCTTATGAACGATTACCGTATTTTAGTTGTCGACGATGAAGAAGACCTCTGTGAGATCCTGAAATTTAATCTTGAGAATGAAGGTTACGAGGTTGATACCGCTAACTCTGCCGAAGAAGCGCTGAAAATGGACATCAGCAGTTACCACCTGATTCTCCTGGACGTGATGATGGGAGAAATCTCCGGATTCAAAATGGCGAACATGCTGAAGAAGGACAAAAAGACGGCTATGGTGCCTATCATCTTCATCACGGCGAAAGACACAGAAAATGATACTGTGACCGGATTCAACCTGGGAGCAGACGACTATATCTCGAAACCCTTCTCCCTGCGTGAAGTCATCGCCCGCGTGAAAGCTGTATTGAGACGCACAGCCACAACGGAAACGGAAAAAGTGCCCGAACGACTTGTCTACCAGTCACTCGTGATTGACACCACCAAGAAAAAGGTGAGCATAGATGACGAAGAAGTACCGCTGACTAAAAAAGAATTTGAGATACTGCTTCTATTGGTACAGAACAAAGGACGTGTATTCTCACGCGAAGATATTCTTGCCCGCATCTGGAGTGATGAAGTCTACGTACTCGACCGTACCATCGACGTAAATATCACCCGCCTGCGGAAAAAGATAGGCGAATATGGCAAATGTATTGTCACCCGCCTGGGATATGGATATTGCTTTGAAGCAGAATAATAAACGATTATGAACCTACCTGTCACCCAAAAACATTTCCTTTCTTTCAGCCGGAAGCTTTTCCTTTCGGTCATTTCGTTGTTTCTGGTATTCGCCATCTGCTTTATAGCCTACCAGTATCAGCGTGAAAGAGAATATAAAATCGAGTTACTGAATACGCAGTTACAAGATTATAACAGCCGACTGTATGAACGCCTGAATAATAGCGCAGCTATCGAAGAAGTCACAAGCAAATATATTCGTGAGCATGCGCTACAAGACTTACGTGTCACACTGATCGATCTGCAGGGAAATGTGATCTATGACAGTTATAAGAATCAGAATCAGCCACTAGAGAGCCATCTCAATCGCCCGGAAGTGCAGAAAGCCCTGAAAGAGGGTAACGGATTCGATGTACGTCGTACTTCTGAAACTACCGGATTGCCTTATTTTTACTCCGCCACACGCTACGGAGATTATATGATCCGTTCGGCACTACCTTATAATGTAAGTCTGATCAATAACCTGCAAGCAGACCCGCATTACCTTTGGTTTACAGCTGCCATATCTTTGCTGCTTATCATCATCTTCTACAAATTCACGAATAAACTGGGCACTTCTATCAGCCAGTTACGCGAATTTGCCATGCGTGCCGACCGGAACGAACCGATTGAAATGGCAATGCAATCCGCTTTTCCCCACAACGAGCTGGGCGAGATTTCGCAGCACATTATCCAGATCTACAGACGTCTGCATGAAACCAAGGAAGCTCTTTACATCGAACGCGAAAAGCTGATTACCCACCTTCAGATTTCACACGAAGGACTGGGTATATTCACTAAAGATAAGAAGGAGATTCTGGTCAACAATCTCTTTACCCAATACAGTAACCTGATCTCAGACTCTAACCTGGAAACGACAGAAGAAGTTTTCGCTATCAGCGAACTGAAAGAGATCATCAACTTCATCAACAAAAACCAGCAACAACGTTCACGGGGAAAAGACGAAAAACGTATGTCTGTCACCATCAACAAGAACGGACGAAACTTTATCGTAGAATGTATCATTTTCCAAGATGCCAGTTTCGAGATATCCATCAACGACGTTACCCAGGAAGAAGAACAAGTAAGACTGAAACGCCAGCTGACACAAAATATCGCCCACGAACTGAAAACGCCGGTAAGCAGTATCCAAGGATATCTGGAAACGATTGTCAACAACGAAAACATCTCCCGCGAGAAGATGAACACTTTCCTCGAACGCTGCTATGCACAGAGCAACCGCCTCAGCCGTCTGCTACGTGACATATCCGTACTAACCCGTATGGACGAAGCCGCCAACATGATAGATATGGAACGAGTGGACATCAGCGTACTGGTAGGAAACATCATCAACGAAGTTTCACTGGAACTGGAAGAAAAGCATATCACCGTTATCGATTCACTCAAGAAAGGTATTCAGATAAAAGGTAACTACTCATTGCTCTATTCCATCTTCCGTAACCTGATGGACAATGCCATCGCCTACGCAGGATCGAATATACAAATCAACATCAACTGTTTCCGTGAAGACGAGAATTACTATTATTTCAGCTTTGCAGATACAGGGATAGGGGTATCGCCGGAACATCTGAACCGCCTCTTCGAACGCTTCTACCGGGTAGACAAAGGCCGCTCACGCAAACTTGGCGGCACAGGACTGGGATTGGCCATTGTAAAGAATGCCGTGATCATACACGGCGGCAACATCTCAGCCAAGAACAACCAAGGTGGTGGTCTGGAATTTGTTTTCACATTGGCGAAAGAGAAATAATCCCCATACTATTCTTATTCCTCCTCAATAGGATAGTCACGCGATCTGCATAAAAATCGACCATTCTTCAAAAAGGAATATTCAAATAGGCAAGAAAGCGATTTATTCATCCGTCGTACAGAGATAAACGAAAAAACGCCTCCATTCGGCAACAATCAAATCCCATTATTTACACATAATGGGATTTTCCTATCCTAAAGAAAGAGTCTCGCCGATATTCCTTTCTTTTCATCCTCGTCACATCTTCCCGACAATCCTTTTATCACTTCCTTCCGATCATCCGACAAGCGCCAACCAGCTTGGCTAAAGCTATAAATTCGGCTGCTACTACTTGCCCACCGACCTAAATTAAGTTGCCCACCGAGGAGACCAACCTTACTCACCGAGGAAACTCGCTTTACACACCGACCTAAGCCACCTTACATTGCTTGTAAAATGTGTATATTATCCCTCCTAACATGCAATACTATGCACAATCCCGTATATTATTGCATTGATTTATGCAATTCCTTCTCTGGTTGGATCATTTTCCAACGAACATTTGTGATGAATATCTTAAAAATAGCACATCATCCCCCTCCATTCTTCCCCCTAGAAGCCCTCAGAAAAAATCCTCTCGCAGCCCCATTCATCTCCCGTCTTTCCTAAAAGAAGAACAGAAAAAAAAGAGAATACTTTGATTAAAATAAAAAGGGGATTATCTTTGTCTTCCGTGTTTAGATACAAGTCCAACATAAAAACCGTGAATTATGAAAACGAATATAAATTATCTGTTAGCTTTATGTTTCCTTCTCCTATGCGCCTGCAAAAGCGGCAACGCCTCAAGTCAGAGCAAAAGTGAAACTCCACAAGATACCATCAAATCATTTACCTTGCCCACCATCCCACCCATGCTGACCGCACCGGAACAACGTGCCGACTTTCTTGTAAAGCACTATTGGGACAACGTTAACTTTGCCGACACCAATTATATCCATCACCCGGAAGTCACCGAACAAGCATGGGCGGACTATTGCGACCTGCTAAACCACGTACCACTCGAAACTGCACACGAAGCAATGCGCAAAATGATTGACCGCAGCAACGCAGATAAGAAAGTATTCGCTTACTTCACCGACCTCGCGGATAAATATCTGTACGACCCGAACTCTCCAATGCGCAATGAAGAATACTACATTCCCGTACTGGAAGCCATGATAGCCTCGCCCATACTCGACAAAACAGAAAAGATACGTCCTCAAGCCCGCCTGCAACTGGCACAGAAAAACCGTATCGGTACCAAAGCTCTGAATTTCACCTACACCCTTGCCTCCGGCGCCCAAGGCAATCTGTATCAACTGAAAGCCGATTACATCTTATTATTCATCAACAACCCCGGCTGCCATGCCTGCACCGAAACAATAGAAGGACTGAAAAACGCCCCCTTTATCAACCAACTCCTAAAAGAAAAGAAACTCATCCTCCTCTCCGTCTATCCCGACGAAGAACTCGACGAATGGAGAAAACACCTCAGCGAATTCCCCAAAGAATGGATCAACGGCTACGACAAGAAATTTGCAATAAAAGAGCAACAACTATATGACCTCAAAGCCATCCCAACCCTATACCTCCTAAACAAGGAGAAAACCGTCCTGCTCAAAGACGCCACCGCACAAGCTATAGAAGAATATTTAATGACGAACGCCCAATAAAAAACATACACGCCCAATAACACCTCCGCCACCACACCGCAAAGTCTCCCCGCCTCGTTTGTTCAGCGTTAGGCGGAGGCAGTTCTTTGAGCATTCCTTTTTCTTTCGTATCAAGATGAAAGAAAAAGAACACCTCCTTGCAGAAAACAAATAAACTCTCTATCTTTGCACCGCATTGGTTTGCGCCCCCTCACACGAGGGAAGCAATTAAAAGGGAATCAGGTGTAAATCCTGAACAGTCCCGCTGCTGTAAGTTCCAATAAAATAATGTTGTGAGCAATTCACTCTCAGCCACTGGAAAGAATAAATCCGGGAAGGCGCCCACAACAGGAATAAGTCAGAAGACCTGCCATGTAATTTCGTTTCACTGCTTTCGAGGAAAAAGCGTTGAATCTAATGAACCGGACCTTCGTCTATCATTTCATTCACCATTTTGATTCAGAGAAAGTATGCACAAACTAATAAACTCTGCCAAGTTTATTATGTATGTCCGGTCGAAGCGATTTCGCCCGGACATTTTTATGAATAAAAGAATTTAGCTAATATGGAAAGATATTTAAGTTTACATCATCTCCAACGCTATCCCATGACTTTCTACGATCAGCAGAAAGTCATGAAAGCTCCATATACGTCATGCAATCAACCATTTACTCATACAAGCAAATCCATTATATATCATGTGATATAATATTCTCTCTGTCTCTTATACACATCTCCGAGCCCACGAGACA
>ENA-OZVM01000643-OZVM01000643.1-human-gut-metagenome-genome-assembly--contig:-NODE-643-length-12939-cov-4.248603_pt1 | contig 12939 bp, 11 predicted proteins | sample MGYA00243445_ERZ654045 | MGnify/ENA primary metagenome ERZ654045 (study PRJEB26926, sample SAMN06164891) | human gut metagenome | biome: ENVO:00009003; feature: ENVO:2100002; material: ENVO:00002003... | reverse complement strand
TTCCTGCCGTACCTTTGCCGCCATAAACTTAAAATCAACGAATTATGGCAGATAAGACAGAAATGGTACTGGTATCGCGCGACGAGCTGCAACAGCTTATCGGTGCAAGCGTGAGGTGCGCGTTTGAGGAATACCAACAAGTACAGGCACCACAGGACACATCGGAGTATTACACCATCCGGCAACTGGCAGAGAAATGGGGCGTGAGCATAGCGACCATCTGGCGGCACGAAAAACTGGGTCACATCAAGGGGCAGCGTATCGGGCGGCGTGTCCTGTTCCCAAAAGAGCAGATAGACCGCATCAAGAGCCTGAAAGCCACCAACAGGGATGCGGATAAAAACGACAAGGGATAATTTGTAGAACGCACAACAAAAATCATTCGGGATTATGAAGAATTTGAAACAGCTTGTTTTGCCGTGCTACAAACTGGAGCTGGCAATGACGGTGGAGGCATGGTATTTCCTGCATGGGAGTACGGACGGAGTATGCAACCTGACCTTTTTTCTTTCCCTCTTGTCAAAAATGACGGTTTCAGAAGTGCAGAATACCAAACGGGGATTGAGCTATGCCCTCCATCCCGGACAGGCAGACAGTTCCATGCTGGTACTGGCCAAGGAATGGGACATCGGGCGCAAGGCGGTTTCCCGTCTGTTGGAGGATTTCTCGGAACGTGGGCTTATCCGTGTTGTTTCCAACCCTATGACTACCATCATAGATATAGTGTGCGTGAAGTCATGGATGATAGCCGGACGGCTCATCGAAAATCCAACATACCATCAAACAGTCAAAGCATATGAAGGGGTCAGGATATTCCTTTTTAACGGGCAAAGGCTGGAGACATTGCGCCGCAGTTCTCCGAGGAAGAAAAAGACGGCAGATGAATCGAATAACTCACCATCAATGAATCCGGCTGGTTCCAATCCTATTGCAGAAGATATTGAAGCAGCGAAAGCTACAACGAAAACACTACCCGAAAGTGCGGTATCGGCTACTGGCAACACACCTATTTTAGAGAATGGTAATGAATAGCCCGGCTTATGAAAATGGTGACAGGTACAGAATTGAAGTGGCAGTTACATACGCCAAGGCGTTTTAGGAGAGATATTTTTTAGGGCTGGCAAGTTAATGTTTTCGTCCACGAAAACTACGCCACCGATGGCGACCCGACCGCATGGAAAAAGGCAAGCCTAATATTGAAGCCCTAAAAAACAGAGTAGTAACATATAAACAGAAACGGAAATGACATATCAAGATAAAAGGAACAAAGGTGGTCGCCCCAAGGCCATAAAGGGCAAGGCGCGGACAAAGACCATATCCACGAGGCTCACACTTGCCGAGTGGAAAGCGGTCATGAAACGGATAACCGATGCCGGGAAGAAACCGTCACACTTCCTGCGCGAACTATTGCTGTACGGCAAGGTCGTGGCGGCACGGACGCAGGAGGACAGGCAGCAGATAAGGATGCTGGAGGGAGGGTGCAACAACCTGAACCAGTTGGCGAAGATGGCACATCAGCAAGGCTTCCCCGGAACTAAAGGCAAAATCATGGCTTTGCTGGACGAGTTCAACAAAATCATCGAGAGGATATGATGGGCGATTTGAAGAAACGGGTGAGTTTCGCACGACTGGTGAACTATGTGAATAACCCGAAGAAGGCAAGGCTTATCGACAGTAAGGATGTGAGGCTTGACGACAACGCTGCCATTGCAAGAAGTATGCAGGGGCAGGCTGACGACAAGCCGGGACGTAGGCTGAAAAATCCGGTATATCATATTTCACTGGACTTTGCCCACGAGGACACGCCCAAGCTGACGGACGGCATGATGGCCGAAATCGCCCGTGAGTATATGCGGCGCATGGGAATAACGGACACCCAATATATCGTGTGCCGTCATACTGATACGGAACACCAGCATTTGCATATCGTGGCCAACAGGGTGGACAATAATGGGAACACCATCAGCGACCGTAATGATGCCGTGCGGAATGTGGCGGTATGTAAGGCTCTCACAAGAGAGTACGGGCTGCATTTCTCCAAAGGAAAGGAGAAGGTGAAGCGTGACCGTTTACGTGGAAAGGACAAGGTGAAATACCAAATCTATGATGCCGTCAAAGCGGCTATGCCCCGTTGTAGCAGTTGGTCGGATTTGTGCGACAGACTGGCAGGGCAAGGTATAGGGGTGCATTTCAAATACGACAGAAGCAAAGGCGAAATTGTTGGCGTATCGTTCACCAAGGACGGAATCTCATTCAGTGGCTCACGGATAGACCGGAGCATGGGCTTTTATAAGTTAGACAAACAATTCGGAAGCCGTATTGCCGAGGGAATGAAATGGCAACCACGTTTGCCGGACAATGGTACTGGTGAACGGTTACAACCAACCCGGCAGGATGTGGCAACAGGCAATCATGCTGTGCACACTCTTATAGGGCAACCGACACCAATCGGAACGGAAGCAGACGGCAGCGGTGATAATCCTATTGAATCCGGTTCTGACATCGTACAAGTAACTATTGCTGCACTCATGGAGCTATGCGTACAACCCCATCAAGCCAAAGTGCCATCCGGCGGCGGAGGTGGAGGAGACGAAAGCGGCTGGGGCGAGAGCGACAACGAAAAAGACAAACTTAAACCAAGAAGGAGAAGAAGATGAACGACAAACAGAATATAGCCGACCTTATAGGGGCTTTGGCAGAGGACATCGAGGAAATCAAGAAGAAACTGGATGCACAGGGTGGCTCGGACAAGGACGAGGCACTAAAAAGACTGGCTGTAAAGCTGGAGCCTGTTGTACGTTTCTTTGGTGGCAGTGCTCCCGAAAACATCAGTGAGATTTTCGGGAGCAAGGAAACCATAGAGAAATCTAAGAAATCGTTGTGTGACGGGGTGATTGTAAGTTTGGAGGAATATACCGATGCCACCAACAGGGACATGTGCAAGCGTGGCATACCTACTATCAAGGATTTGCTTCATAAGATATTGGAAATGCAGGCGGAACTTTTGAAGAATAGTAAGCAATCTTCAGAAAAGTTGCAGTCAAGTCAAGGTGTCATGTCGAAACTTTGGCAGGCTATTCGTCCGGGTAAGGTATCACACGCAATAAGGCGGCTATGGGGCAAAGTTCCAGATGGCTGGTACAAGAATCCTTATGCGTGGACTGGTATCATTTGTACAGTCGTATTCTTTGCCATGTTTACAATCAGTTGGGTACAATGGCATGAATACCGGGATGAAAACAGACGGTTGAAAACGGTTATCGACAAGTACCAAGTTACTTCGGTTATGCTCAATGAATTGCATCCGAAATTAGCGATAACTGTTGGCGCATACGAAAAGCTGGTTGAAACAGTCGGAGTAGATTCCACGCTGGCTATCTTCAACCGACAGGTCAAGACAGTGAAAGAAAAGGAGAAAAAATCCGAGCAGAGATAAAAGTTATTGAGGGGGTATCACAGTGAATGATGCACCCTCAATAATGTTATAATCAAGCGTCACTAATTTTCTTCATCCGAATCCGCATAAAGTTCACATTGGCGAATAACTGTTTCAAGTGCAGCTTCCTGTTCTTCGGGTGGGTATTTGTACTTTTTGAGTAGTCGCTTCACCATGGAACGCATCTTGGCACGAGCCGATTCTTTCTGTCGCCAATCAATTGTTTTACTACTACGCAGGGCTTCGGTCAGTTCTTTAGCCATGGCTACAAGTTGGTCATTTTCGTAGAAGTCACGGACGGCTTGCGGTTTCGTCAAGGCATCGTAAAACGCTTGTTCTTCCTCAGTAAGTCCTAATTCAGACGCTTGTTCCGCATTGGCTCTCAATTCCTCCGCCATTTTCAGCAATTCTTTAATTACTTCCTCGTTGGAAATCAAGCCGCGCAAGTATTCGGCAAGTCGGGCATCGAGCATTTCACTGAATTTCTCGGCTTCCACCATTCTCTTTTTTGCGTGCTTCTTAATATGTTCTTCGAGTAGTCGTTTGAGCAGTTCGAGAGCGAAGTTTTTCTCTTTCATTTCGGCTATCTCTTTCAAGAAGTTCTCATCGAAAAGAGAAAACTCAGAGCCTTTGGTATTGAGTATTTCTACCACACCGTCTGCCTTGATTGCCACTTTGAGCAACTGCGTAATGCGCTCGTCTATGATTTTTCGGGTAATCTTCTTATTGCCTGACAGACGCAAGAGCAATGTCCTCACCGCTTCAAAATAGGCTTCTTCGTAGCGTTCAGCAGGAGTCAGCAAACTGCGACAAAGTGAAGCGGCTTGCGCCAAGCGTTTGCTTTCTTCCATAAAGACTTTCTGCGCCTCGGCTGGAACGGCATCCACCAAAATGATGTTGCCGTTTTCGTCGGTTTGTGTGGTAGGTTCTGATGATACAAGGTTATTTTTGTCGAGCAACACGTTGACACCGCCTCTGATGAGGTTGGCACGTTGCAGGTTTGAACAATCGGAAAAGGCGGAATAATCGTAACCGTCCATACATTCACGGCAACGATTGAGGGCAGCGACAAACTGCTGATAGGCGGTGGTCTTGATATTCGGGTCGCCAAAGCGTTTCTTGTCGCGCCCGGTATAGTCGTGCATGGCTTTTTTCAGTGCCTTGGCAATGCCGATGTAATCCACTACCAAACCGCCGCTCTTTTCGGGGAACACCCGGTTTACTCGTGCAATGGCTTGCATGAGGTTATGCCCCTTCATCGGTTTGTAAACGTACATGGTGGCAAGTGAGGGCACATCAAAGCCGGTGAGCCACATATCCACTACGATAGCAATTTTGAGCGGTGAGTTGTTGTCCTTGAACTGGCGAGCCAACTCCTCTTTTCGTGCGCCCGACCCGATGATGTCGTTCCATTCCACAGGGTCTTGGTTGCCTTGGGTCATCACCACTCCGATAATGTCTTTCCACTGCGGGCGAAGCTCTACCAACTTTCTGTAGATGTCTATACCCGTGGCGCGGTCAATCGCCACAATCATTGCCTTACCCGTAAGCAAGTCGGCGCGGTTGTTTTCGTAGTGGTCGATGATGTCCCGGCAAAGCGTGTCGATAGTCTGCGGAGCTGACAGCAGGGCGTGCAGCCGTGCGTTTTCGTCTTTGGAGCGTTTGATGTCTTGTTCTTCCGCTCCTTCTTCCGCCAGTTTGTCATACTCGTCATCAAGCAAACGGAGTGTATTTTCGTCCAAATCCAATTTCACCAGACGGCTTTCGTAATAGACGGGCACGGTGGCACCGTCTTCCACAGCTTGGGTCATATCGTAGATGTCGATGTAGTTGCCGAAAACCTCCCTTGTGTCGTTGTCGTCTTGTTCGATAGGCGTACCCGTAAAGCCGATGAACGCCGCATTGGGCAGCAATTTGCGCACGATAGCCGCAAAGCCAAGTTTCAACTGCCCCGTTTCGGTGTCAACCTTGGTCTTTGTGTTCGATTGTGTGCGGTGAGCTTCATCGCTCATCACAATCACATCGGAGCGGTTGGTGATAAGTTGTTCGCGGTCTTTGAACTTTTGGATATTGGCAAAGATAATGCCGTGGCTCTTGCGCTTTTCAAGTAGTTCGTAAAGGTGCTCGCCATCGGTAGCTTTGACGGGCTTTTGGCGCAGGTAGTCGCTGCAAGCGGCAAAGGTACTGTGCAGTTGGTCGTTCAGGTCGAGACGGTCGGTCAGCACAAGCAGGGTTGCACTCAATAAGTTTTTCAGGAGTTGGTGCGCATAGAACACCATCGAAAGGCTTTTGCCCGAACCTTGCGTGTGCCAGAACACACCGATTTTGCCGTCATTGCGTTGCAGGGCTTTCTTGGTGCAGTCGAGGGCTTTCTTTACGGCAAAATATTGGTGGTAGCCAGCCAGTATGCGTGCCTTTTTATCCACACCCATAGTAAGGGTGAAGTCGGCGATAATATCTATAAACCGATGCTTGGTGAAGATGCCGTTGAAAAAAGTCTCAAAGTCGGCAAATGCCGTACTTTCGTAACTTCCGTCCGTGGTTTTCCACTCCATATATCGGTCGAGCGGAGCGGTAATCGTACCTACACGGGTGTCCGCCATATCGCTTATCACGAGCATTTGACAAGCGGTAAAGAGTTGCGGAACGATGCGCATATAGTTCTGCAACTGCTGGTGCGCCTCTTCTGAGTTGGTGACTTCGCGCGAGGGCGATTTTAGCTCGATAACAGAAACGGGCAGACCATTAAGGAATACCACGATGTCGGCTCGTTTGGTGGATTTGCCGTTAACTACCGTCCATTGGTTGACTACCGTAAATCGGTTATTGTCAATATTGGCGGTGTCGATTATCTTTATATGGTCGCTGCGAAGTGTGCCTTGGGCGGTCTTGAATGTAACGTCCAATCCGTTTTGCATCCAGTCGGTAAAAGTAACGTTAGCACTTACCAACGGCTGACAGAACAACTCACGTATTTGGCGGATTGCTTCATCTACGGCAGCGGCTTTATCAGTCCCGTTGATAGCCAACATCGCTTTGCGCAATACTCCCGGTATGGTAGCATCGGTAAGCTCTCGCCCGGTGTCGGCTTCAAGGTCTGGACCATAATGATATGCATAGCCCATCTCCTTGAACAAAGAGATTATCGATTGCTCGTATGAATCTTCTGTAAAATGGAATGTATTAGGCATAATAGGTTGGGATTAAATTATCATTTATACGGCGGTTCAGCTCAATTTTGTCGTCAAGAGAGGAAAGAATGTCTGCAATACGTTTCTGTCCTTCGAGAGAGGGAAAAGGTATCTCAAACTCTTTTATTTGCTGTGCATTTAGATTTTGTTGTGCTCCACCGTTAGCAAGCGATGCAAGGTAAGAGTAGTCATTGAACAAAGCATAATAAACGAATCTATAATCAGCTTTAGTAGAATCAATAGTTAGATTACAGCACGCTTGATTGGTCGTTAATGGAATCTTAGTTATAGCCGTTTTACCTGCTGTTGCTCCATACATTGCGACAATTACAGAATTGGCAGGAATCCATTTAGCCGATGAATTATTAAGCCCTTCTTCTGTTATTGTTTTTTCGGTTTCATAAATACGGCTGAAATTTATTTCTTTAGTGTTGAGCCAAGGAATATTCCCGCCATAGTACTCTGCAACGGTACTCTTAGGAGTGCCGCCACTACATATATGAGAGCAAATTTGCTGTATATCTATTCTATTGTATTCTTCCATAAATGAGAATTTAGCTGTTTAAATCGTTAATTTTTAGCTCGCCCGACATTAGCTTCGGGAGAAGCGTGTCGCGGAGAGAAGCTAACCGCGAGACTTCAATACCATTTGCTTGCTTTGTCGAAAGAATATTAGAAACAATTAAGTTAAACCTTGCAACAACTTCTTTAGTGGGAATAACGAAAGTTTCTCTTTCTATCAAGCTATTGATATTTAGATTTTTAAGCCCGTTAGAGCCATTTTCATATATAAACATAACTTTTGAATCGTATAGGTATTGCCACAACAGATAGAAGAACAAAGAATATTCTTCTTTTATTTCTAATGACTTACAAAAGTTAGTACATATCAATGCATTATCACAGTCTGCAATAAAGCTCTTATCCGCTAATACAACCCGACCAGTTGATTGAGTGGGTGAACCGCCAGAAATTTCCACAACGATATTTCCATCGCACAAGGCTTTTTCTTGGAAGTTCTTTTCCAATATGTAGCGAATAGGCATTTTTCCTTTATTACCCTCTTTAATATCAGGAAAATCAGCCCCTCTCATGCAGCAGGTTCTTATTTTGTAGTTTCCTATTGGTTCTTCTTTACCCCAATCGCCGGATTTCACTTTGTCAACAAGATATTCCAAGGCTTTAATTTTCCACCCTTTCGGTATCATTCCAAGCTCGGAATCCACAAATTCACCGTCCTTGAACAGCTCGAAGTCCACGAACCACGCCTTGAACAACGCTTGCGCCTGCTGCTCTAAATTATCATTTATACGGCGGTTCAGCTCGATTTTGGAGTCAAGGGAGGAAAGAATGGAAACAATCTTCTCTTGCGTTTCTATATTAGGAATGTCTATTTCAAATTTACTGAGAGCATCAATCGTTAATGCTTTTTGAGTTGAACCAATTGCTTTTGCATCTATTGCGTTTTTTGCCATAGGAGATAAAAACCAATAATATAAGAATTTACTATTGATTCCCTTAAAGTTACTAAACCACGTTAGATTTCCATCTTTGAAGTAAAATGTTTCATTTTTAACGACATACGGAATCCCTAAAGTTCCAACAGACGTTAGAAGCATATCACCTTCTTCTGGAACACCGAATTTATTTTTGATTTCATCATATCTTGATTTTGAAATATAAAGTTCGGTAGAAACGTTTTCTCCTTTTTGCTTTTCAATAACCTCTTTGCCTCGATAAAAAGGAATTCCTGAAGTTTGGTATTCTTTCGCAAAAATTCTTTTGCTTGATGAAATCGAGCAAAGGTCTCCTATTTTATATTGTTTCCACTGTTCCATAAATGAGAATTTAGCTGTTTGTTTGACCATCTAATTTAGCTTCTATCTCCTTGATAGACGGCATTGTACCTTCAATCTTTTCTGGATAGAGCTTTTCAAGCTCGTATTCGGATATTCCGAGAGGTTGGCTGCTTGATTCAAGCGCATATTGAGCCAAAGTATTGTTCTTTTGCTTGCAGATAAGCAATCCAATTGTTGGATTATCGCGTCCTTCCTTACGAAGAAGATGATTGCAAGCTACAACATAGCCACCTAATTGACCAGCATCGGCAAAGTCGAACTCACCAATTTTCACTTCTACCACAACATAGCAAGATAGTTTGAGATTATAAAATAGCAAGTCGATGAACTTTTCTTTCTCGGCTATTTGCAGGCGATATTCTTTGCCGACATAAGCGAACCCCGTACCAAGTTCCAACAGAAAGTTAGTAATATTGGTCAATAGCGTGTCTTTCAGTATGCGTTCATTGTACTTTCCACGCAGACCTGTGAAAGAGAAGTCGTAGGGGTCACGAGTCAATTCCTGTGCCAAATCACTATCAACATCAGGAAGTGTGTTTTTGAAATTGGTCAGAGCCTTACCGCTGCGCTCATACAGATTCGTACCCAATACGTTGAGCAATATATCCCTGCTCCAGCCATTTTCCAATGTCTGACGGACGTAGAACAAAGCCTTGTCGGAATCATTCGAACACTTGTCTATGATATAGCGGTGATGTCCCCAAGGAATTGAGAACAAATCAGAATACAATCTTTCCACAAGTTGTGGAAGATTTGCCTTTTCCGATTCCTCCACAACTTGTGGAAGAATTACAATCTGTTGTTTATAAAGAGTATAGAAACGCTTTGCATAGCGGATAGACGTTTCTGAAAGTCCTTCGACATCAGGCATTTCATGGCGCAAGTCACGGCTTAGTGTAGCGTAGAACTTGCTGCCATATTTGTTGTCTGCTTGTTGCTCTTCAATGTCTTTGCCAAGTTCCCAATAATAGCGCAGCAATTCTTTGTTCACTTTTATTGCAGCTTTGATTTGGCTACCACGATAACGCTTTACAAGTTCTTTGACCCATAAAGTATAATCTCTATCCAATATGCCGATTGATTTATCCATAATTATTTCTCTGTTTCTATTTCACTAATTTTTAATTCGCCCGACATTAGCTTCGGAAGAAGTGTGTCGCGAAGATTCGCCAATTTTGCATTTTCAAGGCTGTTGGAAAGAATCGTCTTAATTATGGGTAGGACTATATCTCCAAACCTTTTCACATACGAACTTTCTTTCGAGAAGATAGGCAGACATTCAACATCTTTAGTATTGATGCCAGGGATTGCCGCCTTTTCACCAATCGAATTTAGCTGATTCATAATATACGGTGTACGCATATAAAAATATGCAAACACATTATAGCCAGCGTCCATTAAGTCCAAAATGAAGACATGTTCATTGATATACATTTCGCTGAAAGGAAATCCTTCTCCAAAGATAGAAAAATTGGGAATGAAATATCCCGGTTTACCTCCGTCTTTGTAAATCAACAGCTCATACCCATTAATCTTGCCCTTTTTAATTGTTTGTGCATATTCTTCGGGAATGTACTTCGTCTTGGAATAGTCGTAATATCCCAATCCTTTAATGTTTTCCGCACCTATACTTGGAACACCTTCTAAGGTTGCACCACCTTTCGGTCTCTTTCCACTTTCTATATTGTGCGGTATATCTCCAATATACACTATTGGTAGCTCTTTTGGGGTACTGCCAAGCTCAGAATCCACAAATTCACCCTCCTTGAACGGCTCGAAATCCACAAACCATGACTTGAATAACGCTTGCGCCTGCTGCTCTAAATTATCATTTCCGCGCTTGATTTTGGGGAAAGATACGCTTCTGCCATATGTCGAACAAGCCCACATACTAATTGATGAATTTTCGGTGAGAGAGTTTAACATTGTTTTGATTCACCATAGCATAGTGCATGGTGGTGTCAATCTTGACGTGTCCGAGCAAACGTTGTACTTGTTCCACGGGCATACCTTTGTCGATAGCCATAGTAGCCAATGTGCGGCGGAATTTGTGAGGGTGAACACGCACTATCTTTGCCAAGCGACCTATTTTGCGTAATCGGGTTTCTACGCCCGATATTTCCAGACGTTTGTGTGGTTTCGCCAACGAAACAAAGAGAGCCTTGTTGCGGTCTTTGCGAATAGCCAAGTATTGCTGCAAGTGAATCTTTGCACGGGCATTGAAGTACACAATGCGCTCCTTGTTACCTTTGCCGAAAACAATACATTCACGCTCGGTGAAGTTGATGTCTTCACGGTTGAGTTTCACCAACTCGCCCACACGCATACCAGTGGAAGCGAGCAAATCAATAATGGCAAGGTCACGGATTTGAGTGCAGTTGTCACGAAGCTGCTCAATGTTTTCATCACTCAACACTTCCTTGACTTGCGTTCCAGTCTTTACCTTGTGAATCCTACGGACAGGACTTTTCACGATGTAGTCTTCTTCTTCGAGCCAAGCGAAGAACGAAGAAAATATCCGGCGGATGTTGTCAATCGTAACTTTGCTCGATTTGTTTTTCCGTTGGAATACGGCAAGGTAAGCCCTGATGTCCTCGGTGGTATAGTCGGTTACCTTTTTAGGCATCTTCTTGAAAAGTTGCCGAATGGTAGAACCGTAGTATTTGATTGTAGGGGTAGTACAACCTTCCACTTGTTTTGCAGACAAGAAGATGTCAAGCAGACGGTCGTTTGACGCTGCATTTTCGTGCAGGGTCTCGCCGTCCTCGGTAATAGTGTAGCCGCTCACTATTTGGAGCAATACACTATTAAGGTGAGCTATTTGTTCAAAACTTAACACTTCTGCCATTGCGGTGCTGATTTCTTGGATTAATTTTTCTTTCATATTCTTCGTTATTTAGAGTGAACCTAACGAAGAGTAGAAGTCTGGTTATTTGACGGTGAAACCGATACTTGCCAACTGTTTGCGGATTTCGTCTTCGAGCGTATGCGACTGGGCAAACAAGTCCGAAAGCTCAGAAGTGAGGCGTTCCATCTTTTCTTGGAACGGTTCTCCGTCATCTTCCACCTCGGCAATGCCAACGTAGCGTCCCGGAGTGAGGATAAAGTCTTGCTTTGCTATATCTTCAATAGTAGCGATAGCGGAGAAGCCTTTTTCGGATTCAAGCGTTCCGGCACGGAACTGCTCGAAAGCATCGGCAATGCGTGCTATGTCGTTGCCGTGGTCTTCTGTTTCTTCACCGCAAGAGAGTTCGCGGTGCGTGCGGTCTTTCATATAGCCCATATTGCGAGCGTCAATGAAAAGCGTCTTGCCCGGTTGCGCCTTGTGTTTCGTCAAGAACCAAAGGCAACAAGGAATCTGCACGTTGTAGAATAACTGCGAGGGCATAGCAATGATACCTTCCACGAGGTCGGCATTGACTATATTCTTGCGGATGTCGCCCTCCGTGCCTTGTTGTGAGGACAGCGAACCGTTGGCAAGTACCAAACCGATGCGTCCGTTATCTGCCAAGTGATAGAGCATGTGCTGCATCCATGCGAAGTTGGCATTGCCTTCGGGCGGTATGCCGTATTGCCAACGAGGGTCGTCACGGAGTTGGTCGCCGCCCCATTTGGAAATGTTGAACGGAGGATTTGCCATTACAAAGTCCGCTTTTAGGAACGGATGTTTGTCATCGTGGAAAGAATCACCGAAACTGTCGCCGAAGTTGGCTTCGATGCCACAAATGGCAAGGTTCATCTGTGCCAATCTCCATGTGTTGCTGTTCAGTTCCTGCCCGTAAACGGATATTCTGTTGATATTACCTTGGTGGCGTTCGATAAACTTACTACTCTGCACAAACATACCTCCCGAACCGCAAGCAGGGTCAAAGATTTTGCCTTTGTAAGGCTGGATAACTTCTACTATGGTGCGAACCACGCAAGAAGGTGTGTAAAACTCACCGCCTTTTTTGCCTTCTTCGCGAGCAAATTCACCAAGGAAATATTCATAAACACGCCCAAGTACATCACGGGCTTCCGAGCCGGTGAAGTGCAGGTTGTTTTCAAAAATATCAATCACATTCCCCAAGCGGCGTTTGTCAAGTTCGGGACGGGCATAGTTTTTCGGGAGAATACCTTTGAGTTGCTTGTTCTCTTTCTCCAATGCTTCCATTGCCGCATCCACGACAACTCCGATTTCAGCAGTCAGTGAGGCATTCACCACTTTATCCCAACGGGCGTCAGCGGGAACGAAGAAAATGTTATCACCGATATACTCGTCCGGGTCTTCTTCAAAACCATCACCCTCTGCCACAAGTTCATCGTGCTTGACTTTGAAGCAGTCGTTGATATATTTTAGAAACACAAGACCGAGAACAACGCTTTTGTATTCAGCGGCATCAAGGTTGCCGCGCAATTCATTTGCTGAATCCCATAGTGTTTGCTCAATAGTTTTCTTTGCTACTTCCTTTGC
>ENA-OZVM01000627-OZVM01000627.1-human-gut-metagenome-genome-assembly--contig:-NODE-627-length-13123-cov-4.386364_pt1 | contig 13123 bp, 9 predicted proteins | sample MGYA00243445_ERZ654045 | MGnify/ENA primary metagenome ERZ654045 (study PRJEB26926, sample SAMN06164891) | human gut metagenome | biome: ENVO:00009003; feature: ENVO:2100002; material: ENVO:00002003... | reverse complement strand
CCTGAGATGTCTCGTGGGCTCGGAGATGTGTATAAGAGACAGGGTATATAGAGACGGAGGTTTTTTATTGTATGTCTGAACTCTTTGTGAATCTTTAAGAAGGGAGTCGCCAAATGGCGAAAAAACAATGAATGGTTTAGTTATCGTATTAATTGCAATTGTGGTACTTGGTGCCGGCTATCTGTTATACGGACGCTGGCTTGCCAACAAATGGGGGCTGGATCCGAAAGCAAAAACTCCGGCTTATACGCATGAAGATGGACAGGATTATGTTCCTTCCTCCAAACTGACAGTGTTTGCCCATCAGTTTTCTTCCATTGCAGGTGCGGGACCTGTCACCGGACCGATCCTGGCATCCGTATTCGGCTGGGTGCCGGTATTGTTATGGCTGCTGATCGGAGGTCTGTTTTTCGGAGCCGTGCAGGATTTCGGTGCACTGTATGCTTCCGTTAAAAATGAAGGAAAATCGATGGGAATGATCATCGAGAAATACATCGGAAGAACCGGACGGAAATTATTTATGCTGTTCTGCTGGCTGTTTACCCTTCTGGTTATGGCAGCTTTTACCGATATGGTTGCCGGAACGTTTGTCGGAAAAGGTGTGGAAGGGATGACAAAGGCAACAGGCTATGCGAATTCCGCAGCAGCATCCATTTCCATGTTGTTTATCGTTGTTGCCATCATCTTTGGCCTGATTCAGAAAAAGGTCGGGAAAATGAAAGAGTGGGTTCGCGCAGTGGTTGCCATTGCCCTGTTGGTTGTCATGTTTATCATTGGTATGAAACTTCCAATGTATGCGACAAAGAGTACCTGGATCTATATTGTTATGGCATATCTGTTCCTTGCCTCTGTCATGCCGATGTGGCTGCTCATGGAGCCGCGTGATTACATGACCACTTTCATGCTGCTGGGCATGATCATTGGTGCGGTTGTCGGTGTCATTGCCGAGCATCCGACCATGAAGCTGAATGCATTTAGCGGATTTAATGTAGATGGCAGTTATCTGTTCCCTACCTTATTTGTAACGATTGCCTGTGGTGCGGTATCCGGATTCCACAGTCTGGTTTCTTCCGGAACATCATCAAAGACCATCAGTAATGAGAAAGATATGCCGATGGTCGGTTATGGTGCCATGGTGGTAGAGTCATTGCTCGGAGTCATTGCACTGGTTGTTGTTGGTGCGGTTGCCGTAAACGGAACAAAGCCGGAGGGTACTCCGTTTTCTATTTTCTCTGCTGGTGTTGCAGGATTTTTCGAAAAATTCGGTATTCCGGTACAGGTTGCTACCGTATTTATGACGATGTGTGTATCTGCACTGGCACTGACCTCTCTCGATTCTGTTGCACGGATCGGACGTATGTCGTTTCAGGAGCTGTTTTACGGGGATACTACTGACACTTCCAAGATGCCGGGCTGGCAGAAAGTTCTGACCAATAAATATTTTGCAACAATTATTACCTTATTCTTTGGTTATTTACTGACTCTTGGCGGATACAATAATATCTGGCCACTGTTTGGTTCTGCGAACCAGCTGCTTGCAGCACTTGTACTGATTGCACTTGCGGTATTCTTAAAGACAACCGGAAGAACCGGCTGGACACTTTACATACCGATGTTTGTTATGCTGGCAGTTACGTTTACCGCACTGATCCAGAAGACCATTGCACTGGTTTCCAATATTGCCGGTGGTCAGGCAACTTTCCTGGTAGACGGTCTGCAGTTTATCGTGGCTATTCTTCTGATGGTTCTCGGTGTGCTGGTTGCATTCAGCTGTCTGAAGAAACTGTTTACTGCAAAGAAGCAGGAAGCATAAGCTATTTGTTCTGTTTTCTCCATTCCCGCGGGGAAACACCATAAATATTTTTAAAAGCACGGGAAAAATGAAGCTGATTTTCGTATCCGACAGCAGAGCCGACATCTGCAATGGATAAGGAAGTCAGCTTTAATAATTCCGTAGCCTTTACCATTCGGTAGTTCATAAGAAATTCCTGTGGGGAGCGACCGGTCGAGTTGCGGAAGATTTTTCCGAAATAACTCCGGTTGATGCCACATACCGCAGCGATATCTTCAATCGAAATAGTATTCTGAAAATTCTGTTCCATATAATTGATCGCTTCTTTTATATAATAATCACTCATGCGCCCACTGGAGATCAGCGTTGCTGACTTTGCCGACTGCAGCAGATAATCCAAAAACAGATACAGATGCCCGATCAGATGGAAGGAGGATTCCTGCGGATGATTGACGATATAAAGCATTTCATCGGCAAGTTTTTCCCGTAATTCTTTGGAATGGGAATGATAAACGGGCGCGTCTTTGCACAAATCTGTGACACTTAAAGCCTCTTTTACACGTAAGCCGTCAAATTCGATCCACATATATTCCCATGGAAGCTGTTCATCGGCAATGTAAGTATTGATCTGCCCCGGGAAAATCATAAATCCCTGTCCGCTTTTTACGGAATAGGTCTGTGTATCCCCTTTTGCATTGTCTGCCATAAGCGTTCCGGTTCCGGAAAGAATGTAGTGAAACAGGTAGTGGTTGCGTGTTGCAGGTCCGAAAGAATGACCGGGATCACACTGTTCGTATCCAAACTGATACATGCACAGATCAATAAAATTTTCATTTGGAAAAATATTAAAAAATGTATTACTCATAAAACACTCCGTATATACCAAAATGCGATATTAGTATCTATTATAGCACAAAATATTGCATTTAGGTATAAAATTAAAAAAATATGGGTATTTAAGGACGCATAAAGGTATGTTATAATCAGATTATCAAAAAGGCAAGCGGATATATTTAAGAAAAGGAGAGAGGAATATGGCAAAAAGGAATATTTTCCGTGGTCTTGCGGCTGTGCTTGCACTTGGTATGTGTATGACAGGACTTGCTGGATGCGGAAACGAAAAAAGGGCGGATGGAAAAACGGAGATTGAAGTGGTTTCCTACAAACCAGAAGCAGTTAAGGCATTTGAAAAAATTGAAAAGCGGTTCAATGAAACACATGATGACATTCATTTGACGATTTCATCTCCAAATGAAGCAATGACCATTTTAAAGACACGTTTTATCCGGGAGGATTATCCGGATATCATCGCAATCGGAGGAGACATCAACTATTCCAACTTTTTAGATGCAGATCTGTTTGAGGATATTTCCGATCTGGATGAAGTTCAGACAGTCAAGCAGGCATATCTGGATATGGATAAGGAACTGGAGTTTATTCCAAAGGATGGCACGTATGCACTTCCATATGTGGCAAACGCGGCAGGAATTTTATATAACAAAGATCTGTTTGAGGAAAATGGCTGGAAAGTTCCGACCACCTGGCAGGAATTTACCACATTGTGTGATGAAATAAAACAGAGCGGAACACTTCCGCTGTATCTGGGCTTTAAAGATACCTGGACCTGTCTGGCTCCGTGGAATGCGCTGGCAGTCGGACTTACCGATTCGGATACCTGCAATCAGGTAAATATGGGAAATACCACATTTTCCGATACGTATGGACCGGTAGCAGAAAAGATGCGTGCGCTTTTGGATTACGCCGAAAAAAATCCGTATGCATACGGTTATAACGATGCATGTACAGCATTTGCCCGCGGGGAATCTGCCATGTATCCGATCGGAAGCTATGCGATCCCGCAGATCAAATCGGTCAACCCGGACATGAATATCGGCTCTTTTACATTTCCTGCAAATGATGAGGAATCAGACAATGTATTAAATTCAGGAATTGATTTACAGTTTTCTGTGATGAAAGCATGCAAAAACAAAGAAGCAGCATATGAAGTTTTAAAATATCTGTATGACGATGAAACCATTCAGATTTATCTGGATGATCAGGGTGGAATTGCCTGCAAGGATGGGGATTTTGCAATTCCGGAAACACTTAAGGATATGCGTCCTTACATTGAAAATAACCGCATGGCAGATTATCAGGATCACCATTATCCGAGTGAGATGAGTGTGGATGCCATGATCCAGACGTTCCTGCTGGATACAAGCGACAATGCACAGGAAAAGTTTTTGAAAAAATTTGATTCCGACTGGAAGCGCTATAACCGGGATCTGATTCGGAAAGTACAGGATTATCAGAAAGAACAGGAGGATGCACAATGAAAAAGAAAATGTCAAACAGGGACAAAACATTCTGGGCGGTTGTTATACCGGTTGTGATCTTATTTTTTGCATTCAATACACTTCCAATGATCAAAGGTGTGATTTACAGCTTTACCAATTATAAAGGATACGGAACGTACGATTATGTCGGGTTCCGGAACTATGCAGATCTGTTTACGGATTCCCGCGTGGGAAAAAGCTATGTGTTTACGTTTAAATATGCACTGGCAGGAACGATACTGGTAAATGTGCTGAGTCTGATCATGGCAGTTGGATTAAACAGTGCAATCCGTTTTAAAAGTGCACTGCGCGGTATTTATTTTGTGCCGAATATTTTAGGAGGACTTGTCATCGGTTATATTTTTAGTTTTATTTTTACTTACATTCTTCCAACTGTGGGAAATGTGTTCCATATTGGATTTTTGCAGAACAGTATTCTTGCAAGTGAAAAATACGCATGGATTGGTGTGCTGATTGTTGGTGTATGGCAGGCAGTTGCCATGAATACCATTATTTATATTTCCGGTCTGCAGACCGTCCCGGAGGAAGTTTACGAGGCGAGTATGCTTGATGGAGCAAGTAAATGGAAACAGTTCTGGAAAGTAACATTTCCACTGGTTATGCCGTTTGTAACAATCAATCTGGTATTGAGCACAAAGAATTTTCTCATGGTATTCGACCAGATCATGTCTTTGACCAAGGGAGGTCCGGCACAGAGCACCGAATCGATCTCTTACCTGATTTATAAAAATGGTATGGATGGCGGACAGTTTGGATTCCAGAGTGCAAATGCAGTTATTTTCTTTATTGTGATTGTGGCAATTTCACTTTTCCAGATGACAGTCATGAATAAGAAGGAGGAGCAGTTATGATGAAAGAAAAACAGAAAACAAACCGGGTACTTACGATTGTTCTGATTTTGGGGACGGTTACCGTATTTTTTCCACTGTATATGGCAGCGATCATTGCGTTTAAGAAACCAAGTGAGATGACAAACGATGTGGCGGGGGCACTTTCTTTCCCGAAACAATGGAGTTTTGAAAACTTCCGTCAGGCAATGGAAGTGACCGATTTCTGGCGTTCTCTTGGAAACAGTTTACTGATCACTCTGGTAACGATCGTACTGGCAATTCTGATCCACTCGATTGCAGGCTATGTGATCGGGCGGGGCATGGCAAGAAGAAAAAGTTTCCGTTTTATCTATCTGTATATTGTCAGTGGTATGTTTGTTCCATTTTCCATCTTAATGATGCCTCTGGTAAAACAGACGGCACACATGGGACTTGGAAACCGTGCCGGTGTCATCGTGTTGTATCTGGTATTTTACATGCCAATGAATGTCCTGCTTTACAGTGGATATTTAAAAAATATTCCGGAAGCGCTCGAAGAAGCAGCAGATATTGATGGGGCAAGTACCTGGACGACTTACTGGAGAGTGGTATTCCCGATGATGAAACCGATGCATGCGACGGTTGCGATTCTGACAGCCCTTGGAACATGGAACGATGTTATGACACCGCTTGTGATCATGTCCGGAACCGGACAGAATACGCTGCCGCTTGCACAGCTTAACTTCCAGACACAGTTTGGAACCAATTACAATCTGGCGTTTGCCTCCTATATTCTGGCACTGATCCCGATCCTGATCTTTTATATGATCTGCCAGAAACAGATTTTAAATGGTGTGGCAAACGGTGCAGTCAAAGGATAAAGAATAAACGAGGTGACTTCTATGGCAATTATATACAATCCAAATAAAAAAATATTTACCCTGCATACGGCGCATACAACTTATCAGATGCAGGTTGATCCACTGGGATATCTGCTGCATCTGTACTACGGAGAAAAAACAAACAGTTCCATGGACTATGTCCTAACCTATGCAGACCGTGGATTTTCCGGAAATCCTTATGCAGCGGGCATGGACCGCACCTATTCGCTGGATGCGCTGCCACAGGAATATCCGTCCCTTGGCACCGGAGATTACCGCAATATTGCACTGAATATCAAAAATGAAAAAGGTGTGGAAAGTGCAGATCTGCTTTTTAAGAGCTATGAGATCCGAAGCGGCAAGTATCAGTTACAGGGACTTCCGGCTGTCTGGGCAGATGAAAACGAAGCACAGACACTGGAAATAGTCCTTGCAGATGAAAACGCACAGGTTGAAGTGCATCTGCTGTATGGCGTTTTAGAAGAAACCGATGTCATTACAAGGAGTGTACGGATTAAAAATACGGGAACCGGACAGATTACGATCGAAAAGGCAGCGGCAGCCTGTCTGGATTTTGTACAGGGAGAGTTTGATGTCCTGCGGTTTTATGGAAAGCATGCCATGGAGCGCAATCTGGAGCGCACCCCGCTGGGACATGGAACGATTGCGTTTGGCAGCCGCAGGGGAACATCCAGCCATCAGTATAATCCGGCAGTAATTCTGGCAGAAAAAGGGACAACAGAGACGGCAGGCAGCTGCTATGGCATGCTGTTTGTATACAGCGGCAATTTCTCCTGTGAGGCGGAAAAAGACCAGTTCAACCAGACGCGCCTGCTTCTTGGATTAAATGAAGAACTGTTTTCCTACCCGCTCACGGCTGGAGAAACCTTTACGGTGCCGGAAGTCATTTTATCCTATTCGGCAGATGGATTGTCTGCATTGTCGCAGCAGTATCATAACTGCATCCGCAACCATGTGTGCCGCAGCAAATATGTCCATATGCAGCGTCCGGTGCTGATCAACAGCTGGGAGGCAGCCTATTTTGATTTTACGGGAGATACGATTGTGGATCTGGCAAAAGAAGCCGCTTCCCTTGGAATTGATATGGTAGTGATGGATGACGGCTGGTTCGGGAAAAGAAACGATGACAATTCTTCCCTTGGGGACTGGTGGGTCAATGAAACGAAACTAGGTGGCAGTCTGGCAGATCTTATTACCCGTGTGCATGAGCAGGGCGTGAAATTTGGCATCTGGATTGAGCCGGAGATGGTCAATGAAGACAGTGATCTGTACCGGGCGCATCCGGACTGGGCGATCCGGATTCCCGGGAAAAAGCCGGTGCGCTCGAGAAACCAGCTACTGCTTGATTTTTCCAGAAAAGAAGTGCGCGACTGTGTATTTGACCAGATCTGTGCCGTGCTCGATCAGGGAAAAATTGATTATGTCAAGTGGGATATGAACCGCAGCATGGCAGATGTCTATGCCGGAAATCTTTCCTATGATTATGTGCTTGGTGTCTATGATTTTCTGGAACACCTATGCAGCCGCTATCCGGATCTTCTGCTGGAGGGATGCAGCGGTGGCGGCGGCAGGTTTGACGCGGGAATGCTTTATTATTCGCCACAGATCTGGTGCAGCGACAATACCGATGCGATCAACCGCACAAGAATCCAGTACGGAACTTCGTTTTTCTATCCGGTTTCCGCAATGGGGGCGCACGTTTCGGCGGTGCCAAATCACCAGACCGGACGGGTGACAAGTTTCCATACCCGTGGGGTGACGGCGATGGCGGGAACTTTCGGTTACGAATTAAACCCGGCGCTTTTATCGGATGAGGAAAAACAGCAGATCCGGGAGCAGATCAAAACGTACAAGAAGTATGAAACGCTCATTAACGAGGGAACGTACTGGCGGCTGTCGGATCCGTTTACGGATGAAATTGCGGCATGGATGTCCGTCTCAGAGCAACAGGATCATGCACTGGTAAGCGTAGTGCGTCTGATGGCAGAGGCAAATCAGGCGACCGTTTATGTCCGCCTGCGTGGGTTAAAACCGGATGCCGTGTATCTGGAAGAACGAAGCGGCAGGCAGTATTCCGGTGCAGCACTGATGCATGCGGGAATTCCGCTTCCCCCATTTACCAGAGAATATGAGGCATATCAGTTTGCTTTTACAGAACTGAAAGAGGCTGGAACATTATATGAAAAAGTGCAGAAATGGCGTGACGGGAATGTCAAAAATCGAGTGGTCATCAGCCTTTACGGTGGCTCCGGTTCCGGAAAAACAACACTTGCAACGGCATTGCAGCAGTACTTTTTAAATGACGGAACGGGTTGTTATCTGCTCTCGGGCGATGATTATCCACACCGGATTCCAAAACGCAATGATGAAGAACGGATGCGTGTGTATAAAGAAACCGGGGAAGACGGACTGCGTGGATATCTCGGGACAAAGAAAGAGATTGACTTCGACCGGATCAATGAAGTGCTTGCGGCATTTCATGAGGGAAAAGATACGATCACATTGCGGCATATGGGACGGGAAGATGGCGAGATCTCATCGGAAGAAACCGATTTTTCCGGAATATCCGTATTACTTCTGGAGTGGACACACGGAGGCAGTGATGATTTACATGGTGTGGATCTGCCCGTCTTCCTGGAAAGTTCCCCGGAGGAGACCAGGGAGCGGCGCATCCGCAGAAACCGCGATGAGAATGCCGCAAGCCCGTTTATCTGCCGCGTGGTAGAACTGGAACAGGAAAAACTTGAAGTGCAGCGCAAAAATGCAGGATTAATCGTGGGAAAGGACGGAAGAGTTTATGAACCATAAACCGATGCTCAATGCATATCCCGACAGCCTTGGAGGAAATCTGGGAGATATTGTAACATTGCTAAAAACTGAGGCAATGCAGGATGTATTTTCTTCCTTTTACATTCTGCCGAGTCTGTATCATTCCGATCTCGACCGGGGATTTTCCGTGATCGACTATGACCTGAATGAGCAGCTTGCCAACCGGGAAGACCTTGACCAGTTAAAGAATATGGGGATTGACCTGAAACTGGATTTTATTTTAAACCATGCTTCCGCACAGTCCCCACAGTTTCAGGATCTTGTGGAAAAAGGGGAGGCTTCTGCGTACCGCGATTTTTTCATCGACTGGAACCGCTTCTGGGAAGGGCATGGAACCATGACGGAGGAAGGCTATATCCAGCCGGAGGAAAGCTGCCTGAAGCAGATGTTTTTCCGCAAACCCGGGCTGCCGATCCTGATGGTGGAATTTCCGGATGGAAAAAAGGTGCCGTACTGGAATACCTTTTATCAGGAAGTGCATGGCAGACACTATCTTGGACAGATGGATGTAAACATCCAGTCGCCAAAGGTGTGGGAGTTTTATCGTGAAACACTGGAGAAAATAGCTTCTTATGGAGCGGCGATCGTGCGGCTGGATGCCTTTGCCTATGCGCCGAAGACACCGGGAAAGAAAAACTTCCTCAATGATCCGGAGACATGGGAACTTTTACAGAAGATTCATGCGCTGGCAGAACCTTTGGGACTTACGCTTTTGCCGGAGATCCACGCAGCGTATGACGAAAAAATATACCAGACGCTTGCAGAAAAAGGCTATGCGACCTACGACTTTTTCCTGCCGGGACTGGTCATTGATGCGATTGAGAACAGGCGCGGAACATACCTTGCAGCATGGGCGAAGGAAATTGTGGAAAAGAAGATCTCCACGGTCAACATGCTTGGCTGTCACGACGGCATCCCGCTTCTGGATTTAAAGGGACTGCTTCCAAAAGAGGAGATCCAGTCGTTAATTGACCGGATTGTATCCCGCGGAGGCATGGTCAAAAATTTACATGGACAAAAGAATCTGTATTATCAGGTAAATGCCACGTACTACAGTGCATTGGGAGAGTCGGATGAAAAAATGCTTCTGGCGCGGGCAATCCAGATGTTTATGCCGGGCAAACCGCAGATCTGGTATCTGGATCTGTTTGCCGGAAAAAATGACCATGAAGCGGTGCAGCGTGCAGGGGAATCCGGACATAAGGAAATCAACCGGACCAATCTTTCCGGTGATCAGATCGCGGAAGGACTGAAAAAAGATGTGGTTCAAAAACAGCTTGCGCTAATCCGTATGAGGAATACCCATAAGGCATTTTCGGAAGGTGCAGAGGTGACAATCTCCGGAGAGGAGAGTTCTCTGGAAATCCGCTGGGAATATGACGGGGCATATGCCGAATTGCATGTAAATTTTGAAGAGGGGACTTATACAATAGAAAGTAATTGAGAACAGAACGATATTACATGTAAAAAATAACATGAAAGCAAGAAGGAGATGCAGGAATACCGGTATCTCCTTCTTATGGGTTTAAATCCATAAGCTCATTGCCATGTTCCCGTAACCATTTGCGGGAAACCTTATAGTCTGGAAGCACACGCTCCACCTGTGCCCAGAAGCGTGGTGAATGGTTCATCTCCAGCCGGTGGCACAGCTCATGGACAACCACGTAATCCAGCACTTCCGGCGGTGCTTTCATCAGCAGGCAGTTAAAGTTAAGATTGCCCTTTGCACTGCAGCTTCCCCAGCGTGTACGCTGGTTTCGTATGGTGATCCTGCCATAGGTCACGCCGACAACCGGGGCATAAAACCGTACCCGTTCCGGAATTACGCGCAGTGCTTCATCTGCAAGCACCTGCAATTCCCAGGGAGTTAAAGGTGCGGCTTTCGGGCGTGCAGCTTCCAATTTTTGTTTTTGTTCCATTTCCCGGAGATGGGCATACAGCCAGTCTGATTTTTCATCGACAAATTTACGGATCTGCCAGTCTGCCATCCAGTAAGGTGCCCTTACCAGAACCGATAAATCCGGACGGATTTCCAGTGCAACGGTTTTTCTTTTGCTTCGGATTATTCGAATCTGTGCTTTTTCCATTTCATTTCCATTTCCAACAATATATGTAAAACAGATGTTTTGTGTTATGTCATCATTGTACCATCATTTTATTGGAATGCAAAGGGGACAAACCAGGGGGGAATTTCTGAGTGTGGAAAAAGATAAAATTTGCATATTTTCGACAAAAACATTGCAGTGGGAGGAAAAAAAGCGTTTGATAAAACAAATATTTTAAAGCGGAATAAAGAAAGGAACAGAGAAAATGGCAGGACGAAAAAATATAGAAGAGTTTTACCGAAAACTGAAGGTAGGAACGAAGTTGAAGTATGCATTTACTACAGTCATTGTAACGCTTGCTATTGCTGTGGTTGTTTCGCTTGTTTCCATTGTAAAGATGAATGTGGATACTTATAAGTTTTACAAGGAAGCATATGCAAACAGCACATTGCAGATGGAAATCCGTAAAGATATACAGCTTGTGGGAAAATATATTTTGTGGTCGATGACAACCGATGATGCAAGTTCCACACAGAGTTATTCTAATTTGGCACAGAAGTATGCAGATCAGGTTGGAAAAAATGTTACCGCACTGGAGAAGTCTTATAATGATAAAAAGAAAGTTGCGGAATTAAAAGATGCGATAGAAGAACTGAAAAAACAGCGGGCAGCGGTCGTGGAACTGGCGAAGCGGAATAAAAATGACGAAGCTCTGGCACTGTTTAATTCCGATTATAATGATGCAACAGAGAAAATTCAGGATATATTGGTTGATATCGGAAAAGTGGCATCCGCAGAGGCAAAGAGTCAGTATACATCTGCCAGGGTAACGGGACTTGTGAGCATTATTCTGATGATTCTCATAGGAGCAGGAACAGTGGCTTTCTCCACTGTCATCCGGACCACCATTACCGGAATTATGCTAAAGCCAATTCAGGAACTGGAAAGTGCAGCTGAGAAACTGAAAGCAGGACAGCTTGATGTGGAAATAAATTATGAATCTCCAGACGAACTCGGAAAACTTGCCGGTAATTTCCGGCAGGCATGCAAAACTCTGGAGGTGATTGTGCAGGATACCAGTTATCTTCTGGGAGAAATGGCAGAAGGAAATTTCAATGTATCCAGTAATAATCCACAGATTTATATTGGAAATTTCAGACAGCAGTATGAGTCCATGAGCAAATTAAAACATGAACTGAGTGATACCATGACACAGATTAATGAAGCATCTGAGCGGGTTGCATCCGGTTCCGGGCAGCTGGCAGGCGGGGCACAGGCTTTGGCAGAAGGTGCCACCGATCAGGCAGGTGCAGTAGAAGAACTGACAGCAACGGTAGAGAGTGTCAGCGGAATTGCAGAATCCAGCGCAGAGAGCGCTTCCGGGGCTTACCAGATGGTACGCACTGCCGTAGAACAGGCAGATCAAAGCAGAGAAGAATTACAGGCATTGACCAATGCCATGGAGCGGATCAGCAGTACCTCACAGGAAATCCAAAACATCATCGGTTCCATCGAGGAGATTGCAAGTCAGACCAACCTGTTGTCCCTGAATGCTTCCATTGAGGCAGCACGTGCCGGGGAAGCCGGAAAAGGTTTTGCGGTTGTGGCAGATCAGATCGGAAAACTGGCGGGTGACAGTGCACAGGCGGCAGTCAATACTCGCGATCTGATTGAAAAATCTCTGCAGGAAATTGAAAACGGAAACCAGATTACAGAAAAGACGGTTGCTGCATTAAATAAGATTCTTGAATCCATGAATGATTTTGCGAATGCGGTAAAGGGCGCCAGCGAGAGTTCTACCGAGCAGGCAAATATGTTAAAGCAGATCGAGCAGGGAATCGAGCAGATTTCCAGTGTCGTACAGAGCAACTCCGCAGCTGCAGAAGAAACTTCTGCGACAAGCCAGGAGCTTTCCGCACAGTCGGAAGGACTGAAGAATCTGGTTGGCAGGTTTAAGCTGGCAGAGTAGGAGAACATAATAAAAAGGAATCTTGTCCGGAAAGATATCCGGACAGGGTTCCTTTTTTTGTAACCTTTCCGATTTTTCGTTTGTATTATTAGTGAAAGGCCTTTGAAAACAAATAATCAACGCCGGTAAGCTGGCGCAAGGGTTATTGATACAGGAGAGACTCATGAGACAAACGATACAGGAATTGGTGGAACGATATCAGAACAGTCTGTACGCAGTGGCATTTAACGTATGCAAAAATCAGCAGGATGCGGAAGATGCTGTTCAGGATACGTTTCTCCAATATTATAACAGCAAAAAAGAATTTGAAAGTGAGCAGCATATACGGGCATGGCTGATCCGGGTGGCGATCAATAAAGCGAAGAATATGAACTGTCTCTTATACACATCTCCGAGCCCACGAGACATCTCAGGATCTCG